>Ga0137463_1000146_pt1 | contig 27079 bp, 26 predicted proteins | sample EasRivERMGT800_2_FD_102333 | JGI IMG/M metagenome (GOLD analysis project Ga0137463, IMG submission 102333) | Soil microbial communities from meander-bound floodplain in the East River, Colorado, USA - East River MetaG ERMGT800_2 | ecosystem: Environmental > Terrestrial > Soil > Floodplain ...
GGAACATCCAGCGACATTCGGCTGAATTGCAGCAGAATTGAAGGGATTATTCGGAGGGCCCGGACCTGGCGACGGCGGGCGGAAATTGTGCCTGGAAGTGGATCACGATGCGGTTGGCTACTGTGCGGGGATTCAGGCTCAGGCGACGAATGCGGGACGAAGACCTGCCGCGAGAAGGGAATCGAATACGCCCGCCGACTGCTTGGGCACTCGAGCATCAGCACGGCCCAACGCTACATGCACCTGGACGACCGGGAGTTGGCCGAGGCGCAAGATCTGATAGACTGATCGGCCGGGAGTCGTAAGTCCTATGCAATCTGGCACGCTTTAATAGTTCTTCTCGTGTACCGCCGCGGCAAGGATTGCACCGCCGCTGCGGCCGAATGCCTGTCCGGATGCTCGGGGAAAACTCACCACCGGGGTTTCGCTTCGGTCCAGCCCCGGCCACCCCGCTTGACAAATTGCGATTGAAGGCCCGATTTGCCGCAGGGAAACATTGGGGTTCGACTGCTCCCGAACTTGAATTGCAGAGCTGTTTCTATCGGTTAGAATTGCCGAATTAGAATAATCGGAGAGAGCTGCCTCTGTAGGAGCCGAAAAATTCCCAACGGGAATCGTCGATCGTTCGAAGAGGCCGGTGCGCGCCCGCTTAATCACGGAGCCGCGGAACGGATTCCGCCCGGCTTGGCCCGTAGTTCCGACTACGAGATTGTCCGTGAGATCAGTTGCGGCGGTATGGGAGCGGTCTATCTAGTCCGCAACCGCCGGATGGACCGACTGGAAGGGCTGAAGATCGTCAAAACGGCGCTGTTGGAGCTTCCGGGCGCCCTGGAGCGGTTTGAGCGGGAAATGCGGGCCGCAGCCCGCCTTAACCATCCGAACATCGTGACTGCATATAGCTCGCCGTCGTTGGACGGCTTGGTGGGATTCGCGATGGAGTATGTGGATGGCATCGATCTGCACCAACTCGTGGAAATGCGGGGCCCGTTGCCGGTCGCGAATGCCTGCTATTACGTCTATCAGGTTGCCCAGGGGTTGCAGCACGCCTTCGAGCAGCAATTGGTCCATCGCGACATCAAGCCCAAAAACCTGATGCTGAAGCGCGACGGAAAGAAGCAAGTCATCAAAATCCTGGACTTTGGCCTGGCGAAGGCCACGAGCGAGAATTTCTTCGAAGGGGTGCTGACCGGAGAAGGTCAAGTTCTCGGGACGCCGCACTACATGGCCCCCGAGCAGATCGACGATGCGTCACACGCCGACATCCGGGCCGATATTTACAGCTTGGGATGCACCTTGTTCTACCTCATTGCCGGGTCGAATCCTTTCGCGGATCAGACGAGCATCTACAACATTCTGCGGGCCCATCACTCAATGGCCGCGCCGCTACTCGACGAACTGCGGTCCGATGTTCCTGCGGAGCTGGCGGCGATCGTTGATCAGATGATGTCCAAAGATCCGGCTCGGCGATTTCAGCGGCCGATCGAGGTCGCGCAGGCGCTCGCGCCCTACTTCCGGGGAGGGGTCAAGCCGATTCCTCTGGGCGGTGCCCGGTTCAGTTCCGCGCTCTTGCGCGATACGACGGATTGCAAATCGGCTGAAGGCACCCGGGTCCCATCGGTGGCGCCGGTGGTCGGTGCGATCGGCCCCGCGGCGGCGCTCGAGAATGCCGGGGACGCCAGCGCGGCGAAGGACGATTCTTCGGCGCCGGCCCGTGTCTTGGCTGCGCTGGGGTCGCTCATTGAATTGGGACCGGCACTGACCTCCTCGCGATCGGGAGGCCTCCGCCAGAGGATCCTGCACTCAAGGTCGAAGTTCTCGCGGACTGCGATCTCTCTTGGCGGAATTGCCGTGTTGGCAATACTTGGTGGGCTGTGGGCTACCGGAACTTTCAGCGAGACGGAACGTCGGAAGAGCGATCTCGCATCGCCCGTATCCAGGAAACTCGCTGCTGATGGACTGCCGGTCGAAGATCACGGCGATAACATCGACTCGAGGACGCTGCTCGGTTCCGCGACCGAAGAATCCCTGGTCGTGGCAGAGGGTGAAACCGCCACTGAAAATCGGGCCTCTGCGCGAGTCGAACCGCCACTCGATTCAAAGCCGGCCCCTGGAGGTGCCGATGGTTCAGATACGCCAGCCAAGAATTCACCGCCGATCGTCGATTCGAGTCGGCCGACTGGTGGATTGCCCGATCTCACCGGCGGCGACCCGACCTCGACGATTGTGAACCCCGCAATCGGAGGTTCGCCGGCTCGCGGCGCCAGGGTCGCCGAGGAATATGACAACGACCTGCAAAAAGCGGAAAAGTCACTGATCTCGCGATTCGACAAGGCGCTCGCCGCGCTGCGTCGTAGCAATCCGAATCCGGAAGAACGATTGCAGCTCATCGAGGCGGTCAAGGCGGAGAAAACGGCCTTCGAAACGCGCGGCCGACTCCCCTGGTCGACCCCCATGCGGTCTGCCGCGATCGCATATCTGCGGGAATTAACTTCGGCCCGCGCTACTTTTCAAAAGGCGATCGATCGCATGATTGCCGAGCGAATTAAGGCCCGAGATGACGCAGGAGCCGGATCATTACGATCGGAATTCGCGCGCGCAGCGTCTCCGCGTGTGCTCGGCGAGTGGAAGTGCGAGGGGTCGAATGCGGCATTTACCTTGACGCTCTACTCGGATGGCACGTTTGTCGCGCCAGGGTGGCTCCACAACACTTCTGCGATGAGTCGTGTCTGGATGCTGGGGACTGATGGGCTGATGCTCACCTTCCTCGATGCCAATCTCTTTGGCAAAAAGGACGTCGTCAATCGGTGTACCGTGGCTGCGGACGGCTCGTCGTTTTCCGCGGTTCAAAATACCGATTGGCGGTTCCAAGGGGCCTTGGTCGGTCCCGCAAAGTGATTCGCGTGCCGAGTACTGAGCAATTCTTCGGCCACCTCCCAAAAACTCGCTTTAACGGATCCGGCGGGATGTCTGCGTTCGACCCAACCCGAGTTGCCTACGGCTGGCACAGCCTGGTGAAATCCTGGTGCCACCCATCAGCATAATGTGCGCCACCTGGGGTTCCTGCCGTAAGCATTTGTTTGCGAAGTATTTTCAGCGAGTATCGCAACTGCGCGATTCGCCGAAATGGGTGGCGCCAAGTTGCGAGGCGATCGCTCGGGGAAGTACTATTATTATCAGTGGTTCTGCGCGATACTGCTCGCAGGCGGTGGCTACCGCTGGTATTTACGTTTCGAATGGTTCGGCTATTCTCCGGTTCACCCGTACCTCGTCGGCGATGGTTCTGGGCCTAGCTGCCTACATTCGGTGGGGGTGGTGTGCCATTCATCGAGCAAACTGCCATTCCCCCAGCTCAGTAACTGCGCCGAGAGCCGACCACCTGGAAATGCCCAGACTGCCGCCCGGTTAGATCCCGTTAATACGGACTCGGCAGCGCGGGTGACTTTGAACTCGCCGGAATGTCAGGAGTGGCGACGGAAGTGCAGCAGGGTGGCACTGTGCTCAGGGCGCACGTGGGGGCGGACCGCGATGTAGCTTCACCCAATATATATTCCCGCGGCCGTCAGAATCATCAGTTGACCATCCCCATTCTTGGTTCGCGGCAAGCCGTGAGTACCAATGCATGGATTTATAAAACCAGTCAAATGGAGATTGTTCTCTATAAAATATCCCCTGAATCAAAGGCCAGTACGTCCGCTCAACCAGTTCGTCGCCAAAATTGGCGCGGCTCGATATCCAGCACGCCGGCCCAAAGCTGGCGACGTACAACAGCGGCACACCGACGACCGCCGCCAGCGTCCACTTCGCCCACCGCTCTCTTCGATTCACGATTCGCACCGCCAGCCAGACGCAGAAGGCGGCGAACGCGACGGCCAGCGCTGGGAGGACGATGTTCATACGGTCAATCGCGATGGAATACGTGCCAAACCCAAAGTGCAAAACCCAGCGCCGCGACGACTGCCCCGATTATTTGAACGGATAGGTGCCATCCGCTGGCGACCAGAACCGCGCCTGCGACTGCGATGATGGCACAACTTATGGACCGCCGCCCATGATTGGCGAGATTCGGTCGATTCGCGGGAATGTCCGCTTCGCTGTCGCTCATGCCGCGAGTATAGCCGGGGTGGCACTACAAAGACCAGAAAACGACGCAGCCCCAAGGTCGAATCGCGTCGGGCCAGCAACACGATGACATAGGGGCTGCATCTTGCGCCACGATACCGGTCGCCGAGTCGCCGGGCAACTGACGGGAGCACCAATGGAAAAAACCCGGCAGGGCATGGGCTTCCTGCCGAGGAGTTCCGGCCCGCGACTTAAGGGGTATCCATCGTATCGGTGGGCAGGGAGCCGGGGTCAAGCAGATTCCGGGCGGAGCCGGGCGGTTGCTTCGCCTGGCGGGTTTCGGCATCATGGCCGGAGCGGATTCTCGGGATTGACCGCACGCCTGCCGTCGAGTGACCGTATGCCATTGCCAATCCTCGAACTCGTCTGGAACTTTGCTGAGGCTGAGCAAACTTTGGAGAGAATCAGTCAGCTGGTGCCGTACTTAGACTTCATGGCGGTGGTTAAGTTCTAACGGACATGATTGCTTGTGCCGACATTGAACCGGTGCGGGATTGCGTCGCACGGTCAATTCCAACAATTCACCTCATCATCCCCGGAATTTGTGTCTCAGGATGCGAATTTTTGCGGTTTAATCTCCAGGAGGATGAAGTCTGTGGAGACGCCAGTGGATATTCGCAACCTGCTGGATCGGGCACGAAACGGGGATGCGGGGGCGATCGAGGCGCTGTTCGCGCAGCATCGCGAACCCTTGCGACGGGCAGTGGCGCTCCGTCTCGACGGGCGCCTGGCGGCTCGCTGTGATGCCTCAGACGTGGTGCAACAGACGCTGCTGGAAGCCGTCCGGCGATTGCCTCTGTACCTCGAGCGACAACAGATCCCCTTTCCGCTCTGGCTCCACGGTTTGGCGCGGGAAAAGCTGATCGACGTCCATCGCCGCCAGATGCTGGCCGGGAAGCGCGCGGCAAGCCGTGAGTTGCCCCCTCTTCCGGTCGATTCTTCCGCGGCATTTGTCAGGGGGATGCTGGGGCGCGAACCTTCCCCCAGCCACGCCTTGCAGGCCGCCGAACTGGCCGAGCAACTGCGGATCGCGCTCGGCCGCCTGGACGACGACGAGCGCGATCTGATCCTGTGGCGGCACTTTGAACAGCTTTCGAATAGCGACGTTGCCGCCCTGCTGAAGGTCAACGAAGCCGCGGCGAGCAAGCGCTATGTGCGGGCGCTGGAGCGACTGCGAGGATTTCTGGAGGGGCTTGGTTTGTCGGCTTCTGAGTAGTGTCTTGAGAAATCCCTGGTGGGTCACCGCGCAGCCGGATCGGGTGGAGACGAGTGGACAGCAAGGAGCAGATGCATGCCTGACGATACCCTGCTGCTGGGCCAGTTGGCCGACGAGTTCACTGCCCGGGTGCGGTCGGGGCAAATGCCGGATGTCGCGGAATACGCCGCGAAGCATCCCGGACTGGCCGCTCGTATCCGTGAGCTGTTTCCGACGCTGATGCTGCTCGAAGGGATGGCGGGAAATGCGGCCACGGGAGAAGTTGCGGAACGCGTCGCAATCGCGGGGGGAACTGTTTTCGGAAATTACCGAATCGACCGTGAACTGGGACGGGGGGGCATGGGGGTCGTCTACGAGGCACTCCACCAGCCACTCGGTAAGCGAGTGGCGCTGAAGGTGCTTGCGATTCGTACGGGACCCGGGGCCGGACAGCTCGAGCGCTTTTTGCGCGAAGCCAAAACTGCGGCGTCGCTGCACCATACCAACATCGTTCCGGTGTTTGACGTGGGTCAGTTCGCCGGTACTCCCTATTACGCGATGCAGTTTATCGAAGGTCGCGGACTCGACCTGGTCCTCCGTGATCTGGATACCGGAAAACACACCGGCCAGGCATCTTCTGATCCCCTGGGTCCGACGCTGACACCCGCGGCAGGCGCCGCTTTCGATGCGGCGATGTCGGCGCTGAATTCTCCCGAGAGCGGGCCGGCTCCCCAGGACGCCGGGCAGAGTGCAAGACCCCCATCCACCACTGGAACTTCCCGGGGACGGGCCGTCCCGCGCGGCCATGTTTCCTGGGCCGATTATTTCCGCTGGACCGCCGAATTGGGGATTCAGGCTGCCGAAGGAATCGCGCACGCCCATCAGCGGGGGGTGATTCATCGCGACATCAAGCCTTCCAACCTGATTCTGGATTTGCAGGGAGTGCTGTGGATCACCGATTTCGGGCTGGCCCGGCGGATGGACGATCCGGACCTGACCAAGAGCGGTTCACTCCTGGGGACTCCGCGGTACATGAGCCCCGAACAGGCGGCCGCCGCGCAGCGACCCATCGATCATCGCACCGACATTTACAGTCTGGGGGCCAGCCTGTACGAGATGCTCGCCTGTCGCCCGGCGTTCGAGGGGGCGACCCCCATGGAAGTCGTCATCCAGATCCTCGACCGCGAGCCTGTCTCGCCGCGGCGGCTCAATCCGGCCGTTCCGCCAGACCTCGAAACGATCGTGCTCAAGGCGATGGCCAAGCGCCCGGAGGATCGCTATCAGTCGGCAGACGGGGTCGCCGACGATCTCCGGCGCTGGCTGGTATTCGAGCCGATCAGTGCGAGACAGATCTCTCTGTTCGGTCGGCTGGCGCGATGGTGCCGCCGGAATCCGGCCGTCGCCACGTTAACCACGACCGTCGCGGCGCTGCTGGTGACGATCGCCATCGCTTCGACTGTGGCCGCCGTCAAGATGAGAGACCTGGCCGCGCGCGAGCGAGACGCGAAGGTCTCAGTCGATCGGGCCCGGTTGACCGCTGTCGAAGCACTCGGCGCCAAGGAAGCGGCCTTGCAAAGTGAGCAGCGGGCCCGGGACCGGGCCGAGCTCGCGCAAAAAGAGGCAGAGCAGTCGCAGATCGGGACCGAAGCGGCGCGGGTCGAGGCCGAACGCGAACGGAACCTTGCGGTCGCCAGTCACGAACAGGCGCAGGACCACCTGGCACGGAGTCTTTACGAACAGGCACACGCCTTGCGCACTTCGCGCCAAACCGGCCGTCGCTGGCTGATGCTCGATCGACTTCGCGATGCCGAATTGCTTCGCGGCCGGGAACGCGCAGCGATTGGCCCGGACGCGACGGGGGCTCCAGCAGCAGCGCGCGATCCCTCGCAACTCTTGCCGACACGCGCCGCACTGCGAAGCGAAGCGCTGGCGGCACTCCTGCTGAACGACGGCCGAGTGCGGCGCCCATCAGAGACGGGCATGCTGGGCCTGCAACCACCGGCGACCAGTTCCGACGGTCGCTGGCTGACCACATCCTGGATCAACACGGCAAACAGAACGTCGGGGGCGCGCCTGATTGATCTGACGGGCGCGCAGGACGAACGACACATCCAGCTTCCCGACACCGCGTTCGCCAGCCTGGCTCTCAATGCGGACGGCACCCGGCTTGCTACGGCGACGAACTCGGGAGTCACGCTCTGGGCACTCCCCTCGGGAGAAAAACTCGAAACGCTCGCCTGGCCAGCTGACACCGATCAGCAGGCCGCTCCCGCCCGCTCCTTTGCCTTGCCAGGGGAATTCGTCGTCTGCTTCTCCCCCGCGGGAACAGACATTGCCGCCAGTCGTTCGACGCTTAAGCCGGCTGCTGGAAATCGTCAGGTTATCGTCTGGAGTCTTGACGGAGAGCGGGAGCCACAGATCCTGGCACACGGCAGCCTGTCGGGCACGATCACCTTCAGCTCGGATGGAAAGCGGCTGGCATTTCCGGCAAGCCAGTCGGGACTGGCGATTTGGGATTTCGAGACGGGCAAACGGTCTGCTGAAATCACGCCGTCGCGGGAATGGAGCGGGCAGATGGCCTTTTGTCACAAGGATCAATGGCTGGCCATCGGGACCCGGCCCAAGGGGACCGAAGAGGGGGTCGTCATCGTCTGGGATCTGCAGGCTGCTCGCGAACTCAGCCTGCTCAACGCGACGGCATTTGGAATCGGGTCGGCATCGATCATGACGCCGAATTTCGACGGAAGTCTGCTTGCGATCGCCGACTACACGGGCGAAATCCACATTCACAGATTGCCGCAGGGACAAGAACTGGTGCGGCTCATTGGCGGTCATCTCACACCTATCAACCTTGTGCGCTGGACAGCGGACGGTCGGACGTTGATCTCGGCGGGGCTGGATGGCTCGGTCCGACAGTGGGAGGTGGCTGCGGAAGTCCCGCTCACCACGATCGACTCAGGGCTGGCAAACGTGGCTCGATTGGAATTCAGCCCTGACGGACGCTGGCTGGCGGTGGCACCCGGAATGGCGACCCGGCCAAAATCGGCCGATACCCAGAGCCAGCCAACAGACCCGCCGCCGATCCGATTGATCGACCGCGCGACTTGTCGAGTGGAAAGGGAATTCGCCACTCCCGGACTGCCGGCCAGCCTCGTATTTCGCAGCGACAGCCGACAGCTTGCGGCGCACGCCACCTGGTCTGCGGCAGCATGGGAACTCGGCACGGGAGAGGTTGTGGCTCGATTCGACGGTCAGCGCGGTGCCAATGAGGAGACTGTCGTGTCGTGCGCGTTCGACGAGAAGGGGAATCTGGTCCTGACGCGCCGAGCCAACAAACTCCTCACGGTCATCGACCCGGCTACCAGGGGTGTGGTTTGGCAGCCACCGGAAAATACGGATGTTCAACTGGGATTTCTGAGTCCTGATGCCGGACGGCTCGTTGGCCTGCCGACTTTCGACTTCAAACCTCAGACGTGGACCGTCTGGAATCTCCCTGAGGGAACGCCGGCTGCCCGGTTGCCCTGGTCAGGTGCGACAAATATGGCAGCGCCGGTTTTCAGCCGCGCCAACGACTGGATGGCAATCAGCTATCTGGACGTGGACGCTCGGGCGATGGGCCGACCGGCGGCTCCCGGGCCGAGCAAGCCGGCAGACTTTGGCCTGGTCCTGTGGAATCTTCCCGCCGAACGAAAACAGATCGACACCCACGGCGCGGCGGCTCCGACCGTGTACGCCATCAGTCCCGACAGTCATCTGCTGGCAATCGGCTATCGCGATGGAACAGTGCATCTCTGGGACGTGGCTGCAGCCGAGGAGTTGTTTCGCTGGGATTTTTCATCGCACCCCATTGCGGCTGTGTCGTTTACCTCTGAAGGCACGGCTCTGGCCGTCTGCGACAATCAGACGGGTCTCGTCAACGTGCTCGATCTTGTCGCCGTGCGGCGCGAATTCACCCACCTGGGTCTCGCGTGGTAGATTTTGGGCGCGCCGAGATTAGGTCACGGAGCACGTCCAATTTGTTACTCTCGCCGGACGAAGGCGGAAGAGAGCCGCCTGCCGCGGCGCCAAGAGACGCATGGTCTGGCACTGTTTGGCCTGCAGATGAATGGCTGGCTGCAACATTTGAAATCGCCGGCGCTGGCGGGGCCCGGGTGTTAAGGCTGGCAGGACGATGGTCATACCGCGATTAGAGCCTTGGTGGCGCGGGGGCGCGAAGTTTGGCTCATGGGCCAGGATGCCCACGTTGACCCAATCGCGAACGCGGGAATGTGGCGGCACACTTCGCCGACCAACGACAAAACGCCCGCACGTGGCGAACGTGGGGCGTTGAGTTGCGAACCCGCAGCAGATTATCCGTCGGTCCCAAACTTCCGACCCGCGCTCCATCAGAATAGACTGGATTGAGTCGAAGGCTGCTGCCATCAATTGGTCCCACCTCTTGAGACACGCCTCAGACTGCAAATACTCGATTAGGAAAGCCGCAAGTCGTAATCCAATTCGTTCCGCCCGGGAGATCCCTTCATGCCTGCGGCAAACAACTTTCCCGGTGATTCGATCGAAGACTTTCCCAGCAGCATTCGAACAGTTCCCGGCGTGGCGACCTCGATCGCGGCGTTCATCGGCTGGGCGCCCCAAGGACCGACCGACCAGGCGCAGCGGGTCTTAAGCTGGTCCGAGTTCAGTGCGCATTTCGGCGGCCTGGATTCACGCAGCTTGCTGGGATATGCAGTCTCACATTTCTTCATGAACGGCGGACGAGAAGCGTACATCGTGCGTCTCGTGTCCTCGGATGCTGCTGCGGCGGCGACTTCTATTCCCCCGCCGGCCGATACGCCGTCCGTTGGACTGTCCGCTTCCAACTCTTCGCCACCGCTGATGGGTGGCACTTCCGAGACTGTCCTGCATCCAAACAGCATAGCTTTCGAGGCTGCAATTGGGACGCCCGGAAATCCATCGACGGGCGCTTTGGGTTTGCTCGACCAGATTGACTTATTCAATCTTTTGTGCGTTCCCGGCGAGACCAATTCCGCGACTCTCTCCGTTTTGGAGAAGTATTGCAAATCGCGTCGGGTGTTCTTGATTGCCGACTCGGATCCGACTGTCACAGATTTCAACACACTGGCTGGCGGTCCAGGGTTTGCCGGTGCGAATGCCGCGTTCTATTTCCCTTGGCTGCTGGCACCCGATCCGCTCAAGCAAAATGCCATTCAGCAATTTCCGCCGTGTGGTTTCGTCGCCGGCATTTACGCGAGGACCGATATCGCCGGCGGCGTCTGGAAAGCCCCGGCGGGGACCGAAGCGGCAGTGGCGGGCGTGAGCGGGACCGCTGTGCTCTTAAATGATCAGGCAATCGGAGTCTTGAACCCAGTCGGGGTCAACTGTATCCGCAGTTTGCCGGTGGTCGGCACCGTTTTGTGGGGCGATCGCACCATCGACGGAATCGACAAATCTGGTTCGGATTGGAAGTATATCCCGATCCGCCGCCTGGCATTGTACGTGGAGGGGAGCCTTTTTCGCGGCATTCAATGGGCTCTGTTTGAACCAAATGACGAAACGCTCTGGGCGCAGATTCGTTTGAGCGTAAGGTCCTTCATGCAAACGCTGTATCGGCAGGGTGCGTTCCAGGGATCGACCCCCAAGGACGCTTACTACGTCAGGTGCGACAGCACGACTACGACTGCAATTGATGTGACCAACGGAATTGTCAATATTGAGGTCGGTTTCGCCCCGTTGAGGCCAGCCGAGTTCGTGATCATTAGAATCCAGCAGATGGCTGGTCGTCAGATTTGAAGGTGATCGAGATCGCTCGACGGCTACTGGGCCACTCGAAACACAATACGCCCCAGCACTATCTGACAGGCCTTTCACGGGAAGCCGCTCACTATTTCCCGCTACTGATCTCCGTCGGGCAGGTCCATGTAGAAGTTCCCGCCATGCTGGGTGACCGCCTCGAGACACTCACGATTCACCACGGGCGGCACACGTTCATCTCTCACGCACTGGCCGGGCACCGGACCCTGGCCGAGGTTCGAGACGCTGCGGGACATGCGAATGTGAGCATCACGTCGGCGTATTTGCACGTGGCGGTGGAGGATGATGGGGTCGGGGAGTTGTTTAGGTTTGCCGGACCGGTCGATCGTTGACAGACTGATTCCTATTCATTCAGACAACCAAAATCCCGATGCAGATGTTGAGGGGGGGGGCGAGATTGGCTGTCGGTCACAGAACGGGATGCGGTAGTATCTGTTACTGCATTTTGATGCTCAAACATCTGCCAGGCGAACATGGAAAACCAAGAGCTCGCGGCGAAGATATCTGCCATCTCACGACTCCGCGGCCGATTTCGACTCCGGTCAGGCATGCTCGCGGACGAGTACTTTGACAAGTATCGATTCGAATCCGACCCTGCGATTTTGTCCGCTATTGCGGATGCTCTGGCTTTCCTGATTCCACCGGGTATAGAAGGCTTGGCCGGGCTGGAACTCGGCGGAGTGCCACTGGTAACGGCACTTTCGCTCCGGACGGGTCTGCCAGCTCGATTCGTTCGCAAGAGCGCGAAGGACTACGGAACATGCCGTCTGGCAGAGGGAGGTGAGATCGCCGATCGCCGCCTGGTGATTGTGGAGGATGTGGTAACTTCTGGCGGCCAGGTCCTCGCGTCGTGCGAGGAACTCCGGAAGTTGGGTGCGATCGTAGAGCACGTCGTCTGCGTCATTGATCGGCAGGCTGGCGGCGCATCCGCACTTGCCGCGGCAGGTCTCACCTTGCGATCGCTGTTCGTGAAAAGCGACCTGGGAGACGGCACTTCCGCGTGATCGCAGAATTCAACCCGACACGGTCGGGGCACAGTTTGAACTCGCCGGAATTTCTGGAGTGGCGACGTAAGTCAGGATGGTCCACTTAGGGATTGAAGACAGACGGGCGAAGCCTCGGGTCAATTCTTGTTAGGGGCTCGAATATCTCCTCGCATTGACGCTTCCATCGCGGGCGTTGACCGGGATTGTATGTGCAGGATCGCTCCTCCAGAGATGTCCAGACGTAAACTGGCACGACGACCCCAAAGCCTATCGCCTCTGGCCTGACAGCCGCGTAATACGATCCGACATAAGCCTCTATCGGCAAGCCAACGACCACTGCCAGCGTCCACTTCGCCCACCGCTCCCGCCGATTGACAATCCGCAGCGCCAGCCAGATGCAGAACGCGGCGAAGGCGACGGCCAGGGCTGGCAGGACGATGCTCATGAAGCCAGGCGAGTTATTCGAATTTGCGTGGAATGAAGTAAAACGTCCAGTTGTCGTGGACCTGATCTCTATTGCTGGTCACTGCGCTAGACCTCCAGACCTCTTTATCGTCGAGGCGCAAGAGAACCTGTCCCATTCCGAGGCGCACGATCGCATATTCCCATCGCAATTTCCCTTTTCCGTCGGGCCGGGCTTCCAGGATCAACAGTAAACCGGGGTTCATTTCTCCTTTGTCTTCCACCATGCTGAAGATGGCCCCCAGCGGAAGTTTCGTGTCTTTGTCGGCGTACTCGTAGAGCGGTGAGGTGATCGGCTTCAGTTCCAGCGCCCCTTTCTCATCGGCGACAAAGCGGCCATTGAGTCCCGAAAACCGATCCTTGATCGTTTTCATTTGGGCGGTCCGCGTTCTGGCCTTGTCGCTCGGAGCTTCGGTCCCCGGTATCGGTAAATACTTGACCCCCGGCTCCGTCGCCCGATACCGCCGAGCCTCAGGCCAATGCGCTGTCACGATCCCTTCCGACACCGACGCGAAGCAGATCGTCCACAGCCGGCCGCCGTAGTTGCAGACTTCCTCTTTCTGCAAAGCGACCGGGCGCCCATCGCGAGTCCAGATCCACAGCGTCCCGTCGTCAGCGATCGCTTTGGTGTTAAAGCGAAAGATAGGATTCGGGACGAGATCGGCGAGCGTTTCTTCGTCCTCGCCCGGCATGGTCACGCGCAGGGTGGTGTCTTTCGCAAAGTCGCGCATCCAGGTCGTGTATCGTTCCTTGCGCTTTTTCGCCTCGTCCTTCTCAATCTCATCGGCCTGATCGTCTGCGATGGCGCCGCGCAGCGGTTGCGCCAGGATGGCCGCCATTCCGACTAGGAATATCGCGAACGCCAGAGTCGCAGCGCGCGCACGGCTGAAACCTCGCATGATTGTGCCTCTCGATCAGAGTGTCAGAGAAGTGAGGTCTGCCTTTATTGAACCGCACGTCGTGCGTTCCAAAGAGTCATGATACGCCGCCAGCCGTCCAAATGACATCGCCTGCCGTTTCCCGCCATCCTCCAGGCGGGGTAGAATGCGGTGATGACGACACCGCGACCAATTCTCCGGCAGGCACTCAGGGCGATCACCGTGATCTCTGGCGTCGGAGTCGTCGCCGTGCTGGCCCTCTGCGGCGCGAGTTGGGCTGCCGGGGGTGCCGGGTGCCATTTAAAGCTGGGAGACCATTTCCAGATCATCGAACGCGACAGCCGTTTGTGGTTCTTCAGCGATGACTCGGCTGACGCGAAATCGCATCCCGCACCTTTTTTCGTCGGCAATGCCCCGGGCATCCCCGTTGGCCACCGCTTCGACGCTGCGATTCTCGGTTTCGAGGGGCACTATTGCGAACTACCGTCGGCCTCGCGCACGATCTGGTCGCACTGCGTGCCGACTCGGGCTGCGTTTGTCATCCTGCTCGTCATCGGAGTGGCATCGCACTTTGCGCGGAATCGGCTGCCTTCTGCGCCAGCCACCGGCGATCTTCTTCGGTCAAAGTCCCAAATTTCCACGCCGGCATCTCTCGCTTGTCGCCGGGCAGAGCGTCGCCGCGAATTACGGCCAGTGAATGGCCGGTAGAGCCCTGGCAGGAGGGACCGGCGGCGATAACCGTGCGCCGCACGACCAAGTAAGGTCACGGTCACTGCGACGGATTGCAGTGACTGGAACTCCGGCTTCTGGACGATCACAATCGGGGCGGCGGCAGACAACATATTCCCATCCGTTTCGCACCTCGGTTCGACGGGGGCGATCCGATGCACATCAAGCGACTCGACATCGCCGGCTAAGCGGGACGACTTTGACAAGGATGGCCTCTATGAAAGGTACTCAATTATGATCTTTGGCAAATGTCCCAAGTGTGACCAACTCGTTACGTCACTCACCGGATCGACAATTAAAATGACGATAGACGAAACCATATTTTCCGCCGTGACATTGAATTGCCCGTTGTGCCTCACTGTTCTCGGCGCGCAGATTGACCCGATAGCGGTCAAAGCAGATACCGTGGATGAGGTCATCGACGGACTAAAAAGTTGATCTCTTCAGCCACTACCGACTTGCCGAATCCTGCGAGTGGCTTCGAGCGTTCAGGCAGTGGAGCCAGGGCTGCCCGTGTTCCCGCATTCACCCCAACCTGATGCCGCACGATGAGCACTCGTGGTACTGCTCTTTCATCAGCAATCCGATAATGCAAAGCGGAAAGCACGACAGCAGCAACAGAACGAAGATCACCCACCCGGCCGTGGAAACTTTGCTTTGTGCGATTGGTGGATTCTGGGAGTGGCAGAACGGGCATTCGAAGCCGACACGCTGGGCGGGCGTGCCAAAGGCTGGTTCATGGGCTGTTGCCGACGCCCCTGGCTGAAACGGAACGAAGGTCGATTTCCGAACGAGCGGCGGCAGTTCTGGCTCCGTTTCCGGAACGACTGCTGCGTCACTGGCCTTGTCGAGAAGGGGCAACTTCCTCGACTTCCCGCAATGACTGCACGTAAAGAGCTTGCCGGCTCGCACGCGGAGCATGTCGTCAGTGAGTGTGTACACCTTGCCGCAGTCGCATTGTAGCTTCGGCATGACGCTGGCCCTCGGGTCGATTGGCTCTCGGCTGGGAAATGCCAGTCAATCATTGTGGTAGAGGCGCAACACAGAAGCCAGTGAAGTGGGCTCGATTGAGTTTGCGGCGAGCGTTAGACTCACGAAAGGACGATGCGACGTGTCGCGGCCCAAAACCTGAACCAAGGCCACTCCAATGTTCCTCATTCTTGATCCAGACCTTCAATACCACGTTCTTACCGATGCAGATCCTCGCGACGATGGATTCACAGGATCAGTCGAGTCCGAAGTTACGTTTTTGGACAACGACGATTTCGAATGGCCAGACGGTGCCGTCGGGCCTGACCACGTGCTCTGTGTGTCCCTGACCGACCCGAAGAGCTATCGAGTTTTCAAGTACAGCAAAGACGCCCGGCCGTCCGGATTCCGGGTCATCGGACCGAATTACACCTATGCCACGAGCTACGCGGCGTACTTGCGATCACGCAAGCCCATGCCGGCCAGTGCGCTCGATGGCTGGCTCAGAGATGTTTGGACTCGGAAGGGGCAGAAACTCATTGTTGAGGGTGGACACACGGAAGTTTATCCCAGTCTGAAACGTAGTCTGATGCGTGAATTTATTGACAACGAACTGAAGACGAATGCGCTAGCTGGCAAGGTTTGGAGTCCGCTGACCGATCACGAAAGGACGATACGCCTGCTTGACGCCTTCCCGGATGATGAAGAGTTGGTGACGTGAGTTCGTTCACTTCCTGCCCACCGGCCACAACTCCGCCACTCCCGGCAGCAGGGTCGCCTTTGTGCCGGCTTCCTGACCGTTGCGCGTTAGATTTCTCGGCTCCCCCCTCGATTACGATGGCGACCATCCGAATCCCCGGAAAGCTTTACCGTCGTGCAGGTCCATATCGCGATGGACAACCGTTCGCCGGCGCGCCAACGTGGTTGCCAGCGATGCCAAATCGCTCCACCTGACGGGCTTTTAGGTTCAATTGACCGGGTGGACATAACTCTCGAATCCAGTGTCGGTTACACTGGTACAGTCGGCGCCGGGAAGCCCCCAACCGGGTCGGCTTTCGGAGATTTCTCCGCTTCGTCCAAATAATCAGTCAGCCTCGTGCATCATTTCCTGTGCAGGCTCAGGGATTGTTCGCTGGCCGGGAGTGAGTTTTGACCACGGACGAAAGCGTGCGAATTGATCCTGCGGCCGTGGCCGCCCTGCATGCGGCTCACGTGACTGAGCTGCGAGCGTTCCTGATCGGCGTCCTGCGTAACGGGGAACTGGCTGACGAAGCGCTCCAGGCAACGTTTGGCAAGGTGGTTGAACAGGGGCACACGGCCAACGAGGAGTCGCTTAAAGGATGGCTGTTCAAGGTCGCACTTCACGAAGCGCTGATGTTGCGGCGGCGGCAGACAACCGAACAACGGACGTTGACGCGGCTGGCCACCAGGTGGAGACTGGAATGCGAATCGCCGGAACACGCTCTGAACCAGCGCGACAACGAAGAACTGGTCCGACGGGCGTTGGAGCGATTGAGTCCCGAACAACGGCTGGTCGTCCACAAAAAGATCTACGAAGAGAAAACTTTTGCCGTGATCGCTGGTGAACTTGGACTCCCGCTGGGGACCGTCCTGACGCGGATGCGAACGGCGTTACAGAATCTGAGGCGCGACCTACAACGCCGCGAATAAAATCGTGTTGAACAGCCATAACGAAGAGCCGACCATGCCTCACGCTGCCGATCGAGATGTCGAGTGGCAAGCTTATCTGTACGTCTCCGGGGAAATGTCCCCGCCAGCCGTCTTGCAGTTTGAGGAGCGACTGGCTGACGATCAGGCAGCACGGGAAGCCGTGGCGCGGGCGGTTGAACTTTGGACTTTACTCGCAGCCAATCCGCAACTGATTGTTCCTGCGACGGTATCTCGCAGTCACCGGTCGGCGGTAGTAGCCGCCTTGGCAACTGTGGCTGCCTTGGTGATCGTGTTCTTCTCGTTGAACCGTCGGCAGCCACCAACTCTGGAGGGGGAACCGGCCAGCGATTTGGTGTCCCTGTGGGCCGAGTCAGATGAAGCCATTGAGGATGACGCCGATCGGATGGTGGCCGATGTGCCGGACGGCGCTGACGATTTGACTGTTCCCGGTTGGATGATCGCTGCCCTCGAAACCGATGCGGATGATGACACGGAGGAGAACTGAGCCATGCCCACATTCAGAACCAACCTGCAGCGCTTTCTATTGATCGTCGCGTGTGTCGGGGGACTGACCCTCGCGGCAGCGGCGCGGGGCGAGGATGCGCCAGCTGACAAACAGCCGGCTGGACCGAAGGCCAAAGGTGAAGCCAAAGCCGGGAAGGCCAAGCTGAACGCCGCATTGACCCCCGACCAGGAGCAGGAGGCTCTGGCGTTTGCCCGAAACCAGCATCCCGAATTGGCCGATCTGCTGGTCAAGTTGCAGGAGAAGAATCCCAAGGAGTTCGAAAAGGCGATGCAGGAATTGCATCGTGCCCAGCAACGGCTGTCGCGTCTGGCGGAGCAAAACCCGAAGCGCTTCCCACTGGAGCTGAATTTGTGGAAGGTCGATTCGCGCATCCGCCTGACGATGGGTCAGATGATGCTGGAGCAGGAATCTGAGGAAGCGGAGCTGAAGGCACTCATCACCGAGCGGACGAATCTGAAAATCGAACTGCTGAAGTTCGATCGCAGTCAGGCGGCTGAAAAGGTGGCCAGCCTCGACCGGCAGCTTGAGCAGCTGCAGCGCGATGCCGAATCGGACGCCGAAAAGGAGTTGGCCAAGGTCCGACAGATTGCCAAGAAGAACGGTAAGACTCCCAAAAAGAAGCAGCTGAAGCTCGAAGCGAAAGAAGCCGCTGCCGACGCCAAGCCAGCCAAGAAGGCCAAGGGGAAAGAGCCGGCTGCGACTCCCGCTAAGCAAGCACCGGCGAGCACAGACGGGGCCAAGCCCGAAACTCCAGCGACTGACAAACCGAAGTCCGACAAGTAGCCAGATTGGTAGGCGTGGCTGGGGCGGCACAGTGAGTTTACCAGCCAGTTCAGGAAATGAACGATCGATCCGAGGGACAGGCAATGCAGCGACTTCTAATGTGTCTCGTGGGACTTGGAGTATTCACCGACGCAGCATTGGCTGACGAATCAGTGCGGCGCATCGACGAACGATTCGCGACGACTGATGTCACCGAGACTCCCGACTTCCAGAAGCACATTGTTCCATTGCTCGGCCGACTGGGCTGCAACGGCCGGGCTTGCCACGGATCGTTCCAAGGACAAGGGGGCTTTCGGCTCTCGCTGTTCGGTTACGACTTCCCAATGGATCACGAGAATCTGACCAAGGGAGACAACCCACGGATCGACCGCGAGCAACCGGCCGAGAGCCTGATCCTCCAGAAGCCGACCCTGAGTCAGGTGCACAAGGGGGGCAAGAAGTTGGAACCCGACTCTTGGCAGTACCGCGTCCTGGAACGGTGGATTCAGGCTGGTGCCATCGGAACCCCGGCGAAGCGCCCCGACCTGCTCCGGTTGGAGGTCACACCCCGCGAGATTCAATTCTCCCGGAAGGATGAAACGGTCAAGTTACAGGTCATGGCCGTCTGGTCCGACGGAGCGCAGGAAGATGTCACGCCGCTTTGTCGCTTTCAAACCAACAACGATCAGATCGCCGAGATCGACGCCACTGCCGTCGTGACGGCCCGCGAGCCGGGAGATACGCATGTGGTTGCCTTCTATGACAATGCCGTCGAGCCGGTTCCCGTGACTCGACCAGTGACCGATCTGGTAGGAGACAAGTATCCGACTCCGGCAAGCTCGACCCCGATTGACCAGCTCGTCGTCGCCAAACTCCGCCGTCTAGGAGTCGTCCCTTCAGACCAATCCACCGATGCCGAATTCCTGCGCCGCGTTTCGCTCGACATTACCGGTACACTGCCGACTTCCCAGGAGGTCGAGGCGTTTCTTGCTGACGGTGCGACTGACAAGCGGACTCGCAAAATCGACGCGTTGCTGGAACAACCGGGCTACGCCGCCTGGTGGACCACCTGGCTGTGCGATGTAACCGGTAACAGCGCGGCCAAGTTGCAGAAAGTCGGCGTCAATCAGGGGAGTGCCTCGCGCGAGTGGTATGACTGGATTCACCGGCGCGTGGCTGACAATGTGCCGTACGACCAGATCGTCTCCGGGATCATCCTGGCGGTCAGCCGTGAACCGAACGAATCGTACACTGAATACTGTCGGGCCATGTCGGAAATGAATCAACCGAAGGCCGAAAAGAGCTTTGCCACCCGATCGACAATGCCTCACTTCTGGGCGCGGGAGAATTTCCGCACACAGAACGAGCGCGTGCTGGGAATCGCCCATGCGTTTCTCGGGGTCCGCATTCAATGTGCCGAATGCCACAAGCACCCGTTCGATCAATGGTCGCAGGACGACTTCAAAGCCTTCGCCGGGTTCTTCGGACGAGTCTCTTATGGCCGCGATCCGGCCACTAAGGATGAGTTTGCCAGCCTTATGGATGGCCTCGGGCTGAAGGAGATGAAGGGGAATGATCTGCAAAAGCAAATGGTAAGACTGGTCTCCGACGGCAAAACGGTTCCCTTCCAGGAACTGTTCGTGACCTCTGCCAAGCAGCCCACGAAGCCTGCCAAGGGAGAAAAGAACAAGTCAAAGACTCTCCCCGCGACGACGGCCCGCCTTCCCGGAGGTCCCGAGGTACCAGTCTCCCAACTGGCAGATCCGCGGAGCGTGCTGATGGATTGGCTCCGATCGGCTGACAATCCCTACTTCGCCAAAGCATTCGTCAACCGAGTCTGGGCGCGCTACTTCAACACGGGGATCATCGAACCGACCGACGATTTGAGCCGAGCCAATCCGCCGAGCAATGGCCCCCTGCTCGACTATCTGGCGACTGAGTTCGTGCGGCGCGGCTATGACATGAAATGGCTGCATCGGGAGATTGCCAACAGCCAAACCTACCAGTTGAGCTGGCGACCCAATGAGACGAATCGACTCGACGAACGGAACTTCAGCCACGCCGTGCCGCGGCGGCTCCCCGCGGAAGTGGCCTACGATGCGGTCCGTCAGGCGACTGCGACCGATGCCGAGATCCGAGAGATGCAGACCGACATGTCCGACCGGGCGATTGCCCAGTCGGGGACCCCAGCCAAAGGACAGAAGGCCAAAAAGGTCAACAACTATGCCTTGCAGATCTTCGGCAAATCGCAGCGTGAGAATAACTGCGACTGCGACAGATCGTCTGAGCCCAGCCTGCTGCAGACGATCTATCTGCATAACGACAACGACACGCTGGCGCTGATCGAACAGAGCAAGTGGATCACGCAGGTGCTCCAGCCAGTTCCCAAATCGACTCCGAAGGAAGCCAAGGGAGCGGTCGCCGATCCTGCGACAGATTTGGCACAGGTCGAAGCGCGGCTTGAGAAGGCACGGGCAGCTGGGGAGACCGATCGAATTGCGAAGCTCGAAAAGCGACTCGCCGCATTACGTCGTCGCGGGACGAAGGCCCCCGAAGCATCCGCCGTAGCCGCCGACAGCGAAGTGCCCAAAGACAACGCGAAAGCGGCGGTTGGGAGAGAGGAAGTGATCCGCCAGGCCTATCTGCGGACGCTGGGACGCCCTCCGGTTGCTGAGGAAGTCGCTCGGGGCATGCAGTTTATGGACGATGCGTCCACGCCGGTCGCAGGGCTCCGTGGGCTGCTGTGGGCACTCCTGAACACGAAGGAATTTATCGTCAACCATTGACCGCATTGGATAAAGCGCAGATTTCGCAATCAGGACCGAACGACACCGGTCATCATCCGCTGCAAAAGGAATAGACACGATGGCGATCCACAAGAACTGTGACGGCTCTACCCGCCGCGACGTTTTGAAGGTCGGCGCCCTGGGTGGCCTGGGTTTGTCGCTGGGCAGCTTCCTGAAACTTCAGGCGGCGAACGAGGTTCGTCCGAACGCAGCGCAGAGCGCCATCTTTATCAATTTGGCAGGCGGCCCCTCGCACCTGGACACCTTCGATCTCAAGCCGGACGGGCCTGAGAACATTCGGGGTGAGTTCAAACCGATCCAAACGAACGTCGCCGGCCTGCAAATCTCCGAGCACCTGCCGAAACTGGCACAGTGTGCCGATCTGTTCACCGTCATGCGCGGAGTCAGCCATACTCTGGCCGCTCATAACCTCGGCTCGGAATACGTCAATACGGGGAACAAGCCGCTCCCGTCCCTGGAGTTCCCTGGGTACGGAGCGGTGGTCACGAAGGAAAAGCCAGGGCCGGCCGATCTGCCGCCGTATGTGGCAGTCCCCAATACGATTCAGAAGGGGGGCTACCTGGGAGTGCAGTATTCGCCGTTGACGACTGGCGCGGTCCCCCAGCCCGGCAAGCCGTTCGGTGTCCGCGGGATCTCCCTGCGGAATGGACTGACCGTCGCCGACGTCGAAAAGCGAGAGCAACTGCTGAAGGATCTGGACCGTACGTTCCGCGGCGTCGAAACGGGCAGCCAACTGCTCGATGGACTCGATCGGTTCGCCCAGCAGGCGTATACGATCATTACGTCGCAGCGTGCACGCGACGCGTTCGACGTCAGCCAGGAATCGTCGGCATACGCTGAATCATTCGGCAAGACCCCCTTCGGCCAGAGCTGCCTATTGGCGAGCCGGCTGATTTCCTCGGGCGTGCGGTTTGTGACGATCACGCTCGGGGGCTGGGATACGCACGCGGACAATTTCGGCAAGCTGAAGAGCAAGCAATTGCCGCCTCTCGACGAAGGGCTCTCGGCATTGCTTCAGGGACTCCGGACCAAGGGGCTGCTCGAATCGACCGCCGTGTTTGTCACCGGCGAATTCGGGCGGACACCGAAGATCAATGACAAGGGAGGACGAGACCACTACCCCCGAGCCATGTTCATGCTGATGGCTGGGGGGGCTATTCGCGGCGGACGAGTGATCGGCGCCAGCGACGAAAAGGGAAGCGAACCGGCTGGAACGAAATATTCCCCGGATGACGTCGCCGCGTCGTTCTTCCATAACCTGGGGATCGACCCGACCCGTGAATACGAGACAAACACGGGACGCCCGGTGATGATTGTTCGGAATGGCAAGATCATCGACGAGTTGTTCGCGTAGGGCTGCGGTCGCGGGACGCACACGTTCGCCCAAGTGGCGAGTGCGGCCATTTTGGGTACACTTCGACGACCAACGACAAAACGCCCGCACGTCGCCAACGTGGGGCGTTGAGTGGCCAAACCTGCGTCAGCCGTTCGCCACGAACTGCCCCCGGTCGGACTTCTTGAACCGGGCCTCCTTCCCCTTCGTCTTGATCTCCCGCAGGATGGCGCTGTACAGCGTCGCCGCCGGGGTCTGCCCGTTCGGGCTCGACCAGTAATTCTTGGCCGCCATCGCCGCGATCATTTCCTTGGTGTTCATTGGCGCCTTCTTCTCGCCGAGCACCTTGGCCGCCGCGTCGATGCATGTCAGTTTCCCGTCCTTGGCCTTCTTCGTTCCCTTGGTCTTCGCCGTTTTCGCCTTCGCCATGTCGTTCTCCTCGTCTTGATAATGGGGTTCAAAACCAACGGGCTCGACCACCGTGGCCGGCGCCCAACTCGTCACGTGCGTACCGCGGCTTCGGAATTGCCGCGGCTCGTCGTCGAACTCCACGTCGCGCTCCCTGCGGTCCAGCCGGACCACGGCTCGCCAATCCGACGCATTCACCAGAACGCCGGTGATCTCGGGCATCTCGGCCAGGCGGAATCTGGTGCCTGGTCTGAGCCGCTGCAGCGTGGGCATGTTCTCTCGCTCCCGTGGGTTCGTCTGGCAGCTGTCCGTTTTGGACAGCAGTCAGTTACCTCGGGTGGCGCGGGACATCCAGCGACATTTGGCTGAATTGCAGCGGAATAGAAGGGATTCTTTCGCGATCGGGAACTGGCTTCACTGAGCCGGATTGAGGACCCCGTCTTGCGGAAGCTCGGGCTGAGGGCGTCTGCTGGCCGCAGAACGCGCCACTCTGGCCCAGGTCGCGACCTATAGCGATACGCCGACCAATGGTCCACAAACAAAGGAACGCCGCACGTTTGCCACGTGGGGCGATGGCGCAGAACGCCGATTACTGCCTGAGCAGTTCCTGGTGCCACTTCCACATCTCGATCTCGTCGCCCGTCGCGTGGCGTACGACATGAATCTCGACTGGGAGGTCGCGGCCAATTCCTGCTTGAATTTCGGCGTGGAGTGCCTGCAATGCGGGTTCAGCCAAACGCCGTGCCTCGTCTTCGCCGTCGGCCTCCGCAAGGACGTAGCGGGCTCGCGTGGCGACGTAGAACATGGTCATGGCGGGGTCCTTGCGGTGGGATTCAGTTCACCGGAATCGTCATAATGCGGTAGACGCCATCCGCCGTCTCGTGCTCGACGAAGTGGGCGAACTCAACGCCTGCGGTCGCGATGCGCGTGACCTCGGCTTCGGTCATTACGAAATTCCGCCCATCAATCAGAATTGCTTGGCCACCGGCGGCTTCGGTGTGCTGGAGAGCTTCGCCAGCCGAGTCGAATTCGATGCCGCGAAAAGTGATTGAGGTCATGGTCGTCTCCTGGGGCGATTAGGCGTTGAAGATGTGGTCAGCGAGCCCCGCGGCGAGGAAATCGACAATCGCCGTCGCCTCGTCGGTGGTCGGCCGCACGTCCCACCCCCGATCGAAGTTGGCGACCGTCGTCTTGTCGGCGAGGTGCTGCACCCAGATCTTGCTGATCCGGCTGTCGCCCAATTCGAACTCGGTGCTCTCGGCGTGCTGGCCAAAGACCAGGGCGTCGAAGCGGTGGCCGATCATTCGGCCGCGGACCCAGGTCCCCGCTCCGGCCGCCCGTCGCGTCGTCTTCGTGATCTGAAGGTCGTCGCCAATTTCCAGGCCTTCGCATTCGTCTTGGCTGGTCATTTCTGCTCTCCGTTTCGCGTCGTTGGGTACGTCATTCGACGATCACACAGTTACCTCGAATGCCGCGGAACATCCAGCGACATTCGGCTCGAAAACAGCAGATTGTCGAGGAGTTCTAAGATGCCGAAAAAGGGCCAATCCGGGCAGAAAGCGCGTTGAATGACCCGACAATTCGCGATTGGGCCACATTTCTTCAACTCTGGCCAATCATATCTGTGCCCCCATTTACCCGTTGGACGAGGCACCGGCCAATATGCAGTGGCGAAGCTGCGACGGTCAAGGACGGTGAGAGGTTTGAAGCTAGCGCCAGTCGAGCCCGAGTGCCGCCAGCCGTCTGCGAAGGACGCCAATCTTCAGTAGTCGAACGCCGGTTTCATTTTCAACCAGAATCGCAAGCACGTTGCCATTGCGATCGATGTCGATGTCGCGGACTCCGGCGCTCAAGGGACCAATTGAAAACAGCTCTCGCAGCTCTCCGTTTGCAAATTGCCACCCGGTCAGCATCCCATCGCGGCAGCCGGTGACGGCCAATCCATCGCGAGAAATGCAGATTGCCGACACGGCATCCGCGTGTCCTGCCGTTTGAGTTTTCAATCGGCCGTCAGCGGTTGAAAGCGCCAACAGTTTCCCACCTCGCGTTCCGCACAAGACCCACTTCTGATCGTCAGACATCGCGAGTCGATCGATGCTCTGGTCGGCAATTGCGATTTCGCGGAGCAACTGCCCGCTTTCGGCATCGAACAATCGCACACTCTCGTCGGTCGACGAGGCGGCAACAAGTTGTGAGCCCACGGCCAGCGACAAAAAACCGCTCTTGCGCAATTTATGCTCCGAGCGGTCGTTGAGCCAGCGAAACCGTTCGCGACCATCCTGCGTACTTAAGAATGCCAGAAAACCGATCCGATCGCCCGGGGTGATGCCTGCATACCAGAGTCGCTGGTCGTCGAGCGTGAAGACGGGCTTAAGATTTCCGTGCATTTCGGGCGTCAGGACGAAATCGGACCCACTGCCGTTCAGACGGGTAACCGAAATTGGACTGCCCTCCGACCGGGCGATGGTATGTCCCAGGAGTCGACAATCATTGGAAATCGCGACCGCTTGATCGTTTGCAAAGGGTATCCGGCGTTCGTTGGGGATCGCCCCGTTTTCGAGGCTGACCGCGGCAATCGAGTTCTCATCATCGTCTTCAGGTCCCGACTCGATCGATCCCACCAGCACCCGCCCTTCGGCATCCAGGTCAATGGATGTCACCTTGAACGACTGATGCAATGAAGAATCCCAGACACCGCTGCTGGCGATAGTGCAGACTTCGACGCGGCCGTCGCGTGAGACGGCAAGTTCCGAATGGCGTGGCCGAAATGCCACCGACACTCGCTTATTAGCATCATTGGGAAGTGTCGTGGCGAGTTCACCTGAAACGAGATCCCAGAGTTTGAGTCCGTCGCCGGCGGTTGAGGCCAACCAACGTCCGTCCGCAGAAAAAGCAAGTCCGTGTAATTCCGCTTCGTGCAGCCTTTTGCGACGTGAATCAGAAATCTTTCGACAGATTTTCCCATCGGAGGCGTTGAAAAAAGCCAATACGTGAGACCCATCGGATTCGGAAAATGGCGTCACGACGGATTTCTGATCGGGAACCACTGCTAACTGCGATCCCGTAGAAGCCGGCCCCCACCTGTTTCGTAAAGTTCGCGATTCGGGCTCATACTGGAGTTTGTTGAGCGCGGTGTTGCCGAGAACGAAGACTCGATCGCCAATAACTCCCAAAGCCTGACCCGCTCCCTTTTCAAATCTGATTGTTTGAATAGGCGTGCCGTCAGGCCATTGCCACGATTTCAGTTGCCAATCTTCGGATAATGAAAGGAGTACGCCGAATTCCGGCATGAAGGCCAGTGCGAGAACATAAGCCTGATGCGCGTGCCACTCCCGATCGAACTGCTCGCTGTCGATGTCCCAGACCCGAATCATCCCTCGGCGCGTTCCGACGAGTAGGCGCCGGCTGTCGGAGGTGAACAAAAGGGATCGCACGCCATCGGGACGCTCACGTTGCTTGTCCACCGCGGGCGACGGTTCGAATGTGATTCGCCGGATCTCCATTCGCGTCTCGGCGTTTGCCAGGATCACCGTTCCTCGTTCTTCGACAGGCGTATTGCTACCGATGGCGAGGTATCGACCGTCAGGACTATACGCCAGACCATACGCGTCGAAGTTTTCGGCGATAATTGCCGCCGGCTTGAATTCGACCGCACAAAGTGCTCGGATCGCTTCGCCTCGCAAACTTCGGCGCACCTCTTCGTCGATTGTGCCGATCGGCATGGTTGCGAGATCGTTCAAGTTCTGTGACGCCCATTGGCGCGGATGATTCTGGCTGCGCTCGCGGATCTGCGCCGCCCGCAAATTGATTTCCTGCAAGCGCCCCTTTTCCCGTTCGGCATCCAATGTGCGGTTATTCAAGTCGGTCTCGCGCCGCGACCCCGCCAGCCGCGTTGCAAACCATGTGCTGACCGAAACCACCGCGACAATTGCCGCGAGCATCGTTGCCAGCGAGACCGCTTGTGACGGATGCCGTTTCAACCACCGGATTGACCGCCCAATCGGCGATGGAGGCTCGGCGAGCGTCGGCCTTCCCGTCAGAAAGCGTTCTAGGTCGTCTGCCAACAATCCTGCTGTCTGATATCGATCGCCGGGGAGCTTTTCCAAACACTTCAGACAGATCACTTCCAGATCGCGCGGAATCTCGCGGCGAAGGCGGCGCGGCGATTCGGGGTCGGAGTGCCGCATCTGATCGAACACCTCGGCGATGCCGTCCCCCTGGAACGGTGGATGACCGGTCAGCAGTTCATAAAGGATGACCCCCAAACCGTACACGTCGGTTGCCGGGCCGATCTGGTCAGCTCGTCCCCCGGTCTGCTCGGGAGCCATGTACGTCGGGGTTCCGACGACGTTGGTCGCTGCCGTCAGCTCGAAGTCGTCCCCCAGCAGCTTCGCCAGGCCGAAATCGGTTAGCCGAGGTACAA
>Ga0137463_1000147_pt1 | contig 26844 bp, 26 predicted proteins | sample EasRivERMGT800_2_FD_102333 | JGI IMG/M metagenome (GOLD analysis project Ga0137463, IMG submission 102333) | Soil microbial communities from meander-bound floodplain in the East River, Colorado, USA - East River MetaG ERMGT800_2 | ecosystem: Environmental > Terrestrial > Soil > Floodplain ...
AGCCCACTCGCGGCTGAAGCCGAACCACTTGCGCGCGACGAAATACACCACGGCCCAGTAAATCAGATAGGCCTCGATGATGGCCGCGAGTCCGCGCCACATAAGAGAGGTCGCGAGGCCCAGCTTTTCCGCCGCGGTGATGCCGAGAAACCCGCCGAGGATCACGATCGCGGTCTTGATGTACCACTCGGGCCGCACGGCTTCCTTCATCCACTCGGCAAAGCCGGGCATGAAATTGCCGACGATGAGCCCGGCGGCGAGCGCGACGATGAATCCGCCTTCGTTGGTGAGCCTCAATGACCAGCTGATCCCGAACCTCTGCATGTCGGCCGGCGTGGTTACGGCGAAATTCGCGTAACTACCCGCGATCCAGCACAGGTAGCTGATCCAGAACACCGCGGTGAACCCGAGGACGAATCGCTTGAGGTCGGCTTTGAGCGCCACTGCTCCGGCCGTCATGACCACGAGCAGGGCTGCATAGGTGGCGATCAGGGCGCCTATTCCGCCCAGACCTGCGTAGGCTTTGGAGAGCGGCGCGAGTGCCCTGGAAGCGTCGGCCCACACCGCAGCGGTGACGACCCAGCCGAGGATGTCCGTTCCGGCGAGCACGCCGAGCGCAAGCACGAAAACGAGCAGGCCGATCCAGACCGACATCCAGTCTTCGCTGATGCCTTTGGCAGCTGGGTCCACGATCCCTCCTTCACCGGGGCATGCACGAAGGCAAGAAATTACCGGCTCGCCTCGGAAACGGGAACAAACCAAAGATTAGTTTCTTATAACCAATTCTGATTTTGTGTGCTATGTTGCCTGCGCCAAAGTCCCGCTCTGGCCCCCGTTTCCCGCCGATCGATTCGATGCCGGAGTACTACGACAGCCTTGAAACCCGCGACCCTAAGGAGCGGGAGCGTTCTCTTTTGGCTGCACTTTCCGGCCAGATCGCGCACGCCAAGCGCAACGCTCTGGGCTGGGCTCGGATTCTCGCCGACATCGACCCCGCTGCCGTCGCGAGCCGCGCAGCGCTGGCAAAGCTTCCGGTTACGCGCAAATCGGATCTCGCGGGGCTCCAGAAGGCCGAGCGCCCGCTCGGCGGCCTGAATGCAACGCCTCCTGCGCAGCTCGGCAAGATCTTCGTATCGCCTGGGTCGATCTACGACCCCGAAGGGCGCGGCCGCGACTGGTGGCGCACGGCACGAGCCCTCTTCGCAGCGGGATTCCGCCCAGGGGATCTGGCGATCAACACCTTCGCCTACCATTTCACGCCGGCGGGCTCGATGCTCGAATCGGGTGCGCTCGCGCTCGGCTGCGTGGTGGTGCCCACCGGAGTCGGCCAGACCGACATGCAGGTCGCGACGATCGCCGATCTTCGCGCGAATGCCTACATCGGTACGCCGTCGTTCCTGAAATTGATCGTCGAGAAGGCGGACGAGCTCAAGAGGGACATCACCAGTCTCAAGAAGGCCGCCGTCGGCGCGGAATACCTCCCGCCGGCTTTGCGCGCCGCGATGGGAGAGCGCGGCATCCGCGTCATTCAGTCGTATGCCTCCGCCGATCTCGGCCTCATCGCCTACGAGTCCGAGGCGCTCGAAGGCATGATCCTCGACGAAGGGCTGATCCTCGAGATCGTGCGTCCCGGCACCGGCGACCCCGTGCCGGAAGTCGAGGTCGGCGAGGTGGTCATCACCACATTCAATCCGGATTACCCGCTGATCCGCTTCGGCACCGGCGACTTGTCCGCGGTACTGCCCGGGCCGAGCCCCTGCGGGCGCACCAACGTCCGTATCCGCGGCTGGTTGGGCCGCGCCGACCAGACAACCAAGGTGAAGGGCATGTTCGTGCACCCCTCGCAAGTCGCCGAAGTGGTGAAGCGGCACGGGGAAATCGCGAAGGCGAGGCTCATCGTAGACAACCCTGGCGGCGTCGATCGCATGACGCTGCATTGCGAAGTCGCTGCGGCAAGCGATGCGCTGCGCGCGGCGATCGAGGCGTCGCTGCGCGACATCACCAAGCTGCGCGGCGAAGTCGCGTTCAGAAAGCCGGGCGAGCTGCCCAACGACGGAAAAGTGATCGAGGATGCAAAGAAATATGCATGACTCCGGATTTCCGGGCGGCCGCGCGCGCGTGTCACCCCGCCTGTGCCTGATCGTCCTGCTTGTTTCAACGGCCGGCGCGCTTGCCGAAGAACTCGTTACGGTTTCGGGCCGCAAGGGCGAAACGCAATCCTATCTGCTGATGCACAACGAGTCGGCCGGGCCGAAGGCGGTCGCCGTGATGTTTCCGGGCGGCGAAGGGCTGCTGAGACTGCACATCGAGGGAAAGTCGGTGAAATTCTCCGCCGGAAAGAATTTTCTCGTCCGCACGCGCGGCTTGTTCCGCGACGCCGAGGTTGCGGTGGCCATTGTCGACTCGCCTTCGGACCAGCAGCGCGCGGGTATGGACGACGGGTTTCGCACCGGCCGCGCGCATGTCCAGGATATCGCTGCGGTGGTGAAGGATCTCAGGGGTCGCCTTCCCGGGGCGAGGATTTTTCTGGTCGGCACGAGCCGCGGCACGCTGTCGGCCGCGTACGTCGGCCGCGCGCTGAACAACGCGGTGGACGGGGTGGTGCTGACCTCCACGGTGTTCTACGGCGGCAGGCGGCTCGGCGGCATCGGCCTCGCCGGTTTCGATTTCGCGGCGATCAAGGCACCGCTCCTCTTCGTTCATCATCAGTACGACGGCTGCAGCGCCTGTCCCTACGGGCCCGCCGAGAATCTCGGCAAAACCTATCCGTTGATCACGGTGAAGGGCGGCAAGCCGGCGGAATCGGATCCCTGCGAGCCGCTCGCGGCGCACGGTTATTACGGCAAGGAAGCCGAGACTGTTCGCGCCGTGAAGAACTGGATGCTGGGACAGGCTTTCCCCACAACGGTCGACTAACTTGCGCGCAAAACCGCTATCCGGTGTCCGCGTCCTGGATCTGACGCGGCTCCTCCCCGGCCCGATGGCGACCCTGCATCTCGCCGACATGGGCGCGGACGTCGTCAAGATCGAGGACACGGAAGCAGGGGACTATGCCCGCGCGATGGGCCGCACACGGGAGGGCATGTCCGATTTTTTCCGGCTGGTCAACCGCAACAAGCGCGCGATGCGGCTCGACCTGAAGCAGCCGCAAGGACGGGAAGTCTTCTTACGCCTTGCGAAGGGCACCGACGTCGTGGTCGAAGGCTTTCGTCCCGGCGTGATGGCGAAGCTCGGCGTCGGCTACGATGCGCTCGCGGCCGTGAACCCGCGCCTCGTGTACTGCTCGATCACCGGTTACGGACAGGACGGACCCTACGCGGACCGCGCCGGTCACGACATCAACTACATCGGCTACGCCGGCGTCGGCGACCAGATCGGGACCGCGGAGGCGCCGGTCGTGCCGAACTTCCAGATTGCCGACCTGCTCGGCGGAGCGCTCACCCCGGTGATGGGAATTCTCGCCGCGCTGATCGATGCGAGATCGTCCGGGCGCGGCCGCCATGTGGACGTTGCCATGACCGAGGCGGTCTTTGCGCACGCGATCTTTCCTCTTCTGGGACTTCTCGAGCGTGGAAAGACGCCCGGGCGCGGCTCGGGCATGCTCGACGGCGGGCTCCCCTGCTACAACGTCTACCGGACGCGGGACGGGCGCTGGATGGCGGTGGGAGCGCTCGAGCGAAAGTTCTGGGAAATGCTGTGCGATATACTCGGCTGCTCCGAATTGAAAGGAAAACACATCGTGTACGGCGAGGAAGCAAGGCCGGTGAAAGAACGGTTGGCGGCGGCCTTTGCCTCGCGCACGCAGCATGAATGGTCGGAGGTCTTCGCCCGCGCGGATTGTTGCGTGAGTCCGATCTTGACCGTGGACGAGGCGCTGGAGAACGAGCAGCTGCGCTCCCGCGGCATGGTTATTGTCAAAGAAGGGTTGACGCAGCTCGCGCCCCCGGTCAAGTTCAGCGAATTCGAATTCGAGATCGCGCGCCCGGCGCCCGGATCGGGCGAGCATACCGATGAAGTCCTGCGCGAAGCCGGATTTCGCGATGCCGAAATCGCTGCGTTGCGCAGGAACGCGGTGATCTGAAAGTGTTGGCGGTGCGGGCTCTCGAAACCGGGCAAGGGCGGACTGTCGCTCCGGCACTGTTTGCAGTGCTGCTTTTCTGTTCCCGCGCCGCAGTCGCGCAAACCCAGGAAAAGGAGCTCGACACTCCTTACGTTCCGACTCCGCAAGCGGTCGTCGAAAAGATGCTCGACATGGCGCAGGTAAAGACGGACGACATGGTGATCGACCTCGGCTCGGGCGACGGTCGCATCATGATCACCGCCGCGCAGCGCCACGGCGCGCGGGGGTTCGGGGTCGAGATCGATCCGCGCCTGGTGCAGCGCTCCAATGATGAAGCGCGTCGTCTGGGCGTTGCCGATCGCGTGAAATTTCTGCGGCAGGATTTGTTCAACACCGATTTCCATGAGACGAACGTCCTGATGCTTTATCTTCTGCCCGACGTAAACATTGCGTTGCGCCCGAAAATCCTGGCAGAGCTGAGTCCTGGCACACGGGTGGTGTCGCACGACTACGACATGCGCGATTGGCAACCGGACGCGGAGGCGACGGTCAGCGCGCCGGACAAGACAGTCGGCATGCGCAAGGAAAGCAAGGTGTATTTGTGGATCGTCCCGGCCCGAGTCGAAGGCAAATGGACTTTCGAGTTGAGTTCGGGAGGGAAAACACGGCGAACCCGGCTCGTTCTCCAGCAGCGTTTCCAATTCGTGTCCGGGTCGGTCGAGCTGACGGGGCAAGGCGATGTTCCGGTTTCGTACGGCAGGCTGCGCGGGGACGAATTGCGCCTGGTGTTGCCCGGCGGTGCACTCGACCGCGGGCCGGTCGAGCTGGTCGGGCGCGTGAAGGACGATTCCTTGACTGGCAAGGTCCGCAAGGGCGAGCGCGCAGTGGCGAACTGGAGCGCGCGCCGGCGGGACTAACTCCCGGTCGCGTGCAGCATGCCGTCGTTTCGGCGCACCGCCCCGCCCCGCTCGAGATCGCCGACGAGCCACTCGGCGAAAGCCGCATCCGACATCCTGAGGTATCGCCGGTTGATGTCGGCGAGGATCGGAACACGACCGATGTAGCCTGGAATGTCGGCAATCGGTATCGAGCGCTTTTCCAAAAGCGCGAAAGAGAACGCCACCTTGACGCAGTGCCGCGCGAGACGAGAAATGTCCTCTTCGTAGCCCTCCGCCCGCCAGAAGGCGCGCTCGAGCGCGGAATCGACGTTCGCAAAGGGCCGGCCGTGGCCCGGGATGACGATATCCGCTCCGAGGCGGGCGATGCCCTCGAGAGTCTCCCGCGTCTCCCGCAGCGCCGAATCGCGGCCGAAAAGCTGAGGGAAGACCGCTCCGAAGCCATTTTCCCACAAGGCGTCGCCCGAAATCAGCACGCGCAACTCGGGCGAATGGAAAATCACTGCGTGAGTATCGTGACCGGGTGCGGCGATCACCCGCCAGTCGAACTCGCCCATTCTCAGCACGTCGCCGTCGCCGAAGCTGTCGTCGTAGCGGAAGCGCTCGGCACGCTGATCGGCAATCGCGAGGATCAGCGCCTGCTCGTCCCAGCGGTCGATGAGCGGCGCTTCGCCCTCCGGGATACTGGTCCTGCAGCCGTATTTCCTCTGGATCGCGGCATTGCCCCCCATGTGGTCGGAGTGGCAGTGCGTGTTGACAAGCCGTGCAAGCGCTTTGCCTTTCAACGCGTGCTCAAGGAGCGCGAGCGTCTGGGGAACGTGCGCTCCGTAGCCGGAGTCGACGAGCGTCGCGCCGCCCTGCGCGTGCAGCAGGATATTGTTGGCCGACAGCCATCCACGTTCGATGACCTGGATGCTTGAGGGCAGGTTCATGGGCCCGCTCGCCTTGCAGACAAGCGGGCGAGCACCGCGCGTTTTTCCTCAGGGCTCATGCCCGACCAGGCGGCGATCTCGTCAAGCGTGCGAAAGCAGCCCTCGCACAATTCCGTCTCGGGGTTCATCTTGCACACGTTGATGCACGGCGAACCGACATCATCGCGCTGCATCGCGGCGTTCTCGGTCATGCGTCGAGCTTGGCGGCCATGGCCCGCGCCACTTTCGAGCTCGGCTCGCGCCCGAGCGCGCGGCAGATGAATTGGCCGGTCCGCAGAACCTTCATCAGGTCGACGCCCGTTTCTATGCCCAGACCATCGAGCATGTAGACCACGTCCTCGGTCGCGACGTTGCCCGCCGCACCTTTGGCGTAGGGGCAGCCGCCGAGGCCCGCCACCGAGCTGTCGAAGGTTCTTACGCCTGCTTCGAGCGAGGCGTAAATGTTCGCGAGCGCCTGCCCGTAGGTATCGTGGTAATGCCCGGCGAGCCGGCCGATCGGAACCCTTCTTGCGACCGCCTCGATCATCGGGCGGATGCGTCCGGGCGTTCCGACTCCAATCGTGTCGCCGAGCGAGATCTCGTAGCAGCCCATCTTGTAGAGTTTTTCCGCCAGTACGGCGACCGCCTGGGGCTTCACCTCGCCTTCGTAGGGACAGCCCGCCGCGCAGGAAATGTAGCCGCGCACGCGCATCTTGCGTGCCCGCGCAGCCTCGACGACCGGGGCGAAGCGCTCGAGGCTCTCGGCGATGCTGCAGTTGATGTTCCTCCGGCTGAACGTCTCGGTGGCGGCGCCGAATACGGCGATCTCCTCGGCGCCCGCGGAGCGCGCCGCTTCGAAGCCTTGGAGGTTCGGCACGAGCACCGGGTAGGCCACGCCCGGCTTCCTGCGTAGGCCGGCCATGACCTGCGCGCTGTCGGCCATCTGCGGAACCCACTTCGGCGAAACGAAGGCGGTCGCTTCGACCACGGGCAGGCCCGCCTCGGCGAGCCGTTCGATGAGCTCGATCTTGACCGGAGTGGGAACGCTTCCCGACTCGTTCTGCAGGCCGTCCCGTGGGCCTACCTCGACGATTCTCGCTTTCCTCGGGAAGCTCATGACTCGGTCATGGGACGCGCCCTATTTTTTCCGTTTTGCGCCCTTTTTCGCCGCCTGTTTCGCCTGGAGCAACCAGCCCGGCGAGCGCTTCTCGAGGAAGGCGCGCACGCCTTCCTTGCCTTCTGCAGACGCCCGCGCGGTGGCGATGCGCGTCGCCATGTCGGCCATCAACTCGGACGTGATCGGGCGCCTTGCGACCGCTTGGATCAAGTCCTTGGTGACCGCGTGCGCCCCCGGCGCGCCCTGAACGAGCTCGCCCAGGATCGCGTTCACCGTTGCATCCAGCTCCGCAGGCTGCGCCAGCTCCTGCACGAAGCCGATCCGATACGCCTCGGCCGCCGGGAAACGCTCGGCGGTGAGGAAATAGCGGTGCGCGGCGCGCTCGCCCATCGCGGCGAGAACGTAAGGGCTGATGGTCGCCGGCGTGAGGCCCAGCCTCACTTCGGACACGCTGAACTCGGTGTCGGTGGAGGCGACGGCTATGTCACATGCAGCGATGAGCCCCATGCCCCCTGCAAATGCGGCGCCGTGCACCCGCGCGACCGTCGGCTTCGCGAGCGAGTGCAGGCGGTTGAGCATGGCGCCGAAGCTCAGGGCGTCCTTCCGGTTCTCCTCGAAATCCAGCTCGCCCATTCTCTTCATCCAGTTCAGATCGGCGCCGGCGCAGAACACCTTGCCGCGGCCGGCAAGCACCACCACCCTCACCGTCAAATCGGCTTCCAAATCGCCGAAAGCGGCGGTGAGCTCGGCGATCATCGTTTCGTTGAAAGCGTTGCGCACCTCCGGCCGGTTGAGCCAAAGGACGGCGACGCCGCGGCCGGCTTGGATCTCGATGGTTTCGTAGTTCATGCCCCCTCCCGAATGAACCTCTTGTGCGAGCCGCTAGCGCGGCTCGACGATCACCTCGGTCCGCACGGAATTGGCGATAAAGCATTTCTCGTGGGCTTGGTGGTGCAGTTCGGCGAGCATCGCCGGCGAAGGCGGCGCGGCGAATTCGACGGCCGGCCGCAGGGTGACGCGCGTCATCGCCATGCGGCCCTCGGAATTCTTTTCGAGCACGCCTTCGGCCTCGTCGACGTACCGGTTGACGATCAGCTTCCTAGACGAGGCCAGGCTCACGAACCAGAGCATATGACAGGCCGAGAGCGAGGCGACGAAAAGCTGCTCCGGATCGGCGCCCGGCCCGTGAGGCGCACCCTGCGGAAGGTTCTCCTTCGCGGCGTTTCCGGCGAGTGCCACGGAAGGCTCGAATTCAATGCGATGGGCGCGGCTGTATTTGACGGGCTCGAACGGCATGCCGTTCCTTTGCCATTCGGTCTTTGCACGGTGAATGGACATGAGGGTTTCCTCTACATTCCAAAAAACGCCGAACCGGGTCTCCTCGATCCATTTCACCAGCCGCCGGTGGCAAGCCATTTGTCGATCTGATCCAGCCTGTCCGAGCCCCAAAAGGGCTCGCCGTCGACGATGATGTAGGGGGAGCCGAAGGCTCCCCGCGCGATGGCCTTTTCCACCTCGGCCCGCGTCCGGTCCTTCACCCCTTGGTCCGCGATTGCGGCGCGGACGCTGTCCGCGTTCAAGCCGAACTTGGCGCACACGGTGACGGTGTTGTCGGCGCTCGCGATATCGATTCCGTCGACGAAATAGGCGCGGTAGAGCGTCTTCGCGAGGTCCTTGGCGCGTTTCGGGTCTGTTGCGTCCAGCCAGTAAAAGGCACGACTGGGCGTCACCGGCGAAATCGGGAAGGGCGAAGGATGATGGTAAACCACGCCATGGTACTTGGCCGTGCGGATCATGTCCCGCAAGTGATAGGCACCCTTCACCGGTATGGAAGTGAGCGGCGCGCTGCCGGTGGTTTTGAATGCCACGCCGAGCAGGTACGGCCTCCAGTTCACATCCCGGCCGTGCCTTGCCGCGAGCGCGTCGATTTTCTCGCTTGCAATGTAGCCGTAAGGCGAGGAAAAATCGAAATAGAACTCGATCGGGTTCGGCATCATGCAATTTCGATCGCCATGGCGGTCGCCTCGCCCCCGCCGATGCACAGGCTCGCAATGCCGCGCCTGCCGCCGGTTTTCTTGAGCGTGCCGATCAGGGTGACGAGAATGCGCGCGCCCGAGGCGCCGATCGGGTGGCCGAGCGCGCAGGCACCGCCGTGGACGTTCACCCGGTCGTGCGGCAGCCCGTGCTCCTTCATCGCCGCCAGGGTGACCACCGCGAAGGCCTCGTTGATTTCGTAGAGATCCACCTTACCGGCGCTCCAGCCGGTGGCGTCGAACAATTTTTTGATCGCACCCACCGGTGCCGTGGTGAACCATCCCGGTTCCTGGGAATGCGTGCTGTGGCCGACGACCACTGCGAGCGGCGTGAGGCCCAGCTTTTCGGCGGTGGAACGGCGCATCATGACGAGCGCCGCCGCACCGTCGGAGATCGAGCTCGAGTTTGCCGCGGTTACCGTGCCGTCCTTGCGGAACGCCGGTTTCAGCGTCGGGATCTTCTCGAAGACGGCCTTGAACGGCTGTTCGTCCTGCTCCATGAAGCGCTCGTTCTTTCCCGCTTTGATCGCGAGCGGCGTGATCTCCCACGCGAACCAGCCCTCCTTGTTCGCTTTTTGCGCCCGCTCGATCGACGTAACCGCGAATCGGTCCTGCTCCTCGCGGGTGAAGCGGTACTTTCCTGCGCAGTCCTCGGCGAAGCTGCCCATCAATTTGCCCCTGTCGTAAGCGTCCTCCAGGCCGTCGAAAAACATGTGATCGACGACCTGCTGGTGGCCCATGCGGTACCCCGAGCGCGCTTTCGGCAGCAGGTAAGGCGCGTTGGTCATGGATTCCATGCCGCCCGCGACCATGAGGTCATTGGTTCCAGCGACGAGCATGTCGTGCGCGAACATCGCCGCCTTCATGCCCGAGCCGCACATCTTGTTCACCGTGGTGCTGCCGGTTGATAAAGGAAGCCCGGCACCGAGCGCCGCCTGGCGCGCGGGCGCCTGACCCTGACCGGCCGGGAGCACGCAGCCCATGATCACCTCCTGGACCTGCTCGGGCTTGATGCCGGCGCGCTCGACCGCGGCGCGGATCGCGGCTGCGCCCAGCTGCGGCGCAGTAAGGTCTTTCAACTCGCCTTGAAACGCGCCCATCGGCGTGCGGGCGGCGGAGACGATGACAACGGGATCGTTCAACATGGCAGTTCTCCTTTTTGGCTGCCGAGAAGTTTCTTGGGGCAGCCTTGGTTTAGCGGCGCTATCCGGGGTCTGTCCGCAGATCTGCGCTCGACGTTCTCAAGCGGTCTCGCAAAACAGCTCGCGGCCGATCAGCCATCGGCGGATCTCGGAAGTTCCTGCGCCGATCTCATAAAGCTTCGCGTCGCGCCAGAGGCGCCCGGTGGGATACTCGTTGACATAACCGTTTCCGCCCAGACACTGGATTGCCTCGCCCGCCATCCAGGTGGCCTTTTCCGCGGCGTAGAGAATCGCGCCGGCCGCATCCTTGCGCGTGGCTTCGCCGCGGTCGCAGGCCCGGCCGACGGCGTACACATAGGCGCGGCAGGCGTTGAGCGTGGTGTACATGTCGGCGAGTTTCCCCTGCATCAACTGGAATTCCCCGATCGGCTGGCCGAACTGCTTGCGCTCGTGAACGTAGGGCACGACGACGTCCATGCAGGCTTGCATGATGCCCAGGGGTCCCCCGGCGAGCACCGCGCGCTCGTAATCCAGCCCTGACATGAGGACGTTCACGCCGCGGCCGAGCTCCGAAAGCACGTTTTCCTCGGGCACCTCGCAGTCTTGAAACACGAGTTCGCAGGTGTTCGAGCCGCGCATGCCCAGCTTGTCGAGCTTCTGCGCGGTGGAAAATCCCTTGAAGCCTTTTTCGACGATAAAGGCGGTGATTCCGCGTGGGCCGGCGTTCGCGTCGGTCTTGGCGTAGACCACGAGCACGTCGGCATCCGGGCCGTTGGTGATCCACATCTTGCTGCCGTTCAGGACGAACCGGCCCGCGCGATACTCGGCCCGGGTTTTCATCGAGACGACGTCGGAGCCCGAACCGGGTTCGGACATGGCGAGCGCGCCTATCCAATCGCCAGCGACGAGCTTCGGCAGGTAGTTTCGTTTCTGGATCTCGGTCCCGTTCCTGCGGATCTGGTTGACGCAGAGATTGGAGTGCGCACCGTAGGACAGGCCCACGGAGGCCGAAGCCCGGCTGATTTCCTCCATCGCGACGATATGCGCCGCATAACCCATCATGGTGCCGCCGTACGCCTCTTCCACGGTGACACCGAGAAGCCCGAGCGCGCCCATTTTCTTCCACAGATCGGAGGGGAACTGGTTGGAGCGGTCGATTTCGGCGGCGCGCGGGGCGATCTCGGCTTGAGCGAAGCCGCGCACTGCGGCGCGCAGCATGTCGATGTCCTCGCCCAGAGCGAAACGCAGCCCCGGCAACTCGATCGCCGGGGTGGCGCCGGAGAGGTTGCGGGCTCGATCCATTCGAGGAGCTTCCAGGGGGAGAGAACGACTTTACTTTACGTTTACGTAAACGTCAATCATGGACATCGAGCCTGCCGGGCCCGGGCGGGCGGCCTGCGGCGCCGGGCGCTCACGAGGATCTTGCGCGACCGGCGCTCGAACGCGCGGATCTCGGAGAGGACCTCCTCGATCTCTTCGCGCTGGCGCTCGAGCTGCTCGCGGCGGGCGGCGAGCGCGGCGACGAACTTCTCCAGCTGCGGCCGCTCGTCCGGCGCGGAATCGTAGAGCTCCAGCATCTCGCGAACCTCGGCGAGGGAGAAGCCGAGCCGCTTGCCGCGCAGGATCAGCTTCAGTCGCACCCAGTCGCGCTTGGAATAGACGCGCCGCATGCCGTCTCGCCCGGGGCTGAGCAGGCCCTCGTCCTCGTAGAAGCGGATGGCGCGATGGGTCACGTCGAACTCGCGCGCAAGCTCGGCGATGCTGTAGGTTTCGGCGGGCTCGTTCATCGGCGAAAATACGGAGCGCTGGCGGACGGTTTTGTGGCGGGCGGCGCCATAATCTGCGAGAATTCGCAACTTTCGCCGCGGGAAGCGAGGATTCTACTCCGACCTCCTCGCGCCATCCAAAGCGCATGACCCCCGAATCCATCCTGGAGTATCCGCATGCCGCGCCGCCGGCGCCCGGCGAGACGCTGCAGGTCGCGCCCGGCGTGTACTGGCTGCGCATGCCGCTGCCGTTTGCGCTCGACCACATCAATCTCTGGCTCCTCGAAGACGGAGACGGCTGGACCTTCATCGACTGCGGCATCGGCGACGATGCCACCCGCGCGCTGTGGGAACGGATCTTCGCCGGTCGCATTGCCGGGCGCCCGATCAAGCGCCTCATCGTCACCCACCATCACCCCGACCATGCCGGTCTGGCGTCGTGGCTGACCGAGCGCACGAGCGCGGAGTTCTGGATGCCGCAGGCCGAGTATTTCGCCGCGCACGCGATGCGCGAGGGGAGCGCGGGTTTCGGCTTCGACAACGTCATCAGGATGTTCGAACGCAACGGGCTCGCCGGAGAGAACCTGGCTCTGATACAGCAGCGCCGAAGCAATTATCGCAGCCGGGTGCCCGCTTTCCCCTTCGGTTACAGGCGCTTGATGGAAGGGCAGGAGCACCGCATCGGCGGCCGCGATTGGAGAGTCATCATGGGTTACGGTCATGCGCCCGAGCACGCTGCGCTTTACTGCGAGGGGCTCGGCGTTCTCATTTCCGGCGATATGGTGCTCCCCAGGATCTCGACCAACGTCAGCGTGTGGGCGAACGAGCCCGAAGGAAATCCGCTTGCGCTTTTCCTTACTTCGATTTCCCGGCACGCGGAATTGCCCGCGACGACGCTCACGCTGCCCTCGCACGGGCTGCCCTTCCGGGGCTTGCGCGAGCGCATCGCGCAGCTCCAGGAGCATCATCGCTTGCGGCTCGCCGAGCTGCATGAAGCCTGCGATACGCCCAAGGCTGCGGCAGACGTTCTCGATACGCTGTTTCGCCGCAAGCTCGACACTCATCAGCTTTTCTTCGCCATCGGCGAGGCGATGGCCCACCTGCACTTTCTCCACTACGACGGGCGCCTGAAGCGCTCGGTCGGAGCCGATGGCGTGTTCCGCTACACCCAAACTTAGAAACATGTCCGCAACGCAGACCCCGCCCGAACCCGCTCAGAGCGCGAAAGTATTCGCCGAGGTGGCGGAGCGCTCCAGCCGCCTCATGGGGGAGTTTCTGCAGCGCCAGGCCGGCGGCAAGAGCGTCGCCTACAGCGACGAGTTCGGAGTCGCGCGCGCGTTCATGGACCTGTATGCGCGCATGCTGGCCAATCCGTGGAAGCTCGCCGAGATGCAGACGAGGATGTTCTGGGATCACGTCGCTCTTTGGCAGTCGACGATGCTGCGCATGCTGGGAAAGGAAGCCAAGCCCGTCGCCGAACCCACCAGGGGCGACAACCGCTTTCGCGAGTCGGACTGGCAGGATCAGTTCCTGTTCGACTACATCAAGCAGTCCTACCTCATCGCCGCGCGCCACATGCACGACGCCGTTTCCTCGGTCGAGGGCCTGCCGGAAGAGACACAGAGGAAGGTCAACTTCTATACTCGCCAGTACATCGATGCGCTGTCGCCGTCGAACTTCGCTCTCACCAACCCTCAGGTGCTGCGCGAAACCCTGCAATCGGGGGGGCAGAACCTGCTCAAGGGCTTGAACAATCTGCTTGCCGACATCGAGCGCGGGGGCATCCGCATGGCGGACGAAAAGGCGTTCAAGGTCGGTGTGAACGTCGCCACCACCCCCGGCAAGGTGGTCTTCCAGAACGAATTGATGCAGCTCATCCAGTATGCCCCGAGCACCGACACGGTTTCCAGACGGCCGCTTCTTATCATCCCACCTTGGATCAACAAGTATTACATTCTCGATCTGCGCGAGAAGAATTCTTTCGTCCGGTGGGCCGTGGACCAAGGGCATACGGTGTTCGTGATCTCCTGGGTCAACCCGGACGAGCGCTATGCCGGCAAGAGCTTCGAGGACTACATGCTCGAGGGGCCGTTTGCGGCGCTCGATGCGATCGGCAAGGCGACCGGCGAGAACAAGGTCAATGTCATCGGCTATTGCCTGGGAGGAACGCTTCTCGGCGCGACGCTTGCGTGGATGGCGGAAAAAGGCGACGAGCGCGCGGCTTCGGCGACGTTCTTCGTCTCGCTGCTTGATTTTTCCATTCCGGGCGAGCTCGGGGTATTCATCGACGAGGCTCAGGTCGAAAGCCTTGAGCGCCGCATGAACGAGCGCGGCTACCTCGAGGGCTCCGAGATGGCGGCCACTTTCAACATGCTGCGCGCGAACGACCTGGTCTGGTCTTTCGTCGTCAACAACTACCTGCTCGGCAAGGACCCGTTCCCGTTCGACCTCCTGTACTGGAATTCCGATTCCACGCGTATGCCGGCGAAAATGCACAGTTTCTACCTGCGCAACATGTACCTCGCAAACCGGCTCAAGGATCCCGGGGGCATCACGCTGGGCGGCGTGCCGATCGATCTCAGGAAGATTGCAATACCGGCCTATTTCATCTCCACCGTCGAGGACCACATCGCGCCGTGGAAATCCACCTACAAGGGAGCGCGTATTCTCTCCGGACCCAACAGGTTCGTGCTCGGGGGCTCAGGGCATATCGCCGGCATCGTCAATCCGCCGTCCGGAAAAAAATACGGATACTGGACCCGATCTCATCTGCCCGACTCGGCCGAAGAATGGCAGGCGGGGGCGACCTGGAACGAAGGTTCTTGGTGGATCGACTGGCAAGCCTGGATTGCCGGCCTGAACGGGTCCGACCGGGTGCCGGCGCGAGTTCCGGGCGCCGGCGCGCTGCAAGCTCTCGAGGACGCTCCAGGGTCTTATGTAAGTGTCCGCCCCTGAGCTTCAGTGCGCCTTCCGGGAAGCTGCCCGGCAGCGCAAATCGAGCTGCTCGCGGAATCGCCTGAGATACTCCAATCCCCTGATCGCGCGGCTGCCGTACCAAGCGGTCATTTCCCCGTCGATGAGACCGATGTTCTTTTCTCGCATGAGCGATTCGGCGCGCAGCTCCGTGACGTGACTTTCGCGGAAGAGGTACGGTTCGCTCGACAGCAGCACGATGCCGGCTCCATCGAGTAGGTCGCTGTTGAATTCGATCTTCGGGTAGCGATCGGCGCAGTCCGCCGGGACGGTTTGCCAATTGACGAGGGCGAGCATCCGCGAGACATAAGTGTCACGCGATACTGTCATCCACGGATCTTTCCATATCAGGTAGAGCACGCGATCGAGTGGAAACGCGCGCGCCGCCGACTGCAGCGCTGCGTATGCGGCTTCGAATTTTCCGCACAGCGCCTCGGCCTCGCCTTCGCGTCCGAATATTCCGCCGATCAGCCGGTAGAGCGCCAAGTTGTCGATGGGCGCGAGCGGATGCGTGACGATCAGCCCGGGGACGAATTCTGCGAGCGCGAGCGCGTCCTCCTCTTTGTTCTCGTCGATATTGAGGATGACGTGGGTGGGCCGGAGCGAGCGCAGCTTGTCGAGGTCGACATTCTTGGTGCCGCCGACTTTGGGGATCCGGCGAACGACTTCGCGAGGATGAACGCAGAAGCCGGTTCGGCCCACGAGTTGTGCCGAAAGGCCAAGATCGCAAGCCAACTCCGTAATACTCGGCACGAGGCTCACGATGCGCGCGTCGCGGCGCGCCGGAGCGTGCCGCGTGCCCGCGGCGTCGACCAGCCTCGCGTTCGGTCGGCTCACGGTGGGAGGCCACGCGCCTTTCGCGGGGCGCGGGCGAACAACCGGTCGAACAGCCAGCGCGGCAGGTAGCGAAGGGCGTGCGAGACAAGCGCCATCTGCCAGGGAATGACGGCAAAGCGGCGCTTCCCCGCGATGGCGCGCGCGAACCGCCGGGCCGCTTCGTCCGCGTCCATGATAAAGGGCATACGGTAGCGATTTGCCGCAGTCATCGGGGTTCGGATGTACCCGGGACAGATCGTGACCACGGCCACGCCCGAGCCGTGAAGTTCCACGCGCAGACTCTCCAGATACGTGATCGCGGCCGATTTGGAGGCGCTGTAGGCGCCCCCGCCGGGCAGCCCGCGAAATCCGGCAACGCTGGCGATGCCGACCAGCGTTCCCCTCGCACGCGCACGCATGGGCGCAACAAACGGCTGAAACGTCACGGCCATTCCGAGCACGTTGGTGTCCATGATCCTGCGAAAGGCGGAAAGGTCCTCTGGATTTTCCGTCAGGGTGCCGGCGCTGACTCCCGCACTCGCGATCACGATGTCGGGCACTCCGAACCGCTCCATGAAATCTGCCGTCGCTGCCTTCAGGCTGGCGGCATCGGTCACGTCCGCTTGATAGCAGGACCCGGTGCAGAGCAAGCTTGAGAAGAGTGCTTGTGTCGGCGCGAGCCGTCTCGCGCACAGGCCGAGCGTCGCCCCTTGGCGTGCGTAATGCGCCGCGAGTGCGGCGCCGATCCCGCTCGATGCGCCGGTGATGAAGACCTTGGGGTTGGGTGACACCGGACGGCAGGAAGCCGTGCTTATCGGAGGCGCTCTTCGCGTGCGAGCTTCACCAGATGGTCGACCACCTGGATGACCTGCTGGGTGCCGCCCGCCAGGCGCGCCGAAGTAAGAAATTTGCCGTCAACGATGAATGTAGGCACTCCGCGCACATCGTAGGCCTTCAGCAGCTCGCGCGCTTGCGCCACCTTGGCGGCCACCTCTGGTGAGGCATAGGTGTCCGTGAACTTCTGGCGTTCGATGCCGTTACGCGCTACCCAGTCGGCCATGATTTTCTCGTCGTTGAGTTTTACGTCTTCGAAGTGGAAATTATCGTAGACCGGCCAGTGCAAGCGGCCGATCTGTCCCAGCGTTTCGAGCGTATAGAACAGTTTCGCGAAAGGTTCCCACGTTTCCGTGGAAAGCGCCGGAACGCGACGGAGCGCGACATATTCAGGCGCGGTGCCGAGCCATCGGGAAAGAAACGGCTGGGTTTCGTAGCAGACCGGGCACCCGTAGTAGAAGAATTCGATCACTTCAACGCGGTTGTCCGCGGCGGCCGTGTGCGGAGGCTCGACGCGCTGGAATTCGCGCCCCAGCTGGATCTGGGCCGACGCGGCACCGGCGAGCAGGGCGAACGCCAGCGCGAGCAGCCACTTCTTCAAGCGGCCTCGCAGTTTCATTCTTCCGAGCGCAAACGCCGCCACGCTAGGGCTTTGGTTTTGCCAGCTGCTTGCGCGTTTCACCGATCAGAAAGTCGGCGGTGGCCAGCATCGCCTTGCGCGACGTGCTCGCGACGACGAGGTAGCGGCCCTGCACCGCGAGAGCTGGTACTCCGTCGAGTCGGTAGGCGCGACCCATCAGCGACGCGCGGCGCAGCTTGCTTTCGACCGTGAACGAGCGGAAAGCGGCGTCGTACTTGGCCATGTCCACTTTCTGCTTGGCGAGCCAGTCTGCCGTCCATTTGGCGAATGCATCGCCGCGCAGCCTCACGCCGCCCTGCTGGTGGATGGTGTCGAACAACGGCCGATGCAGCCGCTCGAGCTCCCCGATGGCCTCCAGGGTGTAGAAAACCCGGGCATCGATCGCCCAGTCGTCGTTCAGAATCCCCGGCAAGCGCTTGAACTGCACGTCGCGCGGGAGTCGCTTTGCCCAGGATTCGAGCTCGGGCTCCAGTGCGTAGCAATGCGGGCAGCGGTACCAGAAAAACTCCAGGACTTCGACCTTGCCCGAGGATTCGACCGACTGCGGTGGCTTCAACTCGATGTAATCGACGCCCTCGACGGGCGAACCTTGAGCGTACGCGGCTAAGGCAAGGAACAGACCGGGAAAGACGCTCAGCAGACGAAAAACCATGGGGCTTCTCCTTGGGATGCTGGTTCAATTCGTGGCGACATCGGTGATTCTGACCAGCGACGCGTCCACTCCGTTCTGCGTCAGCTGCTGCCGGATGCGGTTGATCTCGTCCACGCGGGTATAAGGCCCGAGGCGCACTCGATACCACACGCCCTTTTCGGCGAGATTGGCCGGCTCGACGCTCGCTTCCAGGCCCATTAACGCCAGCCTTGCCTTGAGGTTGTCCGCATCGGCCGGATTCTGGAATGAGCCGGCCTGGAGGAAATAGGTGTCCTTGGACGGACCGGACTTGCCGGCTTGCTTGGCCGCCTCCCGCATCTGGCGTTCGGTGACCGGCTCTTCCCGTCCGGGGAGGATCCGGTAGAAATCAAAGCGAGGCTTGTCCTCTGCCTTGGCCGACTTGGAAGGCTCAGGCAGTTTCTGATCGGCAGGCGGAGCTTTGTCGGGCGCCCGCGCCCTGTCGGCGAACGGAATGGGTGTCTTGAAGAAATAGATCGCGATTCCGGCCGCTACGCCCAGGCCCAGCAGAAAACCGAAAAAAAGCCCGATCAGAAAACTGCCGGAGGAGTCCGGTTTGAATCGGGGTACTTGTTTGTAGTCGAAGCTCATAACGGTAAGGCGTCACATTTTCTCGGGCTGGCTGACGCCCAGCAGCGACAGCCCGTTGCGAAGGACTTGGCGCACGGCAAGGCACAGCGCTAGACGCGCCGATCGCACCGGGGCCTCGGCGACGAGTATGCGTTCAGCATTATAGTAACTGTGAAATTCACCCGCCAGCTCGCGCAGGTAAAAAACAATCTGGTGCGGAGCGAGCTCGGCCGCGGCGTTTTCCAGGATTTCGGCATATTCGCCCAATCGTTGCAGGAGCCCGAGCTCGCGCGCACCGCTGAGCGGAGCGAGATCGACGTTCTTGAGGGAATCAAGATCTGCGGCGTTCAAAGGGCTCGTGATCGGGAAAATACGGTCCTCGTCAACGAACTGCGTTCTCCATTGTTCCAGCACCGAGCAGATCCGGGCGTGCGCGTACTGCACGTAATAGACGGGATTCTCCTCGGATTGCGACTTGGCAAGATCGATGTCGAACACGAACTCCGCGTCGGCCTTGCGTGAAAGCAGGAAGAACCGCACCGCGTCCCGTCCGACCTCGTCGATCAGCTCGCGAAGCGTAACGTAGGAGCCGGCGCGCTTGGAGATCTTCATCTCCTCGCCGCCCTTCATTACCGTAACCATCTTGTGGAGCACGTAATCGGGATAGCCTTGCGGAACCCCGCGCTCCCATTTCGAAGACGCCGCCTGCAGCCCGGCGCGAACTCGCGTCACCGTGCTGTGGTGGTCGGAACCTTGGATGTTGATGGCGCGGGCGAAGCCGCGCTCCCATTTCGTCAGGTGGTAGGCAACGTCGGGCACGAAGTAGGTGTAGGTGCCGTCCGACTTGCGCATGACGCGGTCCTTGTCGTCGCCGTACTCGGTGGTCTTGAGCCAAAGCGCGCCGTCCTGCTCGAAAGCTTTGCCCGCGTCGATGAGCGCCTCTACCGTCTTCTGGACGCGGCCGTCCCGGTACAGGGAGGATTCCAGATAGTAGCTGTCAAAATGCACGCCGAAGGCCTGCAGATCGAGATCCTGTTCGCACCTGAGCTCGGTTACGGCAAAACGGGTCACGGCTTCCAAATTTTCGCCGTCGGTGTTGCCCGCCTCGAGGTATTTTTCAGCGATCTCGCGCACATAGTCGCCGTGGTAGCCGTCGGCGGGAAATTCCGCCGGTATGCCTAGTGTTTCTCGAATTCGCGCCTGAACCGAGAGTCCGAGATTTCGGATCTGCGCCCCTGCGTCGTTGTAGTAGAACTCCCGCATTACGCGCCAGCCCTGCGATTCGAGCAAGGCACCGATGGCGTCGCCAAGCGCTGCCTGCCTGCCGTGCCCGACATGGAGCGGGCCCGTGGGATTAGCCGATACGAACTCCACCATCACCGGCCGGCCGCCGGCACGGTCGGCGCGGCCGCAGCGATCACCTTCCGCAAGAATGGTCCTGACGATGTGCTGCTTGGCTGCGGGGCGCACGCGAAAGTTGATGAACCCGTTGCCCGCGACGTCGGCGCGCTCGAGCCATTCGGATGGAGGCAGCGCCGCAACCAGTTCGAGCGCCAGCTCCCGCGGATTGCGTTTCAGCGCGCGCGCAAGTTGCATGGCCGCCGGGCAGGAAAAGTCCCCATGCTGCGCCTGCTTGGGCCGCTCCAGAGAAATCAGCGAACCCGGCTGCTGCGGCGCGACCTTGGCCAGCGCGCGCGTGAGCAACTCGGTCAGGTGTGACTTGATCTCGGCGGACATTGATTGGCCGAAATGCTCAGTATTATACCCAGGGCGTCGCCCAGACCCACTCCGCGAAGGTACAATAGTGGACCACCTGACATTCAAATTTCTGATCTGGAGCGCTGAGCTTGGGCAAAGGCGATAAACGCACCTTCCGCGGCAAGGTCTTCAAGGGATCGCACGGCAAGACCCGACCGCGTAAGGCGAAAAAACCGACGAAGAAACCCGCCTGATATCCGCAGGCGGTCAAAACTCTATCGGGTCTACGTCAAGATGCCAGCGCACTCCGTGCGAGGGCATGCGGTGGAGGGCATCACTCCATTCAGCGAGGAACGCTTGCAGGCGCGGCCGAGAGCGGGATTGCACGAGCACCTGTGCACGCTCCACGCCCGCGAGTCGCGCGAGCGACATCGGTACTGGATCGAACACGGTGATCGAGGTGCTCCCGTGCGGTGACGTGTCGATGGCTGACCGAAGGAAGCGCTGTGCGCGAAGCGAGTCGCGGCTTTCGGCGCGCAGCGCCGCTTCGAAAACGAAGGGTGGAAACCCCGCCTCCCGGCGCTCTGCAAGCACGCTCTTTGCAAACCCCGCGTAGTCATGGCGCACAAGCGACCGGTACAGAGGATGCTCGGGATAGCGCGTCTGGATCAGCACCTCGCCCGGAAGGTTCGCGCGTCCGGCGCGCCCGGCGACCTGTTGCAACTGCGCAAAGGTTCGCTCGGTCGCCCGATAGTCGCTTGAGAACAAGCCGCTGTCGGCGTTGAGCACGCCGGCAAGCGTCAAACGCTCGAAATGGTGGCCTTTGGCGAGGATCTGCGTGCCGACGAGGATATCGGCGTGCGTGGCGCGCTCGAGCAGGTCTTCGAGCCTGCTCCTCGCGCGCACGGCGTCGCTATCCACGCGCAGGATGCGCGCCCGCGGAAATTTTTCCCTGAGGACAAGCTCGATCCGCTGCGTCCCGCGCCCGAATGCCTGCAAGTCAGGGTTACCGCATTCTGGACAGGCGCGCGGAATGCCTTCTGTCAGTCCGCAATGGTGACAACGCAGCCGCTGCACGGCCAGATGCACGACCATGTTCGCCGAACAACGCCTGCAGCCCTTGACCCAGCCGCAGGCGGGGCAGGCGAGCGCCGGCGCATAGCCGCGGCGATTGAGGAAAACGAGGGATTGTTCCCCGCGGGCCAGGCGCGCCGCGAGCGCCTCGAGAAGCGGGGGCACAATACCGTCCTGCGGCGGATGCGCCCGAGTGTCGATCAAGCGTATTGCAGGCAATGCCGCCCGGTCGATGGCGCGTCGCGTAAGGGGCACAAGGTCGTATTTGCCCGAGATCGCGTGTTGGAAGCTTTCCAGCGAAGGCGTGGCCGAGCACAGAACGACCGGGGCGCCGGCGATTTGAGCCCGCGTGATTGCGAGGTCGCGTGCCGAATAGCGCACGCCCTCTCGTTGCTTGAACGAGGCGTCCTGCTCTTCATCGACCACGACCAGTCCCAGACGGGGGAGCGGCGTGAATACAGCGAGCCGCGTGCCGAGAACGATGTCGGCGCGACCGGTGTGGGCGAGCAGCCACCCGCGGACGCGCTCCAGTTCGGCCATGGCGCTCGTCTGAGTGACGATGCACGCGCCCGGGAATCGGTTGCGGAAGGCAGCCTCGAGGGCGGGAGTGAGCGCTATCTCGGGTACGAGAATCAGGACTTGCTTGCGGCGGGCGAGGACCTCCGCAATCAGCTGAAGGTAGATCTCGGTCTTGCCGCTGCCGGTGACGCCAAAGAGCAGGCTCACCTGAAATTTCTCCAGCCTGCCGGACAGAATGCCGATAGCCTGCCGCTGCTCCGAAGTCAGTTCGTGCGCTTGGACAAAACGGGGTTCAGACCGCTCCGGCTCGATTGAGGAGATCCAACCCGTTTCAATACCGCGCCTCAAAAGGTTTCGGCCTCCCCTCGCTTGTGCGCCGAGTTCTGCTGCGGATGCCCGACCCTGCGCAAGCCGCGAAAGCAGCGCGCGCAAGCGCCGGTTGCGCGATGGACTCGCCGCAAGCGCTTCCCTCCCCGTCGGCGTAAGGACGTAGTCGAGCGGGGGGATGGGAACGGTCTTGGCGGTGCGCAGTCGCGGTGGCAAGGCCGCCGCGACTGCTTCGCCGAGCGGGCCGTGGTAGTAGCCACTGCAGAATTCCACCAGGGCAAGCCACTCGCGCGGAAGGGGCGCTATTTCGCGTAGGATTTTTTCAGCGGAGCGCAGGCGAGAATCCGATACCTTGGATTTCGTCGCGATGTCCCAGATCACGCCGACCAGGCGCCTTTTTCCGAACGGAACGAGAACTCGATAGCCGATATCCGCCCGGGTTGCATCCTCCGAGCGGTAATCGAATGACTTCGGCAGTGGCACATCAAGAACGACGCGCAGGATGATCATTCTCAGGTGATTCGAGTGCTCTACCTGCTACTCAAGCGAATTCTTCAGCCACTTCGGGAAAGTGCTTGGTTGTATGAGGTTTTCCTGGTTTTTCACAGAATCTGTGAATAACTATGTGAATAAGGCTTTCACGTAACTGTAACTCACACTTCTGCAAGGAATTTTTCATGTTGCTTAAAATGAGAGCGCAAGGAAATGAATCGATAATACAGAGACTTGCAAACCTCCCGAATGAAGACCCTCGAAAGTCCGCGCCCGGCGCGGGTTTGCACGGAGCATTGTGAATAAGTCATTCGACCCCCGCGGGGCCATGAATGGCCGCTTTTCACGCCGATCGATGGAATCTTGGGCTCAATTCGTGCACCGCAGCGACCAACGCCGCGACATTCTCCGGCTGTGCGAGCTGGGGAACGCCGTGGCCGAGATTGAATATATGGCCGGGCCCGCTTCCGAAGGATTCGAGCGCTTTTTGGACCTCTCGTCTGACGACTTCGGGGGAAGCGAGCAGCACCGTCGGATCGAGATTACCTTGCAGCGCCGCGTGGTCCCCGATTCGCCGGCGCGCATCGCCTAGATCGGTGCTCCAGTCGAGGCCTACGCAATCGCACCCGGTGGTGGCGATTCTCTCCAGCCAAGGCCCGCCGCCCTTGGTGAAGACTATAACGGGGACCCGGGCGCCGCCGTCGCCGCGATTGAGCTGGGTGAGCGCTCTCTGTATGTATGCGAGCGAAAACTCCTGGTAGGCCGCTGCCGAAAGGCTCCCGCCCCAAGTGTCGAAAATCATGGCGACGTTCACGCCCGCCTCGATCTGCGCGTTCAGCAACGCCGCGATGGCCCGGGTATTGATATCGAGCAGGCGGTGCAACAGGTCTGGACGCTGGTAAAGCATGAGCTTGATGGTCCGCCAGTCTTCACTTGCCCCGCCCTCGACCATGTAACAGGCGAGCGTATAAGGACTGCCCGTAAAGCCGATGAGCGGCACGCGGCCGGCCAGGGCGCGCAGGACCTCCCCGACTGCATCGGTGACGTAACGCAAATCCTCGGCCGGGTCGGGCGCGGATAGGTTCGCGATCGAAGCTTCGTCGCGTAGCGGTCGTTCGAAGCGCGGCCCCTCTCCTTCTGCGAAGTAAAGCCCCAGTCCCATCGCGTCCGGAATGGTGAGAATGTCCGAGAACAGGATCGCCGCATCCAGGCGGAACCGCTCAAGCGGCTGCAGCGTCACTTCTGCGGCAAGCGAAGGCGTCTTGCACAGGGCGAGGAAGCTGCCCGCACGGCGGCGCGTTTCGTTGTATTCGGGAAGATACCGCCCGGCTTGGCGCATCAGCCACACCGGCGTGTACGGGGTAGGCTGCCTGAGCAGCGCGCGGATCAGCGTGTCGTTCTGCAGCGTGCGCATCGGCGCGCTCAGCGCTTCATCAGGCGCCGGGTGATGAATTCCCATTCTCCCGCGCTGACCGGCGTGATCGAAAGCCGGTTGCCGGGAGCGAGAACGCGCATTCCGGCCAGTTCGCTGTGGCAGTGCAGCTCGGCAAGACTGACCAATCGGGTTTTCCCGACGAGTTTGACCTCGACATTGAACCAGCGGGGCGACTCTCGCTTCGCCGCCGCGTCGAAATAGGGGCTCTTCGCGTCGAACTGACTCGCGTCGGGATAGGGGTCCGAGGCGACCTGCGCGACGCCCGCTATGCCGGGCTCGGGGCAGCTCGAATGGTAAAAGAACACTTTGTCGCCGATGCGCATCTTATCGCGCATGAAGTTGCGCGCCTGGTAGTTGCGCACTCCCGACCAAGCCGTAGTCTTGCCTGGAGCTGCTGCAAGATCGTCGATGCCGAACTCGTCGGGCTCGGATTTCATCAACCAACAGAGCATGGTCGAGTGGTTTCAATTCAAGGCTCATCAAACGAAAACGCAGGCCGATGCCTGCGTTTTCGTTTTACGGAGTCCCCCGCCGGTGCCGCTAGAACCGATTCCTGAACCTTTCGGTTCAAGGTGGTCGCATTCCGGTCACATCAGGTACATCCGACTAGGGACGCGCGCAACAGTGACGCTTGGTCTGCAACCAAATTCAAGCTGTTGGTTCAAGAATTTTCCGGGTCTTGGCGTACACCACAGGGGACAATTCCTCGGGCGTCGCCCGAACCGATTCAGAACCGACGCACCTACGGAGCGAGGGCCTGATCGAGCGTCGCCTCCATTGCGGCCATTCTACGCCTGAGCCCCTCGATGTCAAAGCCGCTCGCGTTGTTTCTGGAGCTGAGCAGCTCGTGGGTGATGTTGAGCGCAGCCATGACGGCGATGCGCTCGGCGCTCGCCACCCTCCCTGCGCTCTTGATCTCGGTCATCTTCCGATCGAGATAAGCTACCGCCGAGAGAAGCGCGTTGCGCTCCTCCTCCGAACAGGCGACCTTGTAGGTCCGACCCATGATAGTGACATCAAGGCTCTTGGGTTTCTGATTCATCCGAGGGCGTTATTCCGGGATCTGCTTGAGCAGGGTCTCGAGCCGACTGCGCGCCCCGTCGATCTTTTCGGCAAGCTGCCTCTTATCGCCCTGCAATGCGGCCAGCTGTTGGCGGAGCCCCCGGTTTTCGTCCCGCAGCCGCTGGCACAGCCGCGCTGCCTGGCGAATTTTCTCCTCGAGGGTGGCCAGTTGCGTGTCCATCGGCACACTATAGTTTGGAAAATCCTGTTAAGTCAAGGTGTAAGGATTCGTTTTCAATGTAGATTCCCGAAGGCGCCGCAGGGCAGAGCCTATGCGACTTGTGTTGTACAATCAACGCGCTCGTTCGAGGTGTCCTGGCGTGTTTCTCGCGCCGGGGTGAAACGGGAAAGAGGTGCGGAAGGGGATCGAGGATTCAGAGGGGGTCACCCCTACGTGAATCCGGGATTCCAAGTTCTTCCAAGACCTCTGCTGCCCCCGCAACGGTAAGTGGCGCGGGCGTATCAACCAGCAGCCCGAGTCCGGCGCTTTGCGTCCGACTCGAGGCCCTGCCACTGGGAGCGCGAGCTCCCGGGAAGGCGATACGCACCGATCCCACAAGCCCGGAGACCGGCCTCGACGAGGGTGGGAAATGCCGCGGGGCGCGGTGCCAAGCCGGTCTGTCCCGCAATTGCATTTCCTCTCGCAACTCGACACCGGCACGCGGGGACGCATGCCGAGGGAGGAAACCTTGAAACGATCCATCACAGCTGCGCTCATCGCGGCGGCGGCGCCGTTTGCGCTCGCTCAAAGTCCGGAAGAACCAGCCGTCGTCGTTACCGCAACACGTTTTCCAGAAAGTCGCCTCGAAGCACCGATAGGCATGATCATTATCGGCGCCCAGGAGATCGCGCGGGACACTGCGCGAACCCTGCCTGAGCTTCTTTCGCATCTTGGGGGCGTGCATACGCGGGACAATTCGGGGTCGCCGGACCGGCAGGTCGACCTGCGCGGATTCGGCATCACCGGCGATCAGAACACGCTGATATTGCTCGACGGCGTACGGCTGAACGAGAACGATCTCAATAGCACGAAACTTTCGGCGATTCCGCTGCAGTCGATCGAACGCATCGAGATTCTGCCCGGCGGTGGTGCGGTATTGTTCGGCGGCGGCGCAACCGGCGGCACGATCAATATCATTACCAAGACACCGATTCCGGGCCAGAAAACGGGCACGATCTTCACCGGCTACGGTTCTTACGCCAGCGCGGAGGTACGCGCGGGGGCGAACTACGGCGGCGAGGGGCTGGGCCTCTCGATCAACGCAAACCATCAGGAAAGCGATAACTATCGGCAGAACAATCGCCTGCGCCAGGACGGCTTGATCGGCGACCTGCGTTCCGGAACCGCAAACGACAGTGTCGGCTTGAAGTTTGGAGTGGACACCCAGCGCTTGCAATTGCCGGGGGTACGCAACGAGATTCAGTACGAGAACGATCCGCGCGGCGCCACCACGCCGGGAGACTGGTCGGAGCGTCAGGGCGAGTTTGCCACGCTTTCATTCAGCCGGCCGCTCGGTTCGCTCGGTTTTACCGCAGACCTGGCGTATCGCGATAGCGATTCCACCGCCTATTTCGCCAATTTTTCGCCTACCCCTTACTCTCGAATAGTCGAGAGTAATGTCGCGTTCGCGCCACGCGTGCGTTGGCCGTTCACCGCGCTCGGGATCGACAACATCCTGATTGTCGGTCTCGATTGGAGCGCTTGGGACTATGACCGTCGCTTTGCGTCCTCGCTGAGCACTTTCGGGGCGCCCGGATCGAGCACCTCCGGCACGCAGCAAAGCCTGGGAACCTATGCGCAATACAACG
>Ga0137463_1000148_pt1 | contig 26768 bp, 27 predicted proteins | sample EasRivERMGT800_2_FD_102333 | JGI IMG/M metagenome (GOLD analysis project Ga0137463, IMG submission 102333) | Soil microbial communities from meander-bound floodplain in the East River, Colorado, USA - East River MetaG ERMGT800_2 | ecosystem: Environmental > Terrestrial > Soil > Floodplain ...
CCCAAGGACGGCGGCGCGGCGTTTCCGGTCGGCGTGGTGCCTGGCAGCGGCACCGGTACGGTGGCCCTGGCCGATACCTCGGAAAAACTGTTCTTCAATGTGTCGCGGCTCGCGGTGAGCATCGAAGCGGCGCCGGCCAAGGCCGGCGACAAGCCGTCGGGCGACTTTGTTCTGTCCGGACATTGCGTCAAACTCTGGTAGCCCAGTCTGGTAACGCAGCGGGCCGGACCGGCCGAAAATTCTCATGGTCGCCTTGCATCCGTTTTCAGGGTCGGCCTCGTAAGTGCCTTTAGACACCGCGGACGGTGTCCCTTCAACCCAACCAACGAGGATCAAGCCATGAAGACCACCATCACCCGCCTCCTGACCACCAGCGCGCTGCTGCTCGCGATGAGCCACAGCTTTGCCGCCGGCGGCTCGTCCGGCCCGGCGGCCGCGCCCGACAAGCTGGACACCGTTCGCGCGCAGATCACCGCCAAGAACTGGCCCGCCGCGATCGACGAGCTCAAGCGCATCAACGCCACCGGCGACGCCGACTGGAACAACCTGATGGGCTACAGCCTGCGCAAGGGCGCGACGCCCGATTTCGCCGGAGCCGAGAAGTTCTACAACGAAGCGCTGCGCATCGACCCCAAGCACCTCGGCGCGCTCGAATACTCGGGCGAGCTCTACCTGCAGACCGGCGATCTCGCCCGGGCCGAGCAGCGCCTGGCCGCGCTCGACAAGGCGTGCTTCTTCGGCTGCGAGGAATACAGCGACCTGAAGAAGGCGATCGCGCAATACAAGGCCAACGGCAACAAGGCTTCATCGACCTACTGAGGAGGGGCTGTACCCCCACGGACGCAAGGCGCGATCAGCGCCTTGTTACCCGTCGCCGGCGCCTTGATCGCGGCGCCCACCAGAGCCCTTGGTAGTTTAGGAACGGCGCGCTCTTGCAGGGGCTTCGCAGCCGCATGCTCGCCACGGCTTTTTCTGCTCGTATCGATGTCAAGTTGACAGAACCTGCTCGAGCCTCGGTTCGGGAATAAATCCGCTCGCCGTCCGGTCTTGCAGACGGTTTCGCCTACGTGTCGGCTTATTGTCGCCATATTGGTGTTTGAGTTGACAAGACCGATCGAGGGGCGGAAGTGAGGGAAGAGGTTAGAGTTCTGTTTGTTGAAGATGTGGAAGCGGATGCCGCGGTCGCTCTACGGGAGTTGATACGCGCGGGTTTCATCGTCGATGCACGTCGCGTGGACCGTGAAGAGGATTTTCGGCGCGAGCTCGGCGGATTCAAGCCTCATATCGTCCTTGGTGAATTCAACATGCCGCGGTTCGACGGCATGAGGGCGCTTGCCATAGCGCAGGCGTCTCATCCTGAAATCCCTTTCGTGTTTCTGTCCGGAACGATCGGGGAGGAATGCACCATTCGCGCGCTGAAACAGGGAGCGAGCGACTGTGTGCTCAAGGACAATCTGGTTCGGCTGCCACCTGCAGTGCAGAAAGCAATCAATGAATCGAGGGTGGCCGCCGAAAAAGGACGCGCCAAGACGGAATTGCAGGAGTTGGATTTGCGCTTTCAGGCGACGTTTGAACAGGCGGCCGTGGGGATCGCTCATGTCGATCTGGCTGGTCGAATCATCAGAGCCAATGGCCGCTTGGGGGAGATCCTCGGATACAGCAGAGCCGAGCTTGTAGGACGGAACGTAAAGGAACTCGCGCTCCGCGAAGACCGGGAGAACACGATGGAACTGGGTGCCCGCCTTCGCGCGGGCGACCTAGACAAGTTGAGAAAGGAAAGGCAATACCGGCGGAAGGACAGCTCGCTGGCCTGGGTCTCGGTCACGACATCGATCATGCGTGATCCCGAAGGTGTCCCTCAATGCGAAATCTCGGTATTCGAGGATGTCACGGCGAACAAGCGCGCTGAGCAATTGCTGAGGCTCGAACACACGATGGCTCAGCGTCTTGCCGACGCCGGCAACGCGTCGGAAGGCCTTAGAGCAGCCATCCACGCCGTGTGCGAAACAGAGCGATGGGAGTGTGGGCGTTACTTTCATTTGGATGCGGATTCCCAAGTGCTTCGCTTTGCCGATGCCTGGGGCATTCCCGACGGGGCGGTCCAGCAATTCATTGCCAAATCCCGGGAGCTTACGTACGCGCCTGGCGTCGGCTTGGCGGGCAAAGTCTGGCAGTCCAAAGAGCCGATCTGGGCAACTGACATCACCCGCGACACCCGGGTTGCGCAATCCGCTCTTGCCCGAAACATCGGGATGCACGGTGCGTTTGTGTTTCCGATCATGTCGGAAGGACGCACCATCGGCGTACTTGCATTCGTTAGCCGCGAAGTGCGCGAACCGGAGGACCGCCTGCTGCAATCGGTACGCGTTATCGGCCACCAGATTGGCCAGTTCATGGTGCGCATGGCTCAGCAGGAATACATCGCGCGTCTCAACCGCATTTACGCCGTCTTGAGCGGCATCAATGCGGCGATCGTTCGCATCCGAGACCGGGAACAGTTGTTCCAGGAAGCCTGCCGGATTGCGATCGAAGCAGGACAATTTCGCATGGCTTGGATCGGCGTGGTGGATCGCGAAACCATGCTGGTGAAGCCGGTTGCCTCGGCCGGCGACGTGAGAGGCTTCTTCGATTCGGCACCCCTTGCATTGATCGAAACCAAACCGGGTGGGCACGGTCTGGCCGGGCGAGCGGTCAGGGACATGAAGCCCATGGTATCGAATGACGTAATGAATGATCCGCAGAGATTGATGAAGAAGGAGTGCGAGGAGCGTGGGATCAAGTCGCTCTCGGTGATTCCGCTCATCGTCGGTGCAAAAGCCATGGGCGTGCTGGCCTTGTATGCGGGAGACATCGGATTCTTTGACGATGAGGAAATGCGTCTACTACTGGAACTCGCCAACGACATCGCGTTCGCGTTGGACCACATCGAAAAGGCCGAGCGACTCAATTACCTCGCCTACTACGATCCGCTCACCGGGCTCGCCAACGCGACGCTATTCCGCGAACGCCTTGCACGCTTCATCGGCACGGCGCGCGACGCCGGGGACAAGCTCGCACTCGGGCTCATGGACGTAGACCGTTTCAAGACCGTCAACGATTCGCTCGGCCGGCAGGCGGGCGATGAGTTGTTGAAGCAGATCGCACGCCGGCTGTCCGGGTTCTCGAAGGACCTGGGCGAAATTGCGCGGGTGGCAGCGGATCATTTTGCCATCGTACTGCCGCACGTGGGGCGCGCCGACGATGCCGCACGGCTCATCGAGCAGCGGCTCGCAGATACTTTCGGTGCTCCGTTCCGGGTTGGTGACGCCGATCTGCGGAGATCTGCAAAGGCCGGGATCGCGCTCTACCCGGACGACGGCGTAGATGCGGACACGCTGTTCAAGAACGCCGAGGCCGCCCTCAAGAAGGCAAAGGAAACAAACGAACCCTACCTGTTTTACACGCAAAAGCTGAACGAGCGGGTCGCCGAGCGGCTGTCGCTGGAGAACAAGCTGCGACTGGCCCTCGAAAAGCGGCAATTCGTCCTGCACTACCAGCCGAAGGTCGATACCCACACGCGGCGCATCGTCGGCGTGGAGGCGCTGATCCGGTGGATGAGCCCGGAACAGGGTTTGGTGGCTCCGCTCGACTTCATTCCACTGCTTGAGGAGATGGGCCTCATCCTTGACGTGGGTGCCTGGGCCCTGGGTCAGGCCGTGCGCGACCACAGACACTGGCTTGAGCAGGGACTGAACGCGCCGCGCGTCGCGGTCAACGTGTCGGCCATCCAGCTGCGACGGCCGAATTTCGTCAAGATCGTCGAAGAGGCAATCAGCCAAGGGGCGACGCCGCACGGGCTCGACCTGGAGATCACCGAAAGCCTGCTAATGGAGGAAATCACCTCCAACATCGAGAAGCTGAAGGCGTTTCGCGATCTCGGGGTGAACGTGGCAATAGACGATTTCGGTACTGGTTACTCATCGCTCGGCTACCTCGCCAAGCTTCCCGTGCAGTCGGTCAAGATCGACCGCTCGTTCATCATTACGATGCTCAAGGAGCCGGCCAACATGACGCTGGTCTCGACGATGGTGTCCATGGGGCATTCGCTGAAACTGAAGGTGGTGGCTGAAGGGGTTGACTTGGATGAGCAAGCGCAAGAACTCGCACGGCTACGATGCGACCAGATGCAGGGACACCTCTTCAGCAGCGCGATTCCCATCGATGAGATGGCTGCGTTGCTTCGGGCGGATCGCGGCGCAATGATTGCGCAGAAATTGACGTAATAGAGTTTGGCAATTTAGTTGGTAGTTGGACTACTGAGTCGAGATGCCAAACATGCGACGCTGACCTGCCCAATCCTCACGTCGAACTCAAAAAGCAGCCCCCGCTATTGCGGCACGACCCCATCCCGGCCGACGTTGATGCGGCTTGCCTCCAGCGTGCCGTCCGGCTTCCTGGTTGCCGCGAGCACGGTGAACCCCGCGCCAGCCTTTAGATCGCCCTTGCCGCCGATCTCGTAACGGACGATCGGCACGTTCGCCGGAACGACGATCTTCTTCTCGCCGTCCTTGTATTTGACCGCGATCGTCGAGCCATCGACGCCGGCGACCGTCGCGCCGGAGGCCGCGCCATTGGTCATGGTGCTGTTCGGCACGGGTGCATAGGCCCGGTGACCCTCGCCGGTGCCGCGCATCTGTTCGGGGAAGATGCGCACCTCCAGGGCCTTCTGACTGCCGTCCGGCTGCGGCATTGCCGCGCTGCCAAGGAAAGTACCTTCCTTGATGTCCGCCATCGAGGCTTTCACCACGGCGACGATCATCGCATTCTCGGTGAGCGTCAGCTTGACCTCGGCGCCGTCGCTGGATTTCAGCGTAAGCACGTTGCCATCGGCCTTCGCTATCGTCCCGCGCACGCGCATGGTCTGCGCCGTGGCTGCCGTACACGATGCGGCGATAATCGCGCCAACAAGCGCCGAACGAATTGTTCTGATCATATTGTTCCCCCGGAAGGTCGATGCGCGCCATCACAGTGTGGCGGCGCGCACAGTATAAGTCAGGCTTCACCTTCGATCACATCGGCGGCGCAACACCGCGGATGGTTCAGACTCGCGGGCTATTGCTCTCGAATTGTCGTACCTTGCTCAGATGCCAGGCAAGCCAGACGGCGGTGGTACCAGTCCTGACGCCCGAACCGCGAATTTTCGGGACGGCGTGCCCCGGGTGGGTGCCGGCATCGCGCTCGCCGCCGCTCTATCCTGGGCCTATGTTTTCTACATGGTCTGGGGCATGGCGCATATGGACATGGCCGCCGATTCGCTCCTCATGCCGGGCATGGACAATTGGGACGGCACGGACCTCCTCCTTGTCTTTGTCATGTGGACGATCATGATGGCTGCAATGATGCTTCCCGCCGCTGCGCCTTTGATGCTGATGCTCGCCAAGATAAATTATTCGCGCTACAGGCGGCGGCGGGCAGCCCTTGCGACCGGTGTTGCGGGACTGGGCTATCTTGCGGCGTGGACAGGCTTCAGCCTGCTTGCCACCGTTGCGCAATGGAGATTGCTGGAGGCGCAGCTGGTCTCGCCCATGATGGATAGTTCGAGCAAATTGATGACTGGCGTATTGCTCATCGCAGCGGGCGCGTATCAATTCACGCCGCTCAAACATGCGTGCCTGGGGCGTTGCCGTTCACCCATGGGCGTCCTGTTGACAGAGTGGCGCGAAGGCTACGCGGGCGCATTCCGCATGGGGCTGCGCCAGGGGGCGTACTGCCTCGGTTGCTGCTGGCTGCTGATGGCGCTCCTGTTCGCGCTCGGCGTGATGAATCTGGTCTGGATCGCGGCGCTGTCCGTGCTGGTTCTCCTGGAAAAAATTCTGCCGCAGCCCCGCCTGTTCGCGCAGGGAACCGGGGCGATCCTCCTGGTTTGGGGAGTGTTGATCGCTGTGATAACCTGACGCGATGAGCGAAGCCTCTGCTTCCAAATGGCGCGTTGCGGGGACTTACTACGAGTCGTGCAATTGCGAAGCGGTTTGCCCCTGCCGCCGGCTCAATGGAAAGCCGGGCGGCCGGTCGAGCTTTCGCCTTTGCCAGTTTCTTTTGTCGTGGGGCGTCGTTGAAGGTCACTCTGGCGGCGTCGATCTCGCCGGGCGCAGCGTCGCCATGGCGGGGTTCTATGACAGCGACGAGACGGGCTCACCCTGGACGGTGTCGCTCTATATCGATCGGGGTGCCGACGATGCGGCATTCGATGCGCTGTCCGCGATTTTCCTCGGGAAAAGGGGCGGTAGCGTCCTTTTCACGGCGAATATTCTAAACGTGATTGCCGTTCGCCGTGCCGACATCAGGCTCGACCACACAAAGCGTCGCGAGCGGATCTCGGTGCACGAATTCGCCTCGGCAGAAGTCGAGAAATTGGCCGATTACGAGGGAACCGTTACTTGCGGCATATCCGGGCATGACCACCCGGGTGAGGAATCCGTATCGCGGTCTCGCGTCGCAGACCAGCAGCTCGAGTGGGCTTACGAGGGCCGTTGCGGGTTCGCCACGGGTTACGACTATTGCTCCCAATAGCCGGCGCGACTGCGCCTCGTAGGCTTCGCAAGGGACTTAGCTTTAGATGAGGAGACAGAACATGAAAATCAACAAATTGGTTTTCCTTATTTCTTTCGCGGTGCTCGCCGGCTGTGCGCAAAAACAAGCGAAAGACAGCGATGCCGCTGCCGCGGCACCCAAAGTCCAGGAAGCCGACAAGGGAAAGGCCGCTGGCGTCGAAACCACCCGCGCTCCTGCTCCCGCCGGCAAGTTCGCCAAGTCGCAACCAAGTGTGACGACCGTCGCTCCCGCCCCGACCCCGCCCGTGCGGGTGCGCGGCACCGTCCAGAAGCTGGAAAACAATGTCCTGACCGTGAGATCCCGCGATAAGAGCGTCGTCAGCATCAAGCTCGCGGACAACTTCGCAGTCCTCGGCATAACCAATGCAAACCTTGCCGATGTGACCGCTGGAAAGTTCATCGGCACCGCCACTCTCGGAGAGCGCAACGGCGCGCTGGTCGCGCTGGAGGTGCACGTCTTTCCGGAGAGCATGCGCGGCCTTGGCGAAGGGCATTATCCGTGGGACCTCAAGCCCGACAGCAAGATGACCAACGCCAACGTGGCCAGCGTCACGCGCATCGGCAAGGACCGCATCCTGACGGTCCAGTACAAAGGCGGCGAGCAGAAAGTCCTGGTTCCCGAGAGCGCCAAGATCGTGATCTACGTGCCCGCCAAGCGCAGCGCGCTCAAGCGGGGCGCACACATATTTGCCGTTGCGCAACGCCAACCGGACGGCTCGCTGACCGCCGCGCGCGTCGGCGTCGGGCTGAAGGGCATTACGCCGCCGATGTAACACCTCGCGCGCCTCGGGAACGGGCGCGCCGCGCGACTTGACTGGCCGCGCGATGTTGCGCGGGGGCAATGGTCAGCCGTTCGCCGCACGGCGCGCGTCCACCGCCCCGGCTCAGACCGGCCGCCGTGCCGCGGGAACGAAGGCGTCCGAGAAGCACGCATCCTCGGCAAGCCCCTGTGCGATGAACGCCGGTCGCGCCGCCCCCACCATCTTCACCGAGCCACAGGCGTAGATCTCATAGCCCGCGAGGCTGGGAAAGTCCACGAGGATCGCCTCGTGGACGAGCCCGGTGCGTCCCCTCCATTCGTCCTCGGGCGCCGGATCCGACAGGACCGGGACGAATCTGAAATTGCCGTGTTCGCGCTGCCAGCGCTCCGGCAGCTCGGCCATATACAGATCGCGCCGCCGCCGCACGCCCCAGTAGAAGATCATCGGGCGCTTGAGTCCGCTGGCGAACGCGAATTCGAGCATGCTCTTCACCGGCGCGAAGCCGGTTGCACCTGCGACGAAGATCAGCGGCTTCCTGCCCTCGCGGATCGCCGAGACGCCGAGCGGCCCTTCGAACCTGAGCGCGTCGCCTTCCTTCATGGCGTTGAACACGTGCGTCGTGAAGCGTCCGCCGGGAACGAGGCGCACGTGCAGGTCGAGGACATCGGTCTCCTGCGGCGCGGTGGTGAAGGAATAGGCGCGGCGCTCGCCGTCTTCCAGGATGATGTCGATGAACTGGCCGGCGGCGAAGGTGATGCGCTCACCGCCTTCAAGACGCAGCCGCAGCAACATCACATCGTGTGCGAGGCGCTCCAGCTTTTCGACCCGCGCCGCATACGCCCTGGCGTGCTCGCGCCTTGCCGCACCTTCCTCGTACTCGACTTCGATATCGGAGAGCGGCGTGGCGCAGCAGGAGAGAAACTTCCCGGCGACGCGCTCGGCATCCGGCAACGCCGACTTCTGATACGGGCCGTAATCGAGTTCGCCGTTCAGCAAGGCGCACTTGCACACGCCGCAGCCGCCGTTGCGGCATTCGAACGGGAGCGGCACGCCCTGGCGCAGCGCAGCGTCGAGCACCGTTTCGTCTTCGCGAGCGGTGACGGTGCGATTGCCCGGGTGCAGCGTGATCTGCGCCGCGACTTCGCGGCTGCGCCGCTTGGGCGGCAGCCACGGCGCAAGCAGGAACAGGATGGTGAAGCCGCCGACGAGCAGCCAGAGTTGCTGCGGCGACCAGCGGTAGATCAGCGGGTAGGCGGCGAGATAGAACCAGTCGAAGTCGAGCTCGAGAGGAACGCGACCGAGGTCGGCCGGACCCTGCGACAGTGCCGGCCGGGCGAGAGAAAGCACGAGCAGCGTGCCGAGCGCGGCGAACGCGAGCGGCCAGGGCGGCGTGGTCTTCGCGCGCGGAACGCGCTGGGTGTGCACCCAGAGAACCGCCAGCGCCGCGAGCGGAATGCCGATGTGCAGGAAGCTGAGCAGCGAAAAGAACCGGTCGCTGATCGCCTCGGGAAGGATGAAATTTCGCACCAGAACACCGCGGAATACCGGCAGGCCGTCGAACCATTCCGCGGTGGCCGTCACCACGAATTGCGCGAGCCGGTCCCAGGGAAGCATGTAGCCGTTCACGCCGGAGGCATAGACCAGCCACAGCAGCACCACGCCGGTGATCCACGAAAAGGCGCGGAAACCCCGGTAGCGGTCGAAGACGAAGGTCCGCGCGAGATGCAGCAGCATCGTCAGCACCATCGCGTCCGATGCGTAGCGGTGCAGGCTGCGCATGACGCCGCCCAGGTACCACTGCCCATGAGTGAGCGCTTCGAGCGAAGCATAGGTGGTATCGACACCGGTGCGGTAGAAGGCGTAGAGGTAAAGGCCGCTCGCGACCGCCAGCCAGAACATCCAGTAGCTGAGCGCGCCCAGGCAGTAAAGCGGATTGAGGCGGTCGCCGAACACGGCATTGAACGCCGCGTCGATCCTGAGGAACAGCCACTGGCCGGCGGATTGGAGGCGCTGCAGCATGGGTGCAACTGTCGTTTGCCCGCTCATGGTGCCGTTTGATCTTGATCAAATCCTCTGCAGAAGCTGGCCCAGATTTAATTTAGGTCAAATTCTTTTGGTTCGGCACTGCGTAGATTCGCGCCGAGGCAAACCGCAACGGGGGGCACCGCCCCCTGCACAGAGGAGAGCAATGCCATGGCTGAATCCACTCACGCTGCCGCGGCCGAAGAACCCGTCCCGGTCATGCAGCAAATCCTCGAAAACCCGTTCCTGCTGCTGTTTCTCGGCGTTGCCGTCCCGACCGTCATCTACATCGTATGGGGTGTGATGGAGATCGTCGGCATACCGATCGCCAAATGAACCACCGCAAAGCAGCTTTCAGCGACCTCTTCATGGAGAAGTCCCGATGAGCGCCATACTGCCGCCCGCACAGCGATTGTGGTGGAAGGAGCCCGTCCACAGCGTCGAGCTGGTCTGGATCGTCATTGCCTTCGTGTGGTGCCTGGTGATGTTTTTCATGATGCCGTTCTGGCACATCTATGGAAAACAGAACCTTTCCGCCGAGACCTACCGCACCACGCCCGAGATGTTCTCGAAGAAGGCGCAGGCGATGGTCGACCAGTACAAGGTGCGCGAGGAGACCGAGCAGAAGATCCCGGTGGTAAAACCGCCCGCCGGCGGCGACGTCTACCTGATCGCGCGGCTGTGGCAATGGTGGCCGATCCTCGAGCTGGAGAAAGGCAAGACCTACCGCCTGCATCTCACCGCCATGGACTACCAGCACGGCTTCTCGCTGCAGCCGGAGAACATCAACATCCAGGTGCTGCCCGGCTACGAGCACGTCGTCAACGTGACGCCCAACCGCGCAGGCAGCTACGCGATCATCTGCAACGAGTTCTGCGGAATCGGCCATCACACGATGGTCAGCAGGCTCTACGTCAAGTAGGAGGCGAACATGGCAACCATGGCTCTTTTCCGCATTTGCCCGCGCACCGGCCTGCAGTTCCATAAATCGGCCGAGACGCTGATCAAGCTCAACGCCGTCGTCGCGGTGGTGTCTCTGCTGGTCGGCGGCATTCTCGCGCTGCTGATCACGCTGACCCGATGGCAGGCGATTCATCTGGTCGGCGCCGAGCAGTTCTACCTGCTGCTCACGGTACACGGTCTCGACATGCTGGCGTTCTGGATCATTTTCTTCGAGATCGCGGTGCTGTATTTCTGTTCCTCGACGCTGCTGAAATCGCGCCTCGCGACGCCGCGAATGGCCTGGCTCGGCTTCGCGCTCATGCTGATCGGCGCGGTGACGGTCAATGCCGCCGTGTTCTCCGGCCAGGCGACGGTGATGTTCACCTCTTACGTGCCGCTGCCCGGCCATCCGGCGTTCTACCTCGGCCTGATCCTGTTTGCCGTCGGCGCCCTGATCGGCTGCTTCGTCTTCCTCGGCACGCTGGTGGTGGCCAAGGCCGAGAAGACTTACGAGGGCTCGATTCCGCTGGTGACTTTCGGCGCGCTCACCGCTGCCATCATCGCGATCTTCACCATCGCCTCGGGCGCGATCATCCTGATTCCGACCTTCCTCTGGTCGACGGGCTATATCAAGAGCATAGACCCGTTGATGTACCGGACCATCTGGTGGGCGTTCGGCCATTCGTCGCAGCAGATCAACGTCTCCGCGCACATCGCCGTCTGGTACGCGATCGCGGCGATCGTGTTCGGCGCCAAGCCGATGTCCGAGCGCGTAAGCCGCACCGCGTTCCTGCTCTACATCCTGTTTCTCCAGCTCGCCAGCGCCCACCATCTGCTCTCCGACCCGGGCCTGTCGACCGAATGGAAGGTGTTCAACACCAGTTACGCGATGTACCTGGCGGTCCTTGCCTCGATGATCCACGGGCTCACGGTGCCCGGTGCGATCGAGGTGGCGCAGCGCGAGAAGGGCTATACCCGAGGCCTGTTCGAATGGATCCGCAAGGCACCCTGGGGCAATCCGGTGTTCTCGGGAATGTTCATCTCTCTGGTCGGATTCGGCTTCCTCGGCGGTATCTCCGGCGTGATGATGGGTACCGAGCAGCTGAACATGCTCATCCACAACACCATCTATGTGCCCGGGCACTTCCACGCCACGGTGGTAATCGGCACCACGCTTGCGTTCATGGCGCTCACCTACTTTCTCATCCCGACGCTGTTCCAGCGCGAGGTGATCATGCCGGGTCTGGCAAAGTGGCAGCCCTATCTGTTCGGTCTCGGCATGGCGGTGTTCACGCTGGCCATGATGGGCGCTGGAACGCTGGGCGTGCCGCGACGCCACTGGGACATCACTTTCGCCGGCACGATGCTGCCGTACGAATTCCCCGGAACCGCATCGCTGATGCTGGGCATCATGGGCGTCGCCGGAGTGGTGGCGGTCATCGGTGGAGGCCTCTACGTCTTCCTCACGGTGGGTTCGCTGCTCTGGGGCAAGCGCCTCGAGGGCGGGACTTACGGCACCCAGGGCGGCGTGCTGCGCATGCCGGTGGCGACGGCGATCACCGGGCACGGGGGCGCGGGATTTGCCGCACCCGGCACGTTCGTGTTCGCCCTGGTTTTCCTGACGGCGTTCGTGCTGTACTACTTCGTCAACTGGAAGTATCTGTCCACGGTCTGGGGCTTGAGCTGAGACGACGGCACGCTCGGAGAACTGTGACATGGGCGGTGCGATACGGCTGGCGTTCAATCTGTTCAAGCTGCGCATCGGCATCGTCATCGCCTTCACGGCGCTGGCGGGCGCCGCGATCCAGCCCGGGCCCGCCGTGCCGCGCTGGCAGCTCGCCGTCCTCGCCCTGGCCGTGCTGGTGTCCTCGGCCGCCGCCGGCGCCTTCAATCAATATTACGAGTGGGAATTCGACCGCCGCATGGAGCGCACCCGGCGGCGCCCGTTCGCCACCGGCGCGCTCGCGCATCATGCCGGCTGGCTGTGGCTGATCGCGTTCATGACCGCCGCTGCGGTGGCCGCGGCCTGGATCGCCGTGAACCCGGTGGCGGCGCTGAACACGTTTCTCGGCGCCTTCGTCTACGCCGTGGTGTACACGGTGTGGCTGAAGCGGCGCACCTGGCTCAACATCGTGATCGGCGGGCTCGCCGGCAGCTTCGCAGTCCTCGCGGGCGCGGCGGCGGTGACGCCGGCGCTATCGCCGGAAGCTCTGTTGCTGGCGCTGGTGCTGTTCCTGTGGACGCCACCGCATTTCTGGAGCCTGGCGATCGCTTACCGCGGCGACTACGCGGCTGCCGGCGTGCCGATGCTGCCGGTCGTGAAAGGCGATGCGTTTGCCGCGCGCGCGATTTTTGCTCACATCGTGCTGTTGGTCGCTGCGTCGCTCGCGCCCGTGCTGTACTCCGCCGGCGGGATCTATCTGGCCGGTGCCGCGGCGGGTGGCGCCTTGTTCCTGCGGTATGGCTGGCGTCTCGCGCGCCATCCCGACAGGAAGAGCGCCATGGCGTGCTTCCACGCATCGCTCGCCCAGCTTTCCCTCCTTCTCGCAGCGGCGATGCTCGACGGCGCGCTGCGCGCCTGAAGTCCTGCCATGAGAATCCGCAGAGCCCTGGCCATCTGCGGAGCGCTGTGCCTGCTCGCCGCCGGCGCCGCTCTCGGCGAGCCTTCGCCGGCATCGAACGCGCCCGACTACGACAAGGCGCTGACGGCGAGCCAGGCGGCGGTCGGCCGCGAGATCGGCGAATACGGGCTGCAGGACCAGAACCGCAGGCGCGTCGCGCTCTCCGACTACCGCGGCAAACCTCTGCTGGTGAGCTTCGTCTATACCGCCTGCTCGCAGGCCTGCCCGGCGGCGACACAGTTCCTGGCGAAGACGGTAAAGGAGGCGCGCGCCGCGCTCGGTCCCGACAAATTCAGCGTCGTCAGCATCGGCTTCAATCAGCCGTTCGACTCGCCGGAGGCGATGGCGGCGTTTGCCCGCCAGAACGGCATTCGCGATCCGGGCTGGGGCTTCCTCAGCGCCGACGCGGCGACGATGCAGGCGATCACGCGCGCATTCGGGTTCACCTGGTACGCGACCCCCAAGGGCTTCGACCACATTTCGCAGCTGACCATCGTCGATGCCGGCGGAGTCGTCTACCGGCAGGTATATGGCGAAGCGTTCGAACTGCGGACGCTGGTGGACCCGTTGAAGCAGCTGCTTTCCGGAGAGGCAGGCGGTACGGGATTCGCCGGAGTCTGGGACAAGGTGAAGTTGTTCTGCACCGTGTACGATCCCGGCAGCGGCGGCTACCGCGTGAATTATTCGTTGTTCGTCGAGATTTTCGCCGGCGCCACGATCCTCGCCGGAATCGCATGGTTCCTGCTGCGGGAGTTCCGCAGGTTGCGGGTTTGACCGGGATCGAAAGTCGCGCGCCATGCGATCCGATGAGACGCGCGGGTGGGACGATGAGGCGCAACATGGATAGCTTGCTGCGTTACGCGGGCCAGATCGCCTTGTATGCGCTGTTCGCGGCGTTCGTCGGATATTTTTCCGCGTCGCCACGCTATCGGCACCTGCAGGCTGACGAGGCGCTGCTGCGCCTGTCCTTCAGCCATCCGGGCAGGATCACCGTCGACTGCCGACAGCGCACGCCCGAAGAACTGGCGAAGCTGCCCGCCAACATGCGTGCGCCGCTCGACTGCCAGCGCGAGCGCTCGCCGGTCGTCGCGCGCGTGGAGCTGGACGGCGCCGTGCTGGTGCACGAAACGTTCGCGCCCTCGGGCCTGTCGCGCGACGGCGCCTCGACCGGATACCGGCGAGCGCCGATCGCCGCCGGGCGGCACCGGGTGCGCGTGCAGTTCAACGACGACGTGCGTGTGAGCGGGTTCAATTACGAGCGTGAGCGGGTCATCGACGCCGCACCCGGGCAGGTCGTGCTGATCGATTTTTCGTCCGAGCGCGACGGGGTGTTGATCCGATGAGCGCAGGGACCCTGTTCGCCCCGCTGGTCGGCGCGTTGCGCGCCGGCGCGAGCCTTTCCGGCGAGCGTATCGCGGACTTCACGCTCCCCGTGCCAGGCGACATGCGCAGGCGTCTCGCCACCGGGTGGTTGCTGCTTGCGCTTTCGGCGCTGGTCGGCTCGGGGCTGTTCTCGGTGCTGCTGGTGCTCGCACGCACCCCGGGCCTGCAACAGCTCTTTCCCGTGGCCGATTTCTTTCACGTGGCGCTGGTGGTGCACGTGGACCTCTCGGTGCTGGTGTGGTTCTCGGCTTTCGCGGGGATGCTGTGGACCTTGAGCAGCCGGCCGCGTTATCCGGCGCTCGCCGGGGCGGCGCTTGCGCTCGCTGTGCTTGGCACCATCGTCATGGCCGCAGCGCCGTTCCTGGGCCAGGGCGCTCCGGTCATGAGCAACTATGTTCCGGTGCTGGACGACAGCGTATTCCTGTACGGACTCTCGCTCTTCGGCGCCGGCTTCGGCCTGCTCATCGTGCGCCAACTGCTCGCCCCGGCCCGCTTCGCCATCGGCCTCGACGGCGAGGGCGCGCTGCGCTTCGGCCTCAATGCCTCGGTGGTGGCGGCGGCGATTGCACTCGCCGCTCTCGCCTGGTCGTGGGCCGGAATGCCCGCGGGGCTCTCGGGCAAACCCTACTACGAGCTCCTGTTCTGGGGCGGCGGACATGCGATCCAATTCACCTGGACGCTGTTGATGCTGGTGGCGTGGCTGTGGCTCGCGACGCTGGTCGGCGCGCCGCTGCCGCTATCGCCGCGGCTCGCGGTGCTCTTGTTCGCGATTGCGCTCGCCTCGGTGTTCGCCGTGCCTCTCATTTATCTCGTCTGGAACGTCGCCTCGATCGAGCACCAGAGGCTGCACACCTGGCTGATGCGCTTCGGCGGCGGGCTTGCTATTCTGCCGGTGGGCCTCGCCGTGCTGATCGGCCTTGCGCGCGCCTCCCCGGGCACCGCGGCGACGCGACCCTTGCAGGCAGCGCTCATCAGCTCGCTGGCACTGTTTGCACTCGGCGGACTGATCGGCTTCCTGATCCGCGGCAGCGACGTGCGCATTCCCGCTCATTACCACGGATCGATCGTCGGCGTGACGCTGGCGCTGATGGGGCTTGCCTACGCGCTGCTGCCGCGGCTCGGATTCGGCACGCCGCAAGGGCGCTTGGCTGTGCTGCAGCCGTATCTTTACGCCGGCGGGCAGCTGGCGCACATCGTCGGGCTGGTATGGTCCGGCGGCTATGGCGTGCAGCGCAAGGTGGCGGGCAGCGAGCAGGTGCTGAAGAGCACACAGGAAGTGTTCGGCATGGGGTTGATGGGTCTGGGCGGCCTGGTGGCGGTCGCCGGCGGCGTGCTGTTCCTGATCGTGGTGTTCCGTGCGCTGCTCGAGCGACGCGGCCGCTCATCAGCGTGAATCCGATGCGTCGCCTGGTGAGCATCGCCCTGGCGCTGGTGCTGGTCATCACCTTGTCGAGCGCGTTCATCCGCCTGACGCAATCCGGGCTGTCGTGCCCGGACTGGCCCGCGTGTTACGGCGCGCCTCCCGCGACGGCCTTCTCCGAAGCGTGGCCGGTGTTCTTTGCGCGAGTCTTGCACCGCATTGCGGCGAGCGCCGCCGGCATCGCGCTGCTCGTGATCGCGGCGCTAGGATGGCAACAATGGCGAAACGATTCGCGGCGAGCGGTGGCCGTGGCGCTTGTCGCGCTCGCCGGCCTGCTCGCCTGGCTCGGGATACACACGCCTTCGCCCCTCCCAGCGGTCACGCTCGGCAACCTGCTCGGGGGAATGGCGCTGCTCTGCCTGCTCGCCTGGCTGCGGCAGTCCGATGTTCGCGGCGAAACATCACAGGCGCGGCCGCGTTTCTGGATTTGGGTCGCGCTGGGGCTGGTGGCGCTGCAGATCGCACTCGGGGGACTGATCGGGGCAAGACAGGCGGCGCTCGTCTGCCCCGGCCTGCCGGGGTGCGGCGGCGGACTCTGGCCGCGCGGCACCGATTGGCGCGCGTTCGATCCCTTCCTCGCGAATGGTGGCCTCGGGGAGGCGTCTCTGCAGGCCTTGCACCTGGCGCACCGACTCGGTGCCCTGCTCCTCGCGGTGCTGCTCGCGTGGATCGGCTGGCGAGAGGCGCAGGTGCGCGGTGTGCAACCGCGAAGACAGGGAATCGCGCTGCTCGTCCTTGTCGCAGTGCAGATCGTCCTCGGCGCGGCAACGCTGCTCGCGGGTTTTCCCGTCACGCTCGCCGTGGCCCACAACGCCGTCGCTTCGCTCCTGCTGATCGTTCTCGCGGGTATGCTTTCGCGGTTGCATCCTGAGGAGAAGCGAAGGTGATACGCATCGACGCGCGCAATCTCGAGCCGCCCGAGCCCTTCGAGCGGGTGATGGAAGCGCTCGGCGAGATGGAGCCGGGAGGCGAGATTCTCCTCATCATCAACCGCGAGCCGGTCCCGCTTTACGGCGTGCTCGAGCGCAACGGCTACTCCTGGAGCAGCACCGGGTTCGACGACGGGCGCTTCGAGATCATGATCCGCGAGAAGCGCGCGCCGGCCTAAAGTCTCAGGGATCGAAGCCGCGCAGCCGGTCGACGTCGCGGATATGCACGCTGCGACCGCGGACTTCGATCAGACCCTCGGCGGCCAGATCGTGCAGGATGCGCGAGAAGCGCTCCTGGGTGAGGTTGAGCCGCGAAGCCACGACGCTCTTCGCGGTGGGAAGCGTGACCTCGATCCCGCCGTCCTGCGCCGACAACGTACTGCAATCGCGCAGGAGATAGCCGATGATGCGCTGCGTCCCAGAGCGCATCGAGTAGGCCTCCAGGTCGCCGATCAGGTGGTGCAGCCGGTTCGACAGGCCGGCGATCATGCGCCGCGCGAAGCGCGGGTCGCGCTCGAGTTCGTCGAACACCGCCTCGCGCTGGACGTACAGCAACAGCGAATCTGCGAGCGCCTGTGCCGTCACCACGTGCGGCCGCTCCATGAACATCACCGCCTCGCCGAAACTCTGCCCGGGGCCGAGGACGTCGACCACCTTTTCGTCGCCGCGGGCCGAAACAAACGCGAGCTTGATCTGGCCGAAGGCGATGATGTAAAAACCCTTGGCCTCGTCGCCCCGGTGAAACAGGATTTCCGAGCGGGGCGCGCGCACTTGCCGGGTGAGGACGGCGATTCGACCCAGTTCGTCCGGGGCGAGCTCCTTGAACAGACCCAGATTGGCGAGGAAGGACTTGATCTCGATCGGGGCGGTCATGGTGTCGAGGGAGCGCGGCCGGCGCTGCTTGATGCGAATCGCGTCCGCGCAAGACGCAGTCTAGCGGATGGCGACCCGCAACGGCAGAGGATCGTGGGTGAGTGCAACGGCGACGATATAGGCGAACACGATCTGCGCGGCGACCCACGCTGCGAGCCGCACGCGACGGGTCTTGCCGTGGCGCAAGGCCACCATGCCAAGTCCGATGTAGGCGATGAGGCCGGCGAGTTTCGCGGTGAGCCAGCCGTGCGTACCCGGGTACTGCTGCAGGATGATCGTCATCCAGATCGCTGCGCCGAGGAGCACCGTGTCGTTGATATGCGGGACCACCCTGACCCAGCGCTGCGCCAGTAGCGGCGAGCCGGAAAGCATCCAGATCCCGCGCGCGAAGAATAGCGCATAGGACACCGCCACGGCGGCGATATGGAATGCCTTAAGCGCGGCAAGGTCCATGCGACACGGCTTACTTACCCACCGGCCCGCGCAGCGGCTACGGGGTTATCCTGAGCCAAGCGGAGGATCTCCCACCTTTCCGACCTTCGGCGGCCTGACGTCACATCAGGGCCGCGCGACCTTTTTCGATTCGACGGGCCGGTCCATGACGCGCAGCAGCAGCAGCGACACGCCCGACCCGGCGAGGTTGCGCTCCAGCGATTTCTCGAACGCCGCGTAGGGCGCGCGCTGCGGATCGAAGGCGACCGACAGCGATCCCGATTCCAGCGACACGCGCGCGCTGCCCGGGTCGGCGCCGCGCGCACCTTCGGCGGCCCGCCGCAGGGCACGTACTTGCGCTTCCCCGCCGGCGAGGGGGCCGTCGAGCGCGTAAAACACCACCGCGTGCTTGTTCGCGATCGACCGCGTGATCAGGGCGTGATCATAAGCCGCGGCGATCTTGTCCTCGACGCACACGCCGCAGGCGGCAGCCGCGGTGGCGCCGACCGAAAGAACCAGGGCCGCAACGGAGACGAGGGGTTTCACGGCCGCCTCAATGCTTCGCATGGGCCGCATCGGCGCCCGCCGGCCGCGCATCGATCCAGTGGAAGTACTTGAGGTACTGCCGGATCTCGGCGTCGCCGAGACTCTGGTTCGGCATCGGGATATTGTTGAACTCCTTCAGCATCGCCTTGGCATCTGCGTCGCTTTGCAGCATCACCTCCGGCGATTTCAACCACTTCGTGAGCCAGGTGTCGGTGCGCCGTTTGGTCACGCCCGCGAGGTCGGGCCCGAGCTTCTTTCCCTGGCCGATCGAGTGGCAGGCGAGGCACTTGCTCTCAAAGGCGAGCTTGCCCGCGACCGCGTCGGGCTCGGTCGGCGCTTCCGTGGTAGCCGGCATGTTGTGGTGCTCGAGATCCTTTTCCTCGCTCTTGACATTGGTGGAGATCAGCCCGATCGCGCCTTGCGAAGCGTTGGCAAAATGGTGATCCACCATGATGTAGGAGCCGTTTTCGGGGATCATGAACTCGACGATGGCGCTGTTCGAGGAGCCGAGCAGCACCGTCTGCATGCCGCGGAACTGGTTGTCGGGATTTCCCTCGAACCAGACGCGGTCGAAGATCGTGCCGACCACGTGGAAACTCGATGTCTTGCTTGGCCCGACGTTGAGCACGTGCAGCCGCACCCGCTCGCCGGATTTCGCCGCGAGCGGCTTCTTCACCATGCCGTTATGCGTGCCGTTGAACACGGTATGCGTCGGCTGCGCTGCGCGCAGGCGGTCCGTGTCGAGCACGTAGAGTGGGCCGCCGGCGACCTTGCGCTTCTGCGGATCGAGCTTGGCGTAGAACTCGCTTTGCACGATCAGGTACTCGCGGTCTACCTTGGTGGGGTAACCCTCGCGCGGCTCGACCACGACTGCGCCGTACATGCCCGAGGCGATGTGCTCGAGGATCATCGGCGTGCCGCAGTGGTACATGAAGATGCCGGGATAGTTGAGAGTGAACTCGAACTCGATCGTCTGGCCCGGCGCGATCGAGCGGTACTTGTCCTGCGGCGACACCATGGCAGCGTGGAAGTCCATCGAGTGCATCATCGGCGCCGCCGAAAGCTGCACGCCGGGAACCGGCTCGTCGCTGCGGTTGGTCATGCTGAACCTGATCTTGTCGCCGACGCGGGCGCGCACCGTAGGGCCCGGCACCTGGTCGCCGAAGGTCCAGGCGCTGAAGTTCACTCCGGGCGCGATCTCGATGATCTTGTGGGTGGTGTCCAGGCGCACTTCCTTGACCGGCGCGGGGTCGAGCGGTTTCAGCTCCGCGCCGAGGCTGAGCGAGTTGCCCGATGCGAACGGCCCCTGGTGCCGCTCGTTCGAAAGTTTCGCGGGCACGGGCTTGAGATCCATTTTTGAGGCGTCGTAGTTGTCGGTGCGCCCGCCAATCGGGTTGGGGCCGCAGGCGGCCAGAAACAGGGTTGCGGCGCTCAGGCAGGCGATGGTTCTCATCAGGGATCCCTCCATTATTTGGACTCAGGTTATCCGCATCCTCGCCTCCGGAGTTGATTCAGATCAATTCGCGTTCCAAGCCCTTACTGGAGTCAGGGGATTCCGCGCAGGCTCCGAGCCTTGTCGCCGGGGCGCCTTGGCCGCCGGCCGTGCCATACTTCCCTGAAGGGGGCAATGGCATTGACTGCGCAGGCCGACGAGGCTGTGCCCGCGGAAGACGCGATCCGCGACGCGCTGCGATACGTAGTCGATCCCGAAGTGGGATTGAACGTGGTGGATCTCGGCCTTGTGTATGGCATCGATGTCAGCGCCGGGCGCATTGGCGTGCGCATGACCATGACGACGCCGGCCTGCCCTTTGGGGGACACCATCATGGAATCGGCGCGCGCCGCGATCCGCGCCGCCGCGCCGGAGGTTCGAGACATCGAAATCGAACTGGTGTGGGATCCTCCCTGGACTCCGGACATGATGTCGGAGTTCGCGCGCGGACACTTCGGCTGGCCGGGAAGCTGAAACGCGCGGCACCGGGATGAAGAACGGGATCAGGCCGGCGCTGAGACTGCCGCTGCTCGCGACCGGCTTCATTGCGCTCGCTCTGGGCGTCGGCGCAGGGCTCGCGCGCATGGGCTGGACGTTCCCGCTGCCAGACTCGCGACTCATTGCCTGGCACGGGCCGCTGATGGTCGCGGGGTTTTTCGGCACGGTGATCAGCCTCGAGCGCGCCGTCGCGCTCGCGGATCCCTGGGCCTACCTCGCGCCGCTTGCCGCCGCGCTCGGCGCGCTGGCGCTCATCGCCGCGATGCCTCTTGCCGCGATGCTCCTTTTTGTCTCGGCGGGGCTGGCGCTCCTCGCCGTGTCGATCGCGATCTTTCTGCGTCAGCGCGCGCTGTTCACCCTCACGCCGGTACTCGGTGCGGCCTGCTGGACAGTAGGAAATCTCCTGTGGCTGGCGGGACCGGCAATGTCCGCGGCCGTGCCGTGGTGGATCGGGTTTCTGGTGCTTACCATCGCCGGGGAACGGCTCGAGCTGTCACGATTTCTGCCGCCTGCACCATTCGCCCGGACGGCGTTCGTCGTCATCGTCGCCACGATCCTTGGCTCGCTAGTCGTGTCCCTGTTTTTCCCGCAAGCGGGATCAACGGCGCAGGCGGCGGGATTGCTTGCGCTCGCGCTGTGGCTCGCGCGGCAGGACATCGCGCGTCGTACGGTGCGCGAGCGCGGCCTGACGCGCTTCATCGCCGTGTGCCTGCTTTCAGGCTATGCGTGGCTCGGCCTGGGCGCGATGGTGCTGCTCGCGGACGGAATTTTCGCCACGCTTGGCGCCCGTGACGCCGGACTGCACGCGATCCTGCTCGGCTTTGTCTTTTCGATGGTGTTCGGCCACGCCCCGATCATCTTTCCGGCGGTGACGCGCGCGGCGATGCCTTACCACTGGAGCTTCTATGTTCCGCTCGCGCTGCTCCAGGCTTCGCTGGCGATAAGGATCGCGGGTGATCTTTCGGAGGTTACCGATTGGCGCCGCCTCGGCGGAATGGCCAATGCGGCGGCCTTGCTTCTGTTCGTGCTGGGGACCGTCGCGGCGGTCCTGCGCGGAAAGCTGGCGGCACGCGGCAAGCCTGCAGGCGGTTTCGACTGACCCGTAGTGCCAGACTGGCGCACTCCACGCTGTCACCGCGCACCCCAATGATGCGCGTACCTTCGCTCAGGATGACAGCGCCACAGCCCACCCCGCAGTAGCAACAGGTTGATTTTGTTTCGTTCATCGTCGTTTCGGGCGCCTGATCTCTCGGTGCTTCAACACTGTTTTAGCAATGCCCGTGCCATGGCGAGATGCTGGCATGGGTATTGCACTGTATTAGGTGAATCCAACAGGGCGAACCGATCATGCGGGTGCTGGTGGTGGACGATTCGTCCGAGCGCACCGAGGTGCTGCGCGAGGGCTTGGAGCAGGCCGGGTACGAAGTCGTGGCCGCGCTTGCCTCGCCGTTCGAGTTGCTGCATGCAGTCGAGCACTTCAAGCCCGACGTCATCATCATCGACACCGAATCCCCGAGCCGCGATGTGCTCGAGCACGTGGTGATGATCAGCCGCGGCGAGCCGCGTCCCATTGTGATGTTCGCGAGCGACGCCGCGCCCGATACCATCCGGGAAGCGGTGCGCGCGGGCGTTTCGGCCTACATCGTCGACGGGCTCGAGGCTTCGCGCGTGAAAGCCATCGTCGAAGTTGCGGTGGCGCGCTTCGATGAATACCAGCTTCTCAAGATCGAGCTCGCCGACGCGAACCTGAAGCTCTCCGAAAGAAAGCTCATCGAGCGCGCCAAGGGAATCCTGATGAAGGCGCGCGGCATGAGCGAGGACGAGGCGTACCGGGCATTGCGGCGCATGGCCATGGATCGCGGCAAACGCCTTGGCGAGATCGCGCAGCAGCTTATCGACATGTCCGGATTGCTCGGCTAGTTGGGGCCAAGGTAGTGCAGGGCGCGCTTATGCTGCACCGCAGTAGTGCGTGGCGTTCCGGTGAGTTAGTCTCGATCCAGACTTCGAATAGTACCTAACCCGTTGTTTGAAATTGAACAAGCTGAACGAAACAGGCATTGGCATGTCGCTTGCGTAAGGTAGGTCAGGGCACGGCCAATGGCGGTCGCGTCCGGAGCAAAGGCGTTCACTCGGAGACGGGCTGGTTCCGTCGCGACTGAACGCCTTTTCGTTTTTCGTGCCTCGCCGGGCACGCATGACTGGAGAGAGAAATGAATGAGAGCAAGACCCCACAAGTGCAGCCCGCCAAAATCGTCGAGGAATGCACCAAGCCGGTGGAACGCCGCGATTTCCTCAGGCAGGCCGGCGCCGTCGGCATCACGGCGGGCATCATGAGCCTCGTGCCGGACGCGGTGCGCAGTGGCGCCTGGGCGGCGGGTTCCGATGCGCCGGAGAAGAAGGAAGTGAAAATCGGCTTCATCCCTCTTACCGACTGCTCCTCGGTGGTGATGGCCTCGGTGATGGAATTCGACAAGAAGTACGGCATCAAGATCGTCCCGTCGAAGGAAGCGTCCTGGGCCGCGGTGCGCGACAAACTGGTCAACGGCGAGCTCGACGCCGCGCACGTCCTCTACGGCCTGATCTACGGCGTGCAGAACGGCGTCGGCGGCCCGAAAAAGGACATGGCTATCCTGATGAACCTGAACCACAACGGCCAGGCCGTGACGCTGTCGCGCAAGCTCTACGACAAGGGCGTCAAGGACGGCGCGAGCCTGAAGGCGCTGATCGACAGGGAAAAGGGCGAGTACACCTTCGCCCAGACTTTCCCGACCGGCACGCATGCGATGTGGATCTACTACTGGCTCGCCACTTACGGCATCAACCCCTTCACCGACGTGAAGACCATTACCGTGCCGCCGCCGCAGATGGTCGCCAACATGCGCGTAGGCAACATGGACGGCTATTGCGTGGGGGAACCCTGGAACAACCGCGCCATCGTCGACAAGATCGGCTTTACCGCCGAGACCACCCAGGGCATATGGAAAGACCATCCGGAAAAGACCCTGGGCACGACCGCCGAGTGGGTGCAGAAAAATCCGAACACCGCCCGCGCCATGACTGCGGCCATCATCGAGGCCGGCAAGTGGATCGACGCCTCGCTCTCCAACCGCCAGAAGACCGCCGAAACGGTGGCCGACAAGTCCTACGTCAACACCGACAAGGACGTGATTCTGGCGCGCATGCTCGGCCGCTACGACAACGGCATCGGCAAGGCCTGGGACGATCCGAACGCGATGAAGTTCTACAACGACGGTTACGTGACCTTTCCGTACCTGTCGGACGGCATGTGGTTCATGACGCAGCATCGCCGCTGGGGACTGCTCAAGGAGGATGTCGATTACCTCGCCGTAGCGAAAAAGGTCAACCGCATCGACGTGTACAAGGATGCCGCGGCGATGACCGGGACCTCGATGCCGAAGGAGCCGATGCGCGCGGCCAAGATGATCGACGGCATGACCTGGGACGGCAAGGACCCGAAGAAATACGCCGGCTCGTTCAAGATCAAGGTGGCCTGAGAGAAATCATGAGCGCCATCCCTGCTCCTTTCATGCGGTCGCTCAAGTCCGCGCTCGTCGCGCCGCCGCCCGCGCATCAGCCGAACGAGTCGCGGGTCGCAGACGAGCCGCCGCTCTATGTGCGCGCCAAGGCGCCGGAGTGGTTGCCCCGGGTGCTCGCGCCGCTCATCGGCTTCGGCTTGTTCCTTGCATTCTGGGAGGCGCTGTCCAAGGCGGGCGGCCAGCTTCCGGACCCGCTTTCCACGTGGCATTCGGCGATGGACGTCTTCAGCAATCCGTTCTACAAAAAGGGGCCGAACGACCAGGGTATCGGCTGGAACGTGCTCACTTCGCTCGGCCGCGTCGGCATCGGCTTCGGCGCGGCGGCGGCGGTGGGCATTCCGCTGGGCTTCATGATCGGGCGCTTCCGTTTCCTCTCCGACATGGCGGCGCCGATCGTCAGCATCCTCAAGCCCGTCTCGCCCCTGGCCTGGTTGCCGATCGGCCTGATGGTGTTCAAGGCGGCCAACCCGGCGGCGATCTACGTCATTTTCGTCTGCAGCCTGTGGCCGATGATCGTCAATACCGCGGTGGGTGTGCGCCAGATTCCGCAGGATTACCTCAACGTGGCGCGGGTGCTGAACCTTTCCGAATGGAAGGTGTTCACCAGGATCCTGTTTCCGGCGGTGCTGCCCTACATGATCACCGGCGTGCGGCTTTCCATAGGCGTGGCCTGGCTCGTGATCGTCGCGGCCGAGATGCTCACCGGCGGCGTGGGCATCGGCTTCTGGGTGTGGGACGAATGGAACAACCTCAACGTGCAGCACATCATCATCGCCATCTTCACGGTCGGCATCGTCGGCCTGGCGCTGGAGCAGTTGATGATGCTGCTGGCGCGCCGCTTCAGTTACGACGATGGACGGCAGTCATGAGCGACAAATACCTCGAGATCGACCAGGTGAGCATGGTGTTCGACACCAAGAAAGGACCGTTCTGCGCGCTGCAGGGCATCAATCTGGAAATCCGCGCGGGCGAATTCGTTTCGCTGATCGGGCACTCCGGCTGCGGCAAGTCCACCCTCCTCAACATCGTGGCGGGACTGCTGAGGCCTTCCGCCGGCAACATCCTGCTCGCCGAGCGCGAGATCAGGGGGCCCGGGCCGGATCGCGGCGTGGTGTTCCAGAACCATTCGTTGCTGCCCTGGCTGACCTGCTTCGAGAACGTTTACCTCGCGGCGGAGCGGGTCTTCGCATCGACCGAGGACAAGGTGCGGATGAGGGAACGTACCGCCAGGGCGCTGGAAATGGTGCACCTCGAGCACGCCATGCACAAATATCCTCACGAGGTCTCCGGCGGCATGAAGCAGCGCGTCGGCATTGCCCGCGCGCTGTCGATGGAGCCGAAGATACTCTTGCTGGACGAGCCCTTCGGCGCGCTCGACGCACTGACCCGCGCGCATCTGCAGGACGAACTGATGCGCATCGTCGCTCCCGGCGCAAACAGCGCCGGGAGCACGGTGCTGATGGTGACGCACGACGTCGACGAGGCGGTGCTCCTGTCCGACCGCGTGGTGATGATGACCAACGGCCCGGCCGCGACCATAGGCGAGATCATCGAGATCGATCTGCCGCGGCCGCGCCAGCGCCTGGCGCTTGCGAGCACACCGCGCTATATGGCGCTGCGCGCCGCGCTCCTCGAGTTCCTGTACCACAAGCAGATGCGCGAGGCGGCGTGAGCCGGGGCAAAGTCTGGCTCATCGGTGCCGGCCCCGGCGACCCGGAGTTGCTCACCCTCAAGGCGGTGCGGGCGCTCAGCGAGGCCGACGTGGTGCTGCTCGATGAGTTGGTCAACCGCGCAGTCCTCGTGCACGCCCCGCGGGCGCGGGTGGTCGAGGTCGGCAAGCGCGGCGGCTGCAAGTCCACGCCGCAGGCTTTCATCGAGCGCCTAATGGTGCGTCTCGCGCGCGCCGGGAAAATCGTGGCGCGCCTGAAGGGCGGCGATCCTTTTATCTTTGGTCGGGGCGGCGAGGAGATGCTGGTTTTGCGCGCCGCCGGCATCGATTGCGAGATCGTCAGCGGCATCACCTCCGGCATCGCGGCCAGCGCCTCGCTCGGCATTCCCGTGACACACCGCGGCCTTGCGCCCGGGGCGATTTTCGTCACTGGGCACAGCGGCGGCGAATTGGCGCCGGATTGGGCGCAGCTTGCGCGAAGTCGCATGACTCTCGTGATCTACATGGGCATGACGCAATTGCCGCGCATCGTCGCCGCGCTGCGCGAGGGCGGGCTCGCCGCCGACACGCCCGCGGCGGCCATCCAGAACGGCACCCTGGACGGACAACGCAGTGTCGTCGCCACACTGTCCACGCTGGCGCAGGCGGTTACGGTGGCAGGGCTGGCCAGTCCCGCAATCCTGGTGATCGGTGATGTCGTGAGCCTCGCCGCCGTCGCGCGCGAAGCCGAGCCGTTGCGGCGCGTGGCATGACGAGGCAAGGATGAAAGAAATGAAACTGGTGGTGATCGGCAACGGCATGGTGGGCCAGCGCTTTCTGGAGCAACTGGTCACGCACGCGAAAGTCGCGCCGCAGGTGACGGTGTTCTGCGAGGAGCCGCGTCCCGCCTACGACCGTGTCCAGCTCACCAGTTTCTTTTCCGGCAAGTCGGCCGCCGACCTGAACGTGGTTCCGGAGGGCTTCTTCGAGCAGCCCGGAATGACGCTGCGGCTGGACGACAGGGCCGTCGCCATCGACCGCGAGCGCAAGCTCG
>Ga0137463_1000149_pt1 | contig 26768 bp, 49 predicted proteins | sample EasRivERMGT800_2_FD_102333 | JGI IMG/M metagenome (GOLD analysis project Ga0137463, IMG submission 102333) | Soil microbial communities from meander-bound floodplain in the East River, Colorado, USA - East River MetaG ERMGT800_2 | ecosystem: Environmental > Terrestrial > Soil > Floodplain ...
ATAGGACAGCATTTCTTCCCACTTTCCATCTGTGACCATGTCGGAAGCGTGCTTTCCATTCGCGTAATCACGAACTTCCTTCGACAGGATGCGACCTTGGAGATGTGAAACGGCATCCGCCAAGGACCTTCGATTGCAGAGATACGACGACATATTCGCCGTGCAATACCACTCGGCGGGTTGGACTCGGGGAATCAGCCCGCGCTCTTCCGCTGCCGCCGTCACCATTGCGTCAAAGCGCTTGTTATGGCTGACTAGAGTTTGCCCTTCAATCGCGGCGAAGTTGAAATCACGCGGCGCACCGGCCCACGAATCTTCACCATCGCTCACCGCCAGCAGATAGGGGTCGAACCGGTCATCATGGAGGTAGCGCCATATACCAAGTTCCTTGATGCCGTAGCCCTGCTTGGTGGCGTAGAAAGTTTCCCAATCATATCCGATTACTCGTTTCATAGATAATAGACAAAGCAATGTTTCGGGGGAAGCGGAACTTTTTCAAGGAGACCTAACGCCAATTTTGCTCGGAGTTTTTTGACGAAGGGCTTAAAGTCTCCCTTATACTTCACCCTCAAGCTTCGAGAGTGATATACTTTCCCGGTTTCTGTATCCCGATACCCCGAGTCAGGAGAGGAAACTCCCAAATACTTAAAATTCGACGCTTTGTAAATGGTTCCACAATGCCCGAATCGGGGGTCGGCATAGCTCACTACTATCTCGGTCAAGGGCAAAAGTTTTCTAATCTGACGAAGGGTGTATCCGATTACTTTGGATTCCGAATTTTTCGGAACGCGGTCAAGCAAAACCAACCGGCGAAGTTCAATAACTTTTTCCTCGGAGCTACCAAATTTTCTCCACGCGGTAGTCGCCATTGGACCAAAAATCACTGCCCCCACTAGCTCGTTATCCATCTCCACCTTGAAACATTGTCGTGTCGTAACTCCGTTGACCGAACGACTGTAATGATTTGTTTCTACAAACTCGCGTATCTCCAAGAGCGAGCATGGCGAAATTTGGAGCGCGCGGGTCGGAGTTGCACCGCCATCTAATGTCTGGTTGACATTCATTTTCGTTAAACTACGCGCGCAGAAAAAAGTTACTTTAGGGTGCAACCAATCGTCGGATGACGCATGACCTTCCGATGAATGATGACGCGAGCGAGCATGTTCAACCGCTCCTCAGTTTTCTTGACTGCTTGACCCGTGATGAACCACGCCCCGTCGGAATAGGCCATATCGGACGTATCCGCGATGGCGAGTTGTCGAATAGAAGAGTCCAAGTCGGCTTCGATTTGCGTGAGGAACTCTTCACTGACCCGGGTGAACTTCCCCGCGCGCTTTTCCGCGGAGACCTTGAGAGCATATCTCTTGACCGCGCTGCGGTTGATGATGCCCTGTGTTTTTGTTACGAGTTCAGTTTCCATTGAAGCGCGCCTCGTTTTGTTCGGGAGTTGTGCCGCCTTGAGTCTCCCAAATTGGATATTGAATCTCCTCCGGCGCAGTGCCCGGAACCGTTACTGTATTTTCTGTCGTTTCGTTTTGCATAGAAAAGGTCAGGGCCGGAGGAGTTGAACCCCCGGACTCACCGGTCTGCCGGTGGTGAAAGACGGGTCCCCGCGCGTGGGGCTCTTTCTCCCTCATAAATTATTTAACCGCGAGTCTCTCCCCCGAGCATAAAGCTCCAGTGGTGCCAACGACTCTTCCGGCGTATCCGAACCGAGACACAAAACGGTTGGTCGTTCCACCACCAGTCCGAGTTTGGAACCATCTGATATGCTCTCACACGAAGCGGCCATCTCGGGATAAGTCTTTCCCCCGCCGGACAATCCGCGAAGTAAAGGTCGCATTCGTCCGCACCAAAGTAGAACACCCGTCGGTAAAGGAAATTTTTTCGGACCTCCGTTTTCTCCCGGATTATCTGACCGAGATACGCCGACATATCGTGTTGTCGATGGTCGAATTTACAACATTCGGGAAGTCGGTCGATTCCTAGAAAACTCATTACACAATCCGTCTTGCCTTCGCGATTTAGAACCCGCGCGTCTCGTAACGTCACGAGTGACCGATTCCGCAGCACCGCGAGAATTTCCTCGTGGGTCATTCGCCCTCCATTTCCTCGGGAATGTCCATCGTCAGCGGTTTCTTGTCCGTCGGACAAATCGGCGGTCCGAAGTCCGCCCACTTCTTCGCGAGGCGAACCGTGTAACCGCAGCAATCGCACTCGGCTTTGTGCATCCGCGTCGTCTGGACCTTGCGCTCCTTGATGACCATCAGTTCGCTGTGTGGGTAAGGCCCAAGTTCAATCAGCATACGCCCGAGACGCTCAACCATCGCGGCGTCCGCCGTCGTCGCCGTGGGCTTGCCTTCCAGACCGACCAGCTTCATCGCCCGCTTGAACTTGGGGCCGTGTTTCGCTTTGCAGCCGATGGACGCGTGGACCATCTCGTGGATGAGTGTAGCGAGCACGCCTTGCGTCGTCGCGGCGTCGCAGAGCATTGGTGAGATGAAAAGCTGCGGCTTGCCATCAGCAGCGCAGAGACCGTCCCAGCACTCGCCAATGACTTTTTTCTTGGTGGCGAGCCCGCCCTTGGACGGGAACCCGCATGACACCCGGAGTTCCGGGACAGCAAGACCAGCACCTCGGAAAAGAGGCGTGAGCTTTGCAACCGCATCGGTCAACCATTGTTCTCGGTTCATACGACCCCCCATTTATTCTCGGCAATCAATTGCACGCGCTTTTCGTTGGCAATTTTGATGGCTTGCGTCAGGTCGGTTCCATATTCGTGAAAATAGTAGCACCCCTGCTCATCGCGGTTTCCCATCGGGTAAGGGCGAACCATCTCGGGTTGCTTGTGCAGGCCAAAGTGAGTATCAGTCTGTGACCGGCGGACGTTCCCCGCGCGGTCCATGACGATGAAAAAATAGTTGTAGTGCCCCGGGGCACCTGATTGATTGTCCAATATCCATTCTTCAACGTAGCACGGATTGTCATCCGCGAATGTGACCGCCGCGTCGGCTTTTTCCCGAGTCGTAAAGACCCCAATGTTTCGACGGTCAGAGTATTCACCCTGCGTCACAACGTAAACTTTCGTAGGTTCGTTCATACAATCAATATAGCACAAGGGTTTCAAATGTCAAATCAGCGAAAAAGCCGAAATCGGTTTACCCGGAGCGTCCAACGAAAAAATTTGACTTCTAGCGTATCCCACAAGCAGAGCCCCGTGTCGAGGGGGGTGATATACTCCATGCCGAACGCTGCGCCGCTGGTGGCTTTGGTGACGTGCGTCTGCCATCGCACTTCGGCAAATTTGGGCATCATAGAAAAGAGGGGCGGAGGTTGTTAAGCTCCGCCCCGTGTAAACAGTCGGTTACTTCAGGCCGATGACTTCGTAAACGAACGCCTGAAACGCGGCGCTGTTCTTCAGTCCGGGGCGAACCACCGGGACGGCGGCAAAGTTCTCACCGAACTTCTCCATCTTCGAGGTGAGACCCCAGCTTTGCTTTGCGTAGCCGGAGCGCAGGTGCCCAATCTTGCGGGCGGTGAACATCGCCTTCGCAGCGTGCGTGTAGGCGGTGCCCTTCATGCTCCACAGCACGAGCGCGTAGAACTTGCCTTCGCACTCATACGGGAACTCGATGTGGTCTTCGTCGGCGAGCTTCGCGGGCTTCTCCACGAGACACAGGGCGGTAGCAAGGCGTTGAAAATACCTTAATGCCTTGCCCGTTCCCGCTTTCGCGGCCTTCTCACTGGCGTCCCACTCTTTGTAATCGAGCGTGCCGCCATGCTTGACGACTTCCTGTTCAGTGTGGGCGAGGATACCCATCACGCCGCCGACAACCTTCTCGGCGAACTGGGTTTTCTTGAACCCGAGGACCGTGATGTTCAGCGGCGGGTCGCCAGCCACACCAGCTTTCGCTGGAGTGTGAATGACGAGTGCCTGCTTCAACACGATTTCGCCCGGGTTGAAGATTTCGGACAAATCGCCGACCTTCTGGACGATGTTGATACGCGGGAGGATGATGTCCTCGAATCCGATGTTCTGGTCATCGAACGCAATGGGCGAGTCCACGACAGCGGGGACTTCCGGGGCGTTGACTACCACATTCTGCGGCGTCGCCGGAATCGCAATTGCCGGGACTGGAACGTCCACGTCAATCACGACGGCGTTGGCAACCGCCGGGGCGACGGTCGTATGGCTTTCCACCGTGACGCCGTCCACGGGCGTCGGAGTTTCACTGACAGTTTTTTCAAACGACAACTTACTCATGTTTTTTCTTTCTGTTTTGGGTTTTGTTTACTTAGGGGCGATTTTGCCCTTGTCTTGCTTCTTGCTTTGGCGCAGGAACGCAAAAGGATTACCGAGTTCGACGATATTTGCATCCTGCAATCGTTGTCCGAACTCTTCGACGGTGCGCTCCTTCTGACCACGCGGAGCGACGGCGGAAATCAAATCTTCAATAGGCCCGAGCGGGATATCGAACAGCTTTTCGACTTCCTCGTGCATCCCGGGCGGAAGAAACTCCTTCGCCATGTCCGCAAACTTGCGCGCGTCGAGAAGCTTCCGCTTCTGCATCGTAACGAGCGTGTAGCCCTCGGGGATGAACTCCATGTTTTCGATGGTCTTCTCCGTCGCCTGCCGACGAAACGCTTCGGCCCAGACCTTGACCACGTCCGCGAGCCGAAGACCCATGTCCACGTCAACGGGGTTACTCAAGGTCGTTGGATTCACATTTTCCGGGATGGCGAGGGGCTTGTATTTCTGCCCCACCTTGAGTGCGAGCGCGGCGACTGCCGGACACTTTCCAACCAGCGCGCAGAAAAGACAGGTGCCGACGTTCGGACGAGCGGACGAGAAGTCATTCGAGTTAGCTGCGGCGGCAATTGAGCGTCCCACTACAACGCGAATACGGAGATAAAATTCCGAACAGTCCGTCAGGTCAAACGTATGCTCCGACATCTCGTCGATATGCGGTTGGATGAAGGATACTTGGCACTTGCGAAGCCCCGGGAACATCTTCTTCAGGCCCAGCATGTAGGCGATGCCTTGAAGATTGTCCTCAGCAGAAGTCACCGCGTTTCGTCCAAATTTGTAATCGACGATGTCCGCCTCGGTTTCATCCGCGGAGATAACCGCGAAGTCAAGGAAGCCCGCCGTGGTGCCCTCGAATACTCTGTGCTCAGTCTTTCCTTGACGGAATCCGGGAGAAATTTGTCCATCCTCGGTGACGATGTCGAATCGTTCAATGCTCTTTACTGTGATAACGAGGACTTCTTCATCAATCGGGAGATAGACTTCCGTGAGAATTTTTCCTCCGGGATAGCTGGAGGCGCGCTCTTCACAGAAAATCATGCAGTTCGCCACCGCGGCGGCACGGTCATCAGAGAGCCGGTTGTCGTCCGCTCCGCGCTCGACCGCGTCGTGCTGGATGCTACCGAAGACCGCGGCTTCGTTTGTGGAATTGCGATTCTGAAACTTGGGGCAGGCTTCGCGAGATTGGAGTGAAGATGGAGAAAATGGGTGATGCACCCGCTCAGTGTTAGGCACTTCGTTATTCATAATCGTGAAGAAGAAATGCGAGGAGAGTTGTTTTTGTCAACTCTCCTCGCCTGCAATCAATTCTCCTCGGCGTTCTTACGATGAATGGCACGCGCCTCCGCCCACTTGTTTGACGTGCGGGGAGACTCCACGAGACGGGAAGAGGTCTCCGACTCGGGCACATAAGTCTTGGTCACGCGAAGTGCCACAACCCCGCGCTTGCTTTCGGCGAGCGACTGAGCGCGTTCCGCGCATAGGTCCGCCCATTGGTTCGTTTCGGGACGACCCCGCGACCCCCAGAGAGCCGCCATGATTTCCCGACCGCCGCATCCGACTTTTCCGCGCTTCATATTAGTAGTTTCCTTTCACTCGCTTCATCATTTTCTTTCCAGTGGGGTGCCACCCGTGGTGCACGGCACGCAACAGTCGGGCTTGGCTCTCCGCCTTCGCCTTCGTGGTGTGCTTCGCCTTCACGCCGCCCGGCGTGGAGACTCGGTATCCACCCTTCACTTTGGTTATTTTCTCAGGCATAGTATCTCACCTCCCTTCGTCTGTCAAATCGAACTGAAAAACATGTTTCGGAGGGCAGACAATAATCTCAATTTCCTTCTCCGGAAATATTTTCTTTAGTCCGCTCCCCGAACATCCGTAAGCATCAAAAACACTTTTCGGATGAAATTCTTTTCCATCGATAACGATGCGGCGTGTCCCGTGACCAACCTCCATTCCCAAATATCGGAAATTGCTGGCCCGATAAATCCCGCCGCGATGCCCGAATCTCGGGTCGGAAAAACTTACGACTCTGTGATGTCCAGTTTGTTTCTTCAACCATCTCAGCGCCCATCCGATGAACTTGGATTCTGAGTTCTTTGAGCACTCATCGAGCATCGCGAGCCGGACTAACTCAAGGTCTGCCCCATACGCTTTTTCAACTTTCGGGAGCGACGGTTTGCGGAACACCAGCGCCCCAACCACTCGGGACTTCGACTCCGCGACAAAGTAGAATTTTCCCGGAGGACAACTCTGAGAGTAGTGAACTCGGGAAATAAATTTCCTCGGCTCTATCGAATCCGAGGGACGAAAGTGGAGCGCGGAGGTCGGAATTGCACCGCCATCAGAGGGCTGGATGCCCCCGGTTTTCGTTAAACTATCCGCGCAAAGATTCATTGGTTTTCTTCGACTTCAGTAATCGCATCGAGTGAGCGAGAAGTCAAGGGCAGGTTCGCCGCCCACAAGTCGCCATCATTCAGCGCGTCGATTTGATTGAGCTTCGCAGAAAGTTGCTTGTGCGCCTTCACCTCTACGGTATTCGCCGCGAGGATGACCCGGTAAATGGATTTGCTCTTGCCGCCCGCGCGGGGAAATCGTCCGCAGACCTGACGAAAAGCGGACGCACTCGACGGCAAGGATACTGCGCCCCCGCGCGGAAACTTCCCGGTGATGTCGTGGAGCGAGATGGAAACTCCCCCGGCGAGATTGTTAAGCAGGATTCCCCGCTCGCGGTCCTCTTGGATGTCGTCGATAAAACCCTGCCGCTCCCGCTGCCCCTTTGCCCCGCGCTGGGTTCCGTCGATACGGCATTTCCACTTGAGCCGCTTTTGCAGCGCGTCGAGAGTCGCGGTGAAGTTGACAAAAATTCCCACGGTGCGCCCGGCTTCCTGCATGGAGATAGCGACTTCCTCGAATATGGGAACCTTCAGCAATTCGATTTCCTGCTTGGCGTGAAGGATACGAGTCAGGGGAAGCTCCAAGGACCGGTCTCCCAACTTGCGCTCATTAAGTTCGCGGATAGCGTCATCCATTTCCGCGTAGAGTTCGTCGATGCGCCCGCTCTCTTTGAGGTCGTAGAGTTCCGCGGTGATATGGCAGGCAGGAAACGCATCTCCGAGGTCCGCAATCCGTATCCGCGTGCCTCGCGACGGGAAAATTTCCGAGTGTAGCTGCGCCATTTTTTGACGCCGAGACTCTTCACTCCCCGTGAATTGCAATCCGCCAAAAGGTGATTTGCGACAACCGAGTCGGTTAGCCCAGCGGTAGAACCCGGGCGCATCCGAGTCCTTTCGGTCAACCAGATAGTGCAACCCCAAGACATAGCCCAACGCCCGGAAATTGAGCGGAGAGTCTGCCACCGTCGCAGAAAGCGCCAGCACTGGAATGCCCGCAATTTTCGCACCGACGAGCATGTCCGAATTAAGCGAATCGATTGCTCCGCAACGGTGAATCTCATCCTGAATGAGTAGCCGTATGTTTCGGTTCCAAAAGAATTTTCCATAGTTGTGAAGTTTGGTTTTAATGACGGCGCAGTGAATTCCCGCGGGATGGTGCGGACACGGGAACGGTTTCACCAAGTCAATCTTCAACTGGCACTCGCTGCATTCGAGAAACTCGTCGCGAGGTCCGTCGGGAGGCATGTGCTCCCACGTCCCGAACGGAGTCCGGCCCGTGCGAATCATTTCGTAATTTAGCGCGTCAAACTCCGTGCCCATAATTTCTCCGACGCGCTTCCACGCGGAAATCGAAATTTGAGGACACACAACCAAAGTAGGGACGTTTAGTTCACGAGCGACCGCCACTGCCACAAAAGTTTTTCCAGTGCCCATATCAGACCCATCAATCGCCGAGCGACCCGACTGTAAAATCTTCAGGAGATGCTCCGCCGCCGGTTTTTGGTATTCCAGAAGTCCCGCGGTGTTCATGGGAAATTCAAAGCTTCCCGCTCGAAGCCTCGGGCCAACGCTTCCGCATCGTATATTCTCGCGGCGGTTTCTTCAGAAGAGTGGTATCCGAGGAAAAGTTTTTTACTGCCCGGGAGACCAATTCTCGCTGCCCACTTACCGCGAAACCACGAGACCCCGCGATATTGGCTAGACGTGCCCGACCGTTTTCGCTGGAAAGCCCGGGCGTTCCCCCGCTGGTCCCGGACTCTCAAATTCTCTCGACGATTGTCTAACCCGTTTCCGTTTTTGTGGTCTCCGCGTGAGCCCGCAGGCGCATCTAAAACTTCTCTATGAAGACGTTTTCGGTTATTTCCTCGTCCGCGTTCGGCATACCACCGGCCCCGGTAATTGGCGGCGCTCCATTTAACCCGACCGACCTTTTCCATGTCGTCGAAGTCGATGATTACGACCTTCCCTTGCGAGAGCGGCAAAAATACAATCGCGTCAGTCCTCATGAGCTGCCCATCGCTTGTCCGGGCCGAGACCTTCGCCCAACAGACGTTCAACTGCCTCGCGGCAATCCGCCGAGTTGTGGAGGATGATTGGACCGTGCGGAAATACAAATCCCAAATCGGGGTCCACGTAATCGACACGCGGACCGCACCAACAATTGGCGCTATGCCGATGCGGGGCTTCGTCATTGAGTGGGACGACGTTGACCATCTCAATTCCCCGGAGCGTCGTTGCAGTTCGCGATATGCGGACTGGTGATGTCACCCTCGCACGCCGGGCAACGAAAAACTTCTTCCCTCTTCCACCATATCGGGTCGAACACCGAATCAGGAACCGTCTGCGCGATTCGCGGCATCGCGTATCCTTTCCACTTCCGGCGCATCCATCGCATCCGTCGCTTGCGACTCCACCCTTTGACCGCCGATGGAATCGGAAGCCCATTGAGAAAGTGGACCGAGTAAGTCGCATTTACCCACGCGGGATTGATTTCAGGCTTTCTCATGCAAAGAAAAATCCTTCTTCCACGGAGCATGACCGTATCACGAGTATGCCCCGGTAATAGAAATGAGCGACTCGCTTCCGTTGAAACTCAAGGGACACCTGAGACTGTTCGCACGACATGAAGTCCGCAATACTCGTGGTAACTTCCGCGAAGAGTTGGTCATAGTCATGTGCGCCCACCATCACGACCCCCGGGGAACTTACCGGGAATCCATTGGTCGTGGCGACATTGAGCCAGTAGTGGTTGAACTTCTCCTTGGCGTTCATCAGAAGTAAATCAGGTGAACCGTGATGCTACCCTCAAAGATTGGCCCGGTCAGTTCGCAGAACTGATGCGTCAACGGTTCCAATAATAGCCAATGTCCTCCCTTAAGCCTCATCACAACCATCGCGTGATATACCGGGAAGTCCTCGGGACGCAGCCCGCCCATACGCAGCCCGTCTATCGGCCCGTCAATCCGAACGCCGATGAAACCAATGGCCAGCGCGGCGGGATACTCGCGGTATTCGACCAACGCCTCTTTACGAAGTAATACCATCAGTTCCTGCGCGTTGTCGTCGCAGTCGTAGGCTTCGGGCACGTAAACATTCTCCAGCTTGCGGAACGCGCGCTTGAGCATCAGCTTCGCGGTCTGTTCGGTGGGCGAGATGTAGAGCATGTCCACCGTGAACGCAGGCGTCCAAAGCTGAGGACAGATAGGACCCAGTTCGGTAGCAAAGCTAATTTCATCCGCGAGGTCTGCCGATTCGGTTTGTCCGTCGGGCTTCAGAGTGCGGCCAACATTGATAGTCGTCGCCGGGCGGTTGAATACCGCCGCCGGTTTGTCACCGAAAAATTTCGTCGGTGCGTCACTGAGAAAAAACGATTCGACGGCAATGAGGAACGAGAGAACCGCCACGATGGCGATTTGTAATTTTGGACTACGCATGACTATCTGACTCTTTCTATGGTTACGGGGATGAGCCCTAGTTTTGTATCGGCTAACGCTGCAAACGATGCTTCAGATAGGTCGATGGCCCGATGTAATCGTCTGGCAGGTCCTCGGTCATTGACGCGGACGAGGACGGATTTACCTCGAACGGTGGACACCCGAAGTATGGACTGAAACGGATAGTCCCAACTTGCACAGGTAAATCCTTCAGGCGAAAAACTTTCACCCGACGCGGTTCGCTTACCGCGACACTCTTCGCCATACCAGCTTGCGATTCCCCGAGTTGGTGGTTTTGCATATGTGGTCAGAACGGAAAGATACAGGAGCGCCGCCGCAACGCAAGCAATTTTTGAATTTCGTCCAGCCATAAAATCTTCAACCGATACCAACGATACCAATCAGCGTAGGAAAAACTGTCTGGTATTTGGCCCGCCGCGTTGGCGCGAAACTCGTAAATCTCGCCGCTGAGATGCCCCCGCAACAGGTAGAACCAAGCGGGGTCGAAGAAGCAGCAATACTTGTCGGCCCAACAAAGTGCGCTGGGCAACCGCTCATGCGCCTTGGAATACTCCCGGCTGTGGTAGAGGGAAAGCAGGTAGGCATCTCCGGCATCGAACATCTGATGAAGCTCGGTATCGCCCGTCCACCGGGCAACTTTAGCCGCCAGATAGTAAGCCATCAAGGCTCCGCGCTCGGGATGTCTTCGGCCTTCGGGTCCGTCCATGTTCGGACAGCCCCAGTAGCCGAGGTCGTGGCAGACAATGGCGCACCATTCTTTACGACGCGGCCACCGTCCGTAGAGCCGACTCCACGCCATTGCGACGGTGAACGGATGCCACCAGAAGGCGTGGACTCCGAACAAAACGCTTTTGGTGCCGACGTTCATCGAAGTATCAGCCAGAGAGCAAATGCGAGATACGCAAGCCCCGCAATTGTTTCCAAAAATTCTTGGGTGTTCTTATTCATGGTCGATAATGAGCGACCTTAAACGCGCGTGTGAATGCGAAGCCGAGGCAGTATGAGGTCATATCAACTCCAAATCACGAGCCATCGCCCGAAGTGTTGAGTGATAAACTTCCAGCGATTCGATGTTGTAGAGCGTCGAGTCAATCGCGGGATGAAAAGCGTCAAAGGTCACCGTGGGGTCAACCGGCACCTGCGGACGGTTAACCCAAACTATTCGGTTAAAAAGACCGGCGGCTTTGACGGCTTCGAGTTCCACTTTGTCGCGAATCCCTGCCGCGATGTCCCCTTGTGCAAGAACCATGCGCGCGAGGATTGTTGGGTCGGTCTTCCTCAAATCGTTGCAGTAGTCATACCACTGCTTGCGGTGCTGATGCCGCGTCTCCCATGCGACCTGCGGGTGTAACCCGAGACGGGCTGCGACATACGGGAGTGCGGCCCATGAGAAGCTCCCCGCGTAGCGAAGGCCCGTGATTTTTGCGAGGTATGCGGCGGCTTCATCCTTACCGGCTCGGCCATAACCACAAAACAGAATCTTCATAGATTGGATACTTGAACCAATCGGTGAATTGGAATTTCATTTGTTACCGAAAAGGCAATGACCTCTTCCCGAGTTTCCGCTATCACAATAATCACTCCTCGCTTGGCTTCGGCAAGGTCACGAAAGCCCACCTCATCGGAGGGCCGGTAGCCATCAAAAATGGTCACATTCGCTTGACCGAGGGCGCGGGCAATTCCAGCAGCCATCAGAGTTTTACCTGACGCTGTTGGGCCATAGATTCCAACATTTACTGGCGTCTTAGCAAGTTCTTTGTTATTCATTCGTCAGAGTTGTTTTTGTTGTATGCGATGTAGAGCACAGTAACACCGAGAACCAGAAACACAACTACGAAAATTTCAGGAGTCGTTATCGAGAGGGAGAAGACGGAATACTTCGCGGAGACGTAAAGGTAGGGAACCATAGCAATCATTGTTCGTAGGGGTTCTCGCGGTTGCGGGCTATCCATTCCCACTGAAGAAACCAGACAGCTTCGTGCCACGGTTGATAACCCGCGGACGGCCAGCTTCCTTTGGGACATGAGGTATCCACCGGTATCCCGGGGCAAGAATCGTTTCTTTTGTCTTTCGGCATGAGTCTCCCGCTTCATATTCCAACAATGTAAAATAGGCTTGCCGGAATGAATTAGCTCGCGGGTCCATTGCGTTCATGAGTTGGGACTTGGTCCGGGGTGTGGTCTTGCACCATCGGGTCACGCAGCGGCTTCTCCCGGCAGAAGACCGGGTTGTCGGGAGTATAGGGTTCACCCGTGGGCTCTGTGGTTTCCTGCGGACCATACTTGTTCAATTCGCGATGAGCATTCGCCGATTGGACATTGTGATTTTCGACGAGACGCCCAGTCGTTGTGACGGGGATGAGCGTGCGGACTTTGCGCCACGGCGCAATTATCTTAGCTGGCCCACCCTTTCCCGGCTCCCGATAAGCGAATGGCGCAACCTTAGCGGCAATCTTGCCCCGTCGAATGAAGAAAGCCTGACCGATGAATAGCGAGAAAAAGCGTTTGTAGAGATGCTTTGTGCGTGTCATTTTGCTGGTGCGGTTCGGACGTTGTATTCGGCCTGCGCCTGCTTCATCACTCCGAGATGATACGTCTGCGCCGTGGCAAGATTCTTTTGAATCTGTGAATCGGGCGTGCATTTCTCCGCGAGATGCTTACAGGTCGAAGCGTGACGGGCCGAATGCTTGATGAGGCGAATCAACCGCACGAGAGACACCCGTTGCAAATCCACGGTGAGCTTGACAGCGGGGTCCTTGGGCTGAATGCGCGGGACGGAGATGCTTGTCGAGAGCGCCCGACGGATACGCTTGCGCTTGGCCGCAGTGGATTTGTTCTTGCAGTTGGCAAGCACGTTCACGGCTGCGACACGCGGGAACTGCGAGAGGGGGATGCGCTCGAAATTATCCCACGCGGCATCTTCGGCACTGCGGGCGGCTTTACGGAGCTTCTTGTTTTGGAGTTTGTTCTTCGCAGACATTTGATTTTTGAGGTTGAGTTTTTTATTTACCGAAAGTTATTGCGAGAACATTAGCACAGTTCTCGCAGAAGTAAAAGTCTTTTGGTGGTCCGCCGGGGGCTTGCTGGACGACGTGTAAACGCTTGACCAATTTTTCTTTGTTGTCGTCGTTGCGGTCGATGAAGCGCAGTTCATTCGTGGCCGGGGTCACGATGTTGAACTGGCACCGCGTATTTTCACAGAACGGCGTCATGAGATTCAACGAGCCAAAGTTGGAGGTTGCGTCCGTCCTGACCGACGATACCCTTCACAAGGTCCGCCAAATCAGACGCCAACCGCATCCCGGGGATGTTGTCGGAGAAACGAATCGCGGACTTGCTGACGCGCTCGGTGAGCGTGACACCCGCCGCGTTCTTCGCACGAATGAAGCGCAACACGATGTCGCACTCCTGCCCGCTGAAGTCCACGCGACCTATGAGCCGAGAGCAAGCATCGTCGCCTGTGCCCAGATTCAAAAACATTTGCTGGATTGTCGCGCCCGGGGCGAACCGCACTTCGTTGCCCTTCGAGAGCCGAGTCTCAATGGTGCTGCCGGTGCGAACGATGTCTTCTTTCTTGGCGTTCGGGAACTTGGCGCGAACGAGAGTCCAGAGAGTCTGGTAATCGCCCATGCCGAAACCGGTGAGGGGAGTTTCGATGGTGACTTTGCCGTGTCCTTCGACGTGGAAAAAGCCGATGAGATAGTTTTTGTCGGTGGTCATAAGTTATCGGTTCAGGTGCATTGCAATTTCCGCTTCCTCTTGGGTAAGGATGATGTCGGAGCCGCAATCGAGGTAAGCATGTTTGCCAGTAGAGGGTTGCCAGCAGTAGAGCAATCGTTTGCCAGAGCGAGAAGTGAAGGGGCGCTCGGTTCCTCCGCAGGCTGGGACCCAAGGACCGTTTTCCTGTTTGGCGATATGCTGTTCGATGCTTTCAATCATACGGAAAGGTGCCATGAGTGCGGCATTTGTCAAGGGACGAAGTTTAGCGCAGCGAGGCGTCGGTCAAAAAGCACGTCACAATCGGACCCCCGACGGACTTGCCGAATTGGTTCACTGATTCGAGCGCAATGGAGGGCGTTGTGTGAGCACCGTCCGTAAGCCAGACGGCCACTATGACGTATGGACGATTGGTCGTGTCGGCGGTGAGCGTGACGATTCTCCCGAGAAGTGCGGTGTGGAGGGTTTTCATGGTTTGATTCTTTCATATCGGGGAATTACCTAGTGCGAGCTTCCACTTGCGGCCACGTTCGGGCTTTGAAATCGCCCTCGAATTTGTCGAACTCGAAAACGGTTGCTTGGGCTCCGTCGCGCTCGAAAAAATAGTGTAGTAAGCCCGAGGCGTTCTGGCTGATAGAGTGGTTCTCCTCGGCGACGAATACCGCGCCGCAGACGGAGGGAGTGATGCCGGAACAAAGACGTATCTCGTGATTCCAGATTTTTGCCTGAGCCGCAGCATTGACGAACTTGTCCCGAGAACCGACGAACAGCCACAGGTTCACATCGACCGCGCGAGCCGCGACCATCGTGATAGACTGGACCGCGTCGATGTCCCCCTTCACTGAATCCTCTTTGCGGTTTCCTCGGCGCGTTCAATCGCCTTTTTCACATCCTCGACTGAGAGACCGCAGGCGTGGCGACAAGCGCCAATGAGTTCGTTGCCCAAGGCGAGTCGGAACTTGCGCTGATAGTCGGCAACCATCTCGCCGACTCGGAGATGAAGGTGGTCCTGTTCGTTCTTGAGCGAGTTGTATTCTTCTGCGGTGAGGATGAAGTACCTAATCAGCGGGTGAGCGTTGAGTCCGGGACGACCGGCTTGAATTCTTTTGTTGCCGAACATGACCCAGCCGTTTTCCACGGCGAAGATTTCAATTTTGGTTTTGTTCATACTGGAAAAATGTAGAACCACTCTTCGCACGCCCCCACGAGCGACTCGCGCGCCTCTTTGAGTGCGTTGTGAAGATTGCCGCCGATGCCCGTGACGAACCCCAGTCAATGCGGTCATAGTTGTCGCGGAACTGCGACGAGAAGCAATTGCGCGGGGCGTCGCCTTTGCCGGGATTTCCATTGAGACCGATATCCCCACTGGGCATCGTCGGGCGGCGCTTGCCTTTGCGAGAAGAGAAAGAAGGACCGTTCATGCGTCAATGAATCCGTTGTGAGTGATTCCAGTGATGATGCTCTTCGGGTATTTGTCACGATTACGACGGAGCAAGCTGCTGGCTTTCTTGGCGACAAGCCCGATTTCAGTGCGACGAGGAGTAGTAATCCATAACGAAGCGCTCGTATGGCTTAAATCCACTCTCCAGAGATGAAGACCGGCAACATGTGATTTCATTTCGACTTGGGCAGAAGATTGAAGAGGGCGGAGACACACGCCGTCATCAGCCAGCATTGAAAAAACGTGAACGACGGCGCGTTAAAAAGTGGCACCGCGATTTCCTTCCACGCAAGAAAGAACAGCGCCGCCGGAATCAATCCGATAGCGATGCTGAGAATGAGTACGAGGAGGAGACCGAGTGCGATGCCGATGAATTTTTCCACAGGAGTTAGACTTGGTTTGTGATTGTGAAATGGCGGACGAGAAGACAGCGGTTTCATCAATTCTGCGTCGAGGGTAAATCCTTTGTCGGCGCGATTAGACTGACGAGCGCAGCTTGTTCTTGCTGATGCCGGACCTGAGCCGCGAAAAGCATGTTGACGGAATCGCAGATTAGGTTGGCAATCGTCGCGTTCTTGGTAATGGCGAGTTGGTCGCCCACGACGTTGACGAGAATGTGCTGGTCGAATCCCAAAGGCGCGGTTCCGGTTCCCGCCCATTCGCGCTTTACCATTTTTAGGCAGGTGCCATCAGGAAATGGATTGAGAACGAGGGTCTTTGGTTCGGGGGGTGTCGGCTTGATGCTACCGTCTGCGTTTGCTTGGATGATATTGCTCATAGAGGTTTCCAGTTTGTGATGAGGGAAGAACCTTTGGGAGCAATCGCGAGGGTGACACCGCCTTCATAGTTCTTGAGGATGATTTCCCCACTGTCCACGATGATGCGGTAGTAAGCGCACCCGGGAACGTCCACCCATTGCCCATTGGGAGTGAGGAATCGGAAGGAATCTCCGCGTTGCTTTTTAAGTTTCTTTTTCATCGGCTCGTAGTTTCGGATTGAAAGATGCCGTATGGAATGATTTTGTCAACTGCGGATGCGGCCAATGTATCTATTGATTCGCTTGGTGAGAGTTTCGCGCTGAGACTCAGTGAGATTCTGGGTGGGTAGCAACTCGCGCATTGCAACCAAACCGGCAAGGTCTCGTCGCATGTTGTAGGAACTATTCATGAGATATTCCCAAAGCTGCGTTTGAATCGCATACTCGCGAGTGATGCTCATAGCTGGGCGAGGCGTGAACACAACACCCCGAGTGCGTTGGTGATTGCATGGCGTTCCTTCGTGGACTTGGGAAGGAACAGTTTGTCGAATTCGTTCAGGATGTCTTTTTGACGCTGAACCAAGTTGTCCAGTTTGGCACGACGGATTTCATTCTTCTCGTCATTGAGTTTCTTGGTCGCTTCGTCGATGAGACGCTGCCGCTCAAGGTTGATTTCGGAGATGCGCTTTGCCTCTTCAAGTTGGAAGGCTTCATCCTCAGTGACCGGCTTGGATGCGTTGATGTGAGTGCAAAGAAATTCAGCCAGAGACGGAGGAAGCACCGACCACGCGGATTCGTTCTCGGCAGCAAGACGCTCCGGGAAATTGTATGCAGAGAGTCTGCCGATGAGCCCCTGCGCGTTCAGGATGAACTTTGCTCGGTCTGCCTGCCATGCGGCCTCTTCGATTGTGGTGAAGCCACGCTGAGTGTATCGGCCAACACGAGTGCAGACGAGTAGGAAGAACGACTTGTCGTCCATCGCAGGATAGGTATTATGATAGTTCATAGATGTTAAATAGATGTGAGTAGGAATCAAGATGTCAACTCCGGGAAAAGGATTTCATGTGCCGTCGAGGCACTTTTCAGGTTTGTGCTCAAAATATGAGAAATTCGGCGGCTCGCACCTTGGCGGACCCCTTTTTCAAATGGTGGGGAGCTTATTATTGATAATACCTATTATGCGTGTGAGAGATAAATAATAGAAAAGAGGATATATAAGGAAGGACGGTCTGAACTATCCTCAATAACTTCCCCAGCGTTTGAAAAAGGGGTCCGCCAAGGTGCGAGCCGCGTTATCGTTAATGTGAAAATTGTCGCTGAGTTGACGCGCGGGCAAACGCCCGCACCTTTTTTCCGATGCCTGACAAGTCCAAGAAAGATTGTAGCGACGAGCTTTTCAAGAACGCCCCCGAGCATGTGAAGAAACTTCACAAGCAGTCTAAGAAGCTGTGCCGCGAGGTGAAGCGCAAACTCTGGTGGGACCAGAACAAACCGAAATGAAGATTGACAAGTCCAAGCTGGACGTTGCCCAGATTTTTCTTACGTTCATGTCGCTCATTGGCGACGTAGATAAGACCGCGGCGGCACTCGACCTGAGTCCGCATATCGTTGCGGGACTGGCCGAGCAGGAAGGCTGGCTTGAGAAGGTGCGTCGCCTCTCCGTGATGTCGAAGAGTGGTAAGCAAGGTGACTATGAGCGCGCCCAGAACCGCGCGTTGAACTTTGTTCAGGCTCACCGTATGCGGATGACTGTTGATGCCCTGTTGCGTGCCTTCGACGGACTTAGCCCTGAAGAGATTGTTGAAAAGCTTTCCACTTGCGATAAGAACGGCCATTACCACATCAGCGCGCGGTTTCTTGCAGACCTTGCTGCTGCCTCAGAGAAGATTCAGGCGCTTTCGTATGCCGCCTTGGGAGACTCTGTCAAGGAGCGCGTGGAGCGCGCGGAAGCAGCAGATGGCGAGATGACACCCGACCAGTTGCACGCGGCAGTTATTGCCGCATTGAACGCTCCTCATGCACCCGCCGTTGCCTCGCAAGTGCTTGAGGCGGAAGTGAGACTTATTGTCGCACCGAGCGAAAATCTCCAGCCGCCCGCTGTCGAGCCCGGAGTGAGTAATGCGTGAAAATCACGCGTTAACGTTAATGTAACTGCGTGAAAACCACGCATTGATGCGTGAAAATCACGCATTGATGCGTGAAAATCACGCATAGTCTCGATGGCCTTGTGGCATAGAGACTTAGGTGTAAATAATCTTACCTATCTCTTGACAGTCAAATGAGACACTCAGTCTGGACACTTGGACAGTGCGACATTTTGGCGCAGTGGGATGAGAGACGGGGGACAATCGGGCGGTGCGCCCTCGCTCGGTGATTCGCCAGCAAAACTATTTTTTCTCATCGGAGACCCGGCAATGTTTACATAGCACATATGCAAAAAGCCGATTTGACCGTTCCTAGAAATGCGATACCCTGACCACCATGAAACGAATCATCCTACGCATCGTCCCCGGCCACCGCGTCTGGCGAGCCGACTCCACGCGCTATCGCCTCTCGGCCTACGGGCGCAGCATCACAGAAGCACGCTCCCGTCTTTTCCTCACGGTGCGCGTCCATCGCCGGAATTGCGACGCTGTCGTCATGGGTCAGCTTGGACTCCCGATTGACATACGCCCGCGGGTGCGCTAACTTTGGTCTGCATGACAATCGAAGAAGTAAAGCACCTCTTCCACAAAGAACTCGGGCTTCCTCCTGAAGTGGACAAATTGGAGGGGCGGACTTTCAACCTACGGTATTCTCGTCACGCCCAGACCGCTTGCGTGAGCGACCGCTACGGCATCATCAAGCCGCCGATGCTTCTCCCGGTTCGTCGTGACCAGATTGTCGAAGCAGAGCTTTTCAATGGATGGGTCCTCAAGGCGACGGTGCGGATTCCCTACAACGCTGTTTACGATTTGGTTCTTGTCATCATGCCCGAGAGATACGGGGAAGCGTTCGTGAAAACGTGCTGGCTGAACCGCAAAGACGACACGCACCGCACCCTTGACAGGTCAAAGTATCAGACCTACAGTATTGCATGATAATTTTATGGTTTCTCGGTCTATGGTGGCTGATAGAATTCCTCGGCTGTATCGGGCATTTAATCTCCTTGGGGTGGGAAAGTTACTGCCGGGACACGGTCCAGCCACCGCGAGTCCCCCGGGTAAAATCGACTACTCCGCATAAGCCCATCCGATGACAATTATTCTCGCAACGTGCCCAGTATGCGACGCAGACCAAGCAGCCGAGGTTATTGCGGAATGCGCTACTTGCTCACCTCCGCACGCGGACGTGAAGTGCATCTATTGCGGCAACCGATGGTATGAACCGAACCCAATGATTTATGAAAGCGCCAAGCATGAGTCCTGAAGAATGGGCGGAGAAAGATTGCGCGTTGATTCGTGCGGCTTACGCGCGTCGAGATAATCCGTGGAAACTGGTCATCCCGCCGCTCATGCCGGAACCGGCGATAGACGGCCAGTCTCTATGCTGGGGAGAAAACATTTGTGGACTCTGGTCCTATCGGCGGTATCTTGCCATCAACGGTAAGTGGGCGGACATGGACCCGACGAAAATCAGTTACCGCCCACTCGGCGGAAAAATCTATGAGTGACGCGAAACGCTGGAAGCGGGTCAAAAAAACCACGGAACGCTACGCCCGGGTCTTCGGGCTTCGCCTGAAAAAGGTGAAGCTTTTTCGCGCGGGCTATTACTCCGGCCTGTGCCATAGTGACGGAACCATCAAGGTTTCCATCCGCTACCGGAACGGGGATTTGCGGAAGTCCTACGAAGTGTTCGACACTATCGCGCACGAACTCGCGCACTTGGCCCACTTCAACCATCGCGAGGAATGGATTCGACTTTTCTCCAAGATACTCACCCGCATGGCCGATGACAAAGTATTTGACAAGTTCCGACGCAAGTGGTAACTTAATTTATGAACGAAAAAATCGAAACGGTGGATACGAAGTTCCGCTCATTCAATAAGCTCGCGCGGTTGAATCGTGAGATTGTCATCACGGAGAAGCTTGACGGTAGCAACGCGCAGATTTTGATTGTGCCGGGGCAAGTCGGAGAAGTCATCACGGACCCGAACGTCATCGCGGTATCGTCTGACGGAAGCCAGATGTATGCGGGGTCCCGAAACAAGTGGATAACGCCCAAGGCGGATAACTACGGCTTTGCCGGATGGTGCGTGCGGAATTACGAAGAGCTTTTCAAGCTCGGCCCCGGGCGGCACTTCGGCGAGTGGTGGGGCAACGGGATTCAGCGGCGATATGGACTCGCGGAGAAACGCTTTTCGCTTTTCAATGTCGCCCGGTGGGGATATGTGGATATAAACACCCGAGGACCCGTCGTGGATTTGAAAACCGCTCTGGTTGGTCCGATGTGTTGCCATGTCGTCCCGACGCTCTGGCGCGGTCCAATGCAAACGTATTCCATCACAACGATAGCCGATGAACTTCGGGAGGGGGGTAGCATCGCGGCTCCCGGATTCATGGACCCCGAGGGCATAGTGATTTACCACACGGCGGCGAACTTCTGTTTCAAGGTCACGCTCAAGAACGATGAAACCCCCAAGTCTCTAGTCAAATGAGAATCTACGTAACCAAAGACGACATCGCACACGGGATTCCCTGCAATTCGGGCAAGTGTCCAATTGCGCTTTCATTGATACGCCGATTTCCCAAAAGCTTTGTGACGGTGGGTTCGACCGGGGTTTGCATCGCAGAAAGTTATCATTTGCCCCTTCCTCCGGTGGCGGTGAGATTCATCCAGAACTTCGATAGCCGTCCGGGAAAGCAGAAACCGTTCAGTTTCACTCTCGAAGTATGAAGCGCGTCCTTGCATATCTCCGGGTCTCCACAGCGTCGCAAACTGACGGCGACGGGTTTCCGCGTCAAGCTCTTGCCTGTCGCAATTTCGCAGAGTCAAAGGGCTGGCATGTGGCTCGCTACTTTGAGGAACAACAATCAGGCAGTGACCAACTCTTCGACCGCCCAAAGATGCAGGAATTACTTGCGCTGTGCGGCGAGCAGTATGACACCATCATCGTCGAGCGCGTGGACCGGATTGCACGTGACATCGTCGTCGCCGAACTTTTTTTCCGCGACTGCAAGGCCCGGGGAGTCTCGGTATATTCCGCCGATAGTGGAGAAGAATTGGTCAACGCCACGGGCGACCCGACGCGCACGCTCATCCGTCAGATTCTCGGCGCGCTCGCGGAGTGGGACAAGGCGCAGATTTGCAAAAAGCTTCTTGCGGGACGGAAAAGAAAAAAGCTCGAAACTGGCAAACCGTGTGGCGGTCCGAAACCATATGGGCGGGATGAAGAAGAGAATCTGGTCATCGACAAAATCATTCGGATGGTCCGCGGCCAGAAGCATACTTTTCAGTCAATCGCGAATGCGTTGCAGCATCTAAAAATTCCCACACCCGGGGGCGTAAAACGGTGGTCGCGCGGAATCGTTTTCAACATTGCCCGGGCCAATCAAAACCGTTTGTTGGACGAGGATACTCGGAACATACAGGACATCGTCGAATGAGTGCAACCGTGAAAGATTTGAGTGACCGTCTCGTGGAGATGGGACTCGTGCGAGCCAATTCGGGAAACGTGAAGCTATCGAGCCTTCCAGTGAATTTGGCTAAGGCCCTCCGTAAGTTCGCGCAAGGCGCGCTGATGATTGTCACCGAGGTTACGCTTCCCTTGACCGGGCTGAAAACTTTACGTATGGAAATCCGAGAAAAAAATAAAACTGAAGTAACCTATGTTCTCTCTTGCCTCAATCAGTAAGATGAATACCCGCTTCGCGGTTGCGAAATCTCGCAGAGTCGCAAAGGCGCTTAATCGTTCTGGTGGACACGCCAAGTCCGCAGAAAAAGGTCACGTCATTCCGAAAAAAATAGGCGGCGTTGACAACCGAAAGTTGCCACGCATCTCTTCGGTAGCTCCTTGAAATTTTTACGGCGGGATGGCGCAGTGTTCAGCGCGCTTGGCTCATAACCAAGAGGTCGGAGGTTAAAATCCTTCTCCCGCTCCCAATTTTTTCTCGTCGGTGAGTAAGAGTCAGACTGGCTCTGAATCCAATGAGAAAAGCGATGGGGGATGCACCCCCAACTACGACCGCAAGAAGCTGCCTCGAAAGATGGCAATGGTCTAAACGGTCGAAAGGCGAACGTCAGCCATAAATTGCGGACACCCGGCAGGGTGAGAAAACCGCGGGACGTGACAGGTTGGAGAGACAGCCTTAAATTTCCCGGTCCGCGCCGGGAAAGACGGTAAACTTCTGCGGAACAAGGAAAACAAAATGGGACTGCAAATTGACGTATTGTGGCCAGCCAATGCGGCGGGCAATCTGGTTCAGAACTACCAGATTTGGGAATCAAAAGACAATGGCGCATTTAGCCTGAAAGCAACAGTGAATGCATTGACCTATCAAATCCTGAATCCTCTGTCGGGTTTCTACCGGTGGCAGGTTCGTGCGGTAAACTTTGTGGGCAATGGCCCCTTCAGCAATGTTGCGAACGGCGTGGACGTTCCCGACAAGGTGGGCGACGTGATGGTCGTTTACACGGTAAGCTGAGTGACTAATGGGGAAGGCCCGGGCTCGGAACCCGGCGGGTTAATTCCCGTGGTGTAGAGTAGCACACCCCCGACTTTTTACTCGGTGCTCTGACATATCGCGGGACTCGCGGCAAATTACTGCCGCTACCGCGAGCGGGAGTCGAACAGGGCACCGAGAGACGCGGTGAATGGAGGATAACGCGGTCCGCGCCTCTAATGCCGAAAGGCATCATCAATACTCCCGCTCAATTTACGATGCGAGTGGCTGAAAAAGCAAAGGTCAGTGATGGGTCTCAAGGGTCCTAAACCCTCCTGAGTCAAAGTCGCCCGACAGTATTAGGAACTGCGCGGGAATAACGAAGTTGAGACGAATGAGACCTGAGACGGGGAAACCCGACCCGCATCTCCAATTTATGCCGGGTGCGTGAGCGCACCGAGAGTTCTACTGTGAACCGCCCGGCACCAATTTTTGAAAACGGCACTTCTCTGGAATACTTATCTCGGGGACCTTCACTGGTTCCGATTTAGCGCCGCGAGCTTTACCAAGTTCGCGCGCGGACGTTTCCACTCCGTTGCTTGTCTCGTTCCCACTCGGCACCGGGATAATTTTCGGGAGACCTGCGAGCATCACGGCATCACCCTTCTCGACCGCCCGGACTGGCCGGACAAATCCTTCAACTGGCACCAGATGTGGCAGTGTCAGGCCGACATGCTTTTTCCTGACGCGGACGCCATCTGGCACATGGACGCAGACACGGTGTTTACTGCGCCGTGTGGACCGGAGGACTGGATGTCGGATGGAAAACTTCTCTGCCCCTACGTGAATTTCGACTATCTTCTCGCGATGGAGGGCCGATTTGGAAACTGGATGTGGAAGTCCCGGGTTGATGATGCAATCGGTGGCGATGTGAAATGGGCGACCATGACGGGGCATCCGCATTGCCATTACCGCAACGTCTATGCGCGCACGCGCGAGGAAGTTGCCCGGCACACGCACTCATGGGAGAAATACATTCACCTTCAGCAAAACTTGCACCCCCAAGGATTTTGTGAGTTTGAGACTCTCGGCGCGATTGCCCAGCGACACTATGCCAACGACTACGTCTGGCGTGATTTACAGAAGGAGGTCCATCCGTCCATCGGACGAGTGGCTCAATGCTATTCCCACGGTGGACTCGACGCCATTCATCCGTTCCCTCCTCCGCTCGGCGGAATTCAGACTCCTCGACAACTTTTTCAACGGCTCGGTCTGTGAAAACCGCACTTCTTTGGAACACGTTTGGAAAAGACCTTGAGTGGTTCCGCTACTCCGCGGCCAGCTACGCGAAGTTCGCGCGCGGGTGGAATGACGCGGTGTGTTTGGTCCCCACCAGTGACGCCATACCGTTCATTCCCGTCTGTGAGAAATACGGGATTCGTCTTATTTACGCGCCTGCGTGGGTGGACAAGGGTTTCAACTGGCACCAGATGCAACAATGCTGCGCGGACATGCACCTCCCGAACGCGGACGCTATCTGGCACATGGACGCCGACTGTGTTTTCACCTCGTTCTGCACCCCCGAATGCTGGAAGGAAAACGGAAAATTGGTGTGCTCCTATTTTCAGTTTGAGGATTTGCTCGGTGTGAACGAGTGGGGACCCGGAATGTGGAAATCTCGCGTGGACGTTGCAATCGGCGGCGACGTAAAGTGGTCCACGATGACGGGGCACCCGCACTGCCACTATCGGGAGGTCTATGAGGTAACACGCGCGCTCGTGGCCGACAAACACCCCGAGGGATTCGCGGATTACGTCTTCTCGTGCGAGAATTCCTATCCGCAGGGATTCTGTGAGTTCGAGACACTCGGCGCGACCGCGCAGATGCTATTCAAGTCCGACTACCACTGGAATCGTCTGGAAACCAAAGCCACGCATCCGTCTGCCGGACTTGTCGCGGAAGGGTGGAGCCACGGCGGGCTCGACCACGTTGTCAGCGATAAGCTCGACGGAGTCAGCACCGCCCGAGAATTTTTTCAGAAAGCCGGAATTACCCTATGAACCATCAAGTCCTAATCTCGTCCTACAAAAAAGATTTTATCTGGCTCGGCCCATGTCTGGCCAGCTTGCGAAAATTCTCGAAGGGATTTTTGCCCCCGGTCGTCTCCGTTGCGCCCGACGATTATCTCGGCGCGTGTGAAGTAACCCGAAAGTATTACCCCGAGGTGAATGTCGTGGTGGATTGTGATACGCGCGGGCTGTTAAAAGGAAATCTCCGCGCCCAGCTTTCGATGATGCATTCGGACGTTCTCTGTCCGAGGGCAGACTACATTTGGCTAGTCGGTAGCGATTGCATCGTCCACTCGGAGTTTTCCCCGGAGCCGTTTTTTCACGACGGAAAACCAGTGATGCTCACCAATAGCTACGAGCATCTTCTCAAGTATGTTCCGCGCGCGTGCATAATTCCGTGGCAGGATGGAGTCGAACAGGCGCTCGGATTTCGACCGACGCACGAATATATGCGCCGTCTTCCGCTCATGTATCACCGAAGGCTCTTCAAGGATACGCGCGAAGCCGTCGAAGCTCGTCATGCGTGCGCGTTCACCGATTACGTTTACGACATTCACCACACGGTTTACAACAGCGACCGGACAGAGCGGACCGAGCGGTCGGATGCGTCGAACTTCTCCGAGAGCAATCTTCTCGGCGCGTATGCTGACCGATTCTTCCCCGGCGCATTTCATTGGGTATGCTTGGACTACCAGCCGAATACAATTCCGAATCCGATGATTCAGTTTTGGAGCCACGGAGGACTCGACATGGAATGTGATGTTCGCTTTGACTACTCGGGCGGGAACACGTTCGGCAAAACGCCGCGCGCGGTCATCACGGAAATTTTAGGAGCCAATGCTCTCGACTGATTGTCCACAAAAGCAACTTGCGGACAAAGTCATTGACTTGATGGGTCAGGACAAGCCGTTTGATGCCGCCCGCGCAATTCTCGCGTTCTCCGGTCAGAAGCAGGAGGTGGACACCAAGGACAAGGCGCTGCTTCTCCTCAACAGCTTTCTTCACTGGTTGCTAAATAACAAAGGGCGCGAGGAAGCGGCGCTCATGCTCTGGGGTCCGACGCAGTTTGACCCGCGCCCGGAGTCCACACAACGAATCTGGAAGGCGCTCGATGAAGATACGACGATTCTCTTGATGGGCGCCGCGTCGATGTCGAAAAGTTTCTCCGCGGCGGTCTGGCATTTTCTCGAATGGATTCGCGACCCGGAATACACCACGGTTAAGGTGACGGGTCCGTCAGAGCGGCATCTCGAAGACAATCTTTTTACACACTTGGTCCGGCTCCATAAGGAGAGTCGAATCCCCCTCCCCGGTCAGGTGGGTCGTCTGTTCATCGGGCTTGACCCGCGCGTCCGCAAGAGTTCAATCTCGGGCGTCGTCGTTCCACTTGGCAAAAAGGCGGCAGGGCGTCTGCAAGGCGTGAAGCGCGACCGGCGCAAGAAGGAGCACCCGATTTTTGGCAAGCAGTCCCGGCTCTTTATTTTTCTGGATGAAATCGCGAATATCCCGACGGGCATCTGGCGCGACATCGACAATCTTCTTTCTAACGCGAGCGGTAAGGATGGTCTGAGAATCACCGGAGCGTTTAACCCGACGGACCAGAACGACGAAGTTGGCGTTCGATGCGAACCCCCGTTTGGCTGGCCCAGCTTCGACCCTGACGTTCACTTCGGATGGATTTCAACCCGCGGGTGGCGTGTTGTTCGTTTGGATGCGGCGCAGTGCGAAAATGTCAAGGCCGGGAAGGTAATCTTTGAGGGGTTGCAGACCAAGGAAGGATTTGACCGAATCATAGAGAACTCCGGCGGCAACAATTCACCCGGATATTGGGCGATGGCGCGCGGTTGCTTCCCGACGACGGGAACGGTGATGTCCATCATTCCGCCGGGTCTTCTTGACCGATGGAAGGCGGAGATTATTTGGTATGATTCGGCAGAACCGTGCGGCGGGGTTGACCTTGCGCTCGAAGGCAATGACGCGGCGCGCTTCGCCAAGGGACTTTTCGGTCGTGCGTCCGGGGTGAAGTTCGCCCCGTCGCTCGCGCATCCGA
>Ga0137463_1000150_pt1 | contig 26717 bp, 16 predicted proteins | sample EasRivERMGT800_2_FD_102333 | JGI IMG/M metagenome (GOLD analysis project Ga0137463, IMG submission 102333) | Soil microbial communities from meander-bound floodplain in the East River, Colorado, USA - East River MetaG ERMGT800_2 | ecosystem: Environmental > Terrestrial > Soil > Floodplain ...
AGAGCGTTCTCTTGCTCGTGGCCGCGCCGTACGTCGCACTCATGCTCTGGTTCATGGTGACCGGCGGGCTGACCGGCACGGTCCGCCGTTCGTATATCCTGGCGACCGTGGTGCTGGTCGGGATATCGCTGTTTTTGATTCGCACACCTGAGGATCGCTGGCGGGCAACTGCTGACCAGGCGATCGTCCGCCGGGACCACACCGCCACGGTGATCTCGTATGGCGAAGGAATGAAAAAGGAATTGCTGGTCAACGGCATCTATATCACCTACATCACGTCGCTCACGAAGGTGATGGCTCACCTGCCGCTGGCGCATCTCGAACAGCCGCCGGAATCGGCGCTGGTCATCTGTTTTGGGATGGGGACCACGTGGCGCTCCTTGTTGAGCTGGAACATCGATGCCACGGCGGTCGAACTGGTCCCGAGCGTGAAGGCAGCATTCCCCTACTACTTCGACGACGCGCCGGCACTGCTGGGGCTGCCCAATGGCCGGATCGTGGTGGATGACGGCCGCCGCTTTCTCCGCCGCACGGGGGAAACGTTCGACGTCATCACGCTCGACCCCCCGCCCCCCATCGAAGCGGCGGGGTCCAGTCTGCTCTATTCCGAGGAGTTTTACGAGACGGTCAAGCTGCGGCTGAAACCACACGGAATTCTGCAGCAATGGATCCCGGCGACGGGGGGGGAAACGGTGCAGGCTGCGACGCGTTCGCTTTTGCGAACTTTTCCTCACGTGCGAATGTTCTCTTCGTACGACGATCTGGGAACGCACTATCTGGCTTCGCAGCAGCCGCTGCCGGCTCTGACAGCCGAAGAACTCCTGGCCCGCATGCCCCGCGGCGCGCAGGCCGACCTCGTCGAATGGCGCGACGACAAAGACCCGACCGCATTCCTGCGGCTGATCCTGTCGAAGGAGAAGGACCCCCAGGCGTTTGTCGGAACGAACATCGCGAGCGTGACCGATGACCGGCCATTCAACGAATATTATTTGCTCCGCTACGCCTGGAACCGGTGGTTCGCCCGGCCGTGAGGCTGGCAGCGGCCGTATGACCAGGCGCCGAAAACGCAGAACCGCGGATGACGCCGATGGACGCGGATGAAGGACGGACGGAAGGGACTGAACACGAATCGACGCTAATCTTCGCTAATCGATTGGTGTCGATCAGCGTCGATGAGTGTTTCTTATTTTCAAGTCTTCATCGTGCGGACTGCCGGTCGACGCAGGTCGATCACAGACAGGGTGAAGTTGCCCATCCGTGAAAATTCGCGTCATCCGCGGTTAGCTGTTCGTCTTTTGTGTCTTTGAGTCATTTACGAGCAGGTATATCAACCTGCTCCACGGTACGGCATTCTTCTTTGCGGTCCTCCCGGGCGTTACAATAGATCAACGTGATTTCATGCGTTCCGTGGCCGCGGCAGGAGTTGAGCGAATGATCAGATGGGCTTGCAGCGTTCTGGTGCCGGTGGTCTGTATCGGGCTTTCGAGCGCCGCGCTTCGCGCCGCCGAGCCGGTCGATTTTGCACGCGACATCCGGCCGATTCTTTCTGAGAACTGCTTCCTGTGTCACGGGCCGGATGCGACGCAGCGCAAAGCCGATCTGCGGCTCGATACGCGGGAAGGGGCGTTCGCGAAACACGAGGGGAGCTTTCCCGTTGTTGCCGGCAAGCCGGACGAAAGCGAAGTCTATCTGCGGATTACGGCAGACGATCCGCAGGCGCTGATGCCTCCCGCCAAATCGGGGAAGAAACTTTCGGCTCGGCAGATCGAGTTGATCAAAACGTGGATTGCGCAGGGGGCTCGCTGGAACAGTCACTGGGCGTTTGAGGCACCGCGGAGGCCGGGGGTTCCGGCGACGCAGTCGCCGGCTTGGGTCAGAAACGCGATTGATGCTTTCATTCTGGCGCGACTGGAAAAGGAGGGACTCAAACCTTCACGCGAGGCGGATCGGATTACACTGATTCGCAGGCTCTCGCTCGACCTGATCGGCCTGCCCCCCACGATCGCCGAGGTCGATGCGTTCCTGTCTGACAACTCGGAACAGGCCTGGGAAAACGTCGTGAACCGTCTGCTCGATTCGCCGCATTACGGCGAGCGCTGGGCCCGCATCTGGCTCGACGCGGCCCGGTACGCCGATTCGGACGGATACGAAAAAGACAAATCGCGGCAGGTGTGGGCGTATCGCGACTGGGTCATCAACGCCTTCAACCGGAATCTGCCGTACGACCGGTTCATTACCGAGCAGATCGCCGGCGATCTGCTGCCGAATCACGGGCAGGATCAGCTCGTAGCGACCGGCTTCCTGCGGAACTCGATGATCAATGAAGAGGGAGGGGTCGATCCCGAGCAGTTCCGGATGGAGGCGATGTTCGACCGCATGGACGCCATCGGCAAGGGGATCCTCGGCATCACGATTCAGTGCGCCCAGTGCCACAGCCATAAGTACGACCCCCTCACGCACGATGAATACTACAAGCTGTTTGCCTTTCTCAACAATTCTCACGAAGCGAATATCGCGGCGTACACCGCCGGCGAACTCAAGCAGCGGTCCGAAATCTTTCGCCAGATCGGCGAGATCGAAGCCGAACTCCAGCACCAGATGCCCGACTGGTCCGAAAAGCTGGCGCGCTGGGAGTCGTCGGTCGCCAGCCAGCCCGAGTGGACCGTCATTCAATCGGGCGAAGACGATCTCTCGGGAGGTCAGAAGCTGTACCGCCTCAAAGATGGTTCGTACCTCTGTCAGGGTTACGCGCCGACGAAACATGACGTGACCGTGACGGCGACGACGCAGGTGCAGGGGATCACTGGCTTCCGGCTCGAGCAGCTCAACGACCCGAATCTGCCGCTGGGAGGGCCGGGGCGCTCGATCAAGGGAACTGCTGCACTCACTGAGTTCAAGGTGCGCGTGAAACCGGTGGGCAAGGCCGATCAGGCGGCGTGGATCAAGTTCGTCAAGGCCAGTTCAGACGTGAACCCGGTCGAGAAGCCGCTCGAATCGATTTACGATGACAAGAGCGGCAAGAAGCGAGTGACCGGCTCCGTCGACTTTGCCATCGATGGGAAGGATGAAACTGCGTGGGGAATTGACGTCGGGCCCGGCCGGCGGAATCACCCCTGTAAGGCCGTGTTCGTCGCCGAGAACCCGATTACATTTCCGGACGGAGTCGAACTCGAAGTCCACCTGGTCCAGAATCACGGAGGCTGGAACAGCGACGACAACCAGAACCACAATCTGGGGCGCTTCCGGCTCTCGGTGACAACCGCCGCGGAACCGGTCGCGGATCCACTTCCGGCCGACGTCCGTGCCGCACTGGCGGTTCCACCGACCGAACGCACGCCGCGGCAATCGGCGGCTCTCTTCAGTTACTGGCGGACGACAGTTCCCGAGTGGGAATCGGCCAACTCGAGAATCGAAGAGTTGTGGAAGCAACATCCCGAAGGTTCGTCGCAGCTCGTGCTGGCCGAGCGGAGCGAACCGCGGATGACGCGCCTGCTGGAGCGGGGCGATTTTCTGAAGCCGGCCGCGGCGATTTCCGCCGGCGTTCCCGCCTTTCTGCACCCGCTTCCGGCAAATGCGGCGCCAACGCGCGTGACCTTCGCCGCGTGGCTCACCGATCGCAACTCCCCGACGACGGCCCGCTCGTTCGTCAACCGGATCTGGCAGGCGTATTTTGGAACGGGCCTGGTAGCGACCAGTGAGGATCTCGGCTCGCAGAGTGAACCGGCCAGCCACCCTGAACTGCTCGACTGGCTGGCGGTGGAATTCATGGATCCCGTTGTCAGTTCCCCGTCACCCAAAGGGGAAAAACGCCCGTGGGACATCAAGCGGTTGCACCGGCTGATCGTGACCTCGGCAGCGTATCGGCAGTCGTCGCAAGTCACCCCGGCGCTCCACGCACGCGATCCGTTCAATCGGCTCTTGGCGCGAGGATCGCGGATTCGTGGCGATGCCGAGATCGTGCGCGACGTGGCGTTGGCCGCCAGCGGACTCCTCGATGAAACGGTCGGGGGCCCGAGCGTCTTTCCCCCCGCACCCGATTTTCTGTTTGCACCACCGGCTAGCTATGGTCCGAAAACGTGGCCGACCGACAAGGGGACTGGCCAGTTCCGCCGGGCGCTGTATACCTTCCGGTATCGTTCGGTTCCCTATCCGGCACTGCAGGCCTTCGACGCCCCGAACGGCGATTTTTCCTGCGTCCGGCGGACGCGGTCGAACACACCGCTCCAGGCACTGACTTCGCTCAACGAACCGATCTTTCTGGAATGTGCGCGGGCCCTGGCGCTGAAGACGCTGACCGAAGGAGGCGGCACCGATCTGGACCGACTGACGTATGCCTTTCGCCGTTGCGTGGCGAGGCGGCCGACCGACAAGGAATCGGCGACGCTGCTGACGCTCGTCGCCCGGCAGACGACAAAATTTGCCGATGGGAGCCGCAACCCATGGGAACTGGCGGCCCGCGATCCCGAGCATCCGCCGGCGCTGCCAGCCGGCAAGACCGCCGCGCAACTGGCCGCGTGGACTGCCGCGTCGCGCGTGCTGCTGAATCTGGATGAGACAATTACGAAGGAATAAATCGTCTTTCACTATGCGAGTGTGAGTTCGTAGGGTGGACTTCAGTCCACCCGTAATGTCGTAACGGGGTGACTGAAGTCCCCCCTACATTCTGGTGAGCCGTTATGAACTGCCAAGATCGATATCACCGGGGCACCGATCCCCGTCTCCTTGCACGCCGCTGGTTCCTCCGCGACTGCGGAATGGGCTTGGGGGCGATGGCGCTCGGCCAATTACTGGGTGGCACCGCGCGTGCCGGCGATTCGGCCGGCGCGCTGCTCAATCCGCTGGCGCCGCGTCAGCCGCATTTCACGGCGCGGGCCAAGCGTGTGATCTTTCTCTTCATGGCCGGAGCGCCGAGCCATCTCGAGCTGTTCGACAACAAGCCCGAGCTGGCGAAATTCGACGGCACGTTGCCCCCTCCCGAATTGCTCAAAGGCTATCGGGCCGCGTTTATCAATCCCAATTCGAAGCTCCTGGGTCCGAAATTCAAGTTCGCGAAATACGGCGACTCAGGCGCCGAATTGTCGGAGCTGTTGCCGCACCTCGCAGAAGTTGTGGACGACGTCGCCATCGTCAAGTCGCTGACGACCGACGCGTTCAACCACGCGCCGGGGCAGATCCTGATGAGCACCGGTTCGCAGCAGTTCGGCCGGCCGAGCCTCGGGTCGTGGGTCACGTACGGCCTGGGAAGCGAATCGGAAGACCTCCCCGGGTTCATCGTCTTCAGCTCTGGGAAGAAGGGACCCAGTGGCGGCAATTCGAACTGGGGGAGCGGTTTCCTGCCGACGCTGCACCAGGGGGTGCAGTTCCGCGGTGGATCCGAGCCGGTGCTGTACCTGTCGAACCCGCGCGGCGTCGATCGCGATCTCCAGCGCGATTCGCTCGACGCGCTCAGCGAACTCAACCGGTCGCGCCTCTCTGAAACGGGCGATCCCGAAATCGCCACGCGGATCAGCTCGTTCGAGATGGCCTTCCGCATGCAGGCCGGCGCGCCCGAACTGATGGATCTGGCCGGTGAGCCGCAGCACGTTCTCGAGATGTACGGCGCCGAACCGGGTAAATCGTCGTTTGCCAACAATTGCCTCCTCGCCCGGCGGCTCGTCGAGCGCGGCGTGCGGTTCGTGCAGCTCTTCCACGAATCGTGGGACCAGCACGGGAACCTCGTCGCCGACCTCAAGAAGAATTGTGCCGACACCGATAAGCCCTGTGCCGCACTGCTCAAAGATCTCAAGCAGCGGGGCCTGCTCAACGACACGCTGGTGGTCTGGGGGGGCGAATTCGGCCGCACGCCGATGGTGCAGGGGGGGAGCGACGGGCGCGACCACCATCCGAACGCCTTCACGATGTGGCTGGCGGGCGGGGGAATCAAGGCGGGGCTCACGCTCGGCGAAAGCGACGACTTCGGGTTCAATGCGGTCAAGGATCGGGTGCACGTGCACGATCTGCACGCGACGATTCTGCACCTGTTGGGCTTCGACCACACGAAACTGACGTACCGTTTTCAGGGACGCGATTTCCGCCTGACTGACGTGCACGGCAACGTCGTGAAGGAATTGCTGGCGTGAGTATTCTCTGGGAGTCCTGCGTCGGAGTTTGATGGCAGCCGGATCTTTTCAATGACGTAACCCGGGAGTTCTGCACTTGTCTAATCTCCCACCGCTGCCGAATCGCCTGGGTTCGCTCGATGCGTACCGAGGCTTCGTTATGTTTCTGATGATGGCCGAGGTGCTGCACGTCAGCCAGGTCGCCGGGCATTTTCCCGACAGCGCCGTCTGGAAGCAGCTCGCCTTTCATACGTCGCACGTGCAGTGGACCGGTTGCTCGCTGCACGACCTGATTCAGCCGTCGTTTTCGTTTCTGGTGGGAGTGGCTCTCCCCTTCTCGATTGCGACCCGTCAGGCGCGGGGGCAATCGTTCGGGCGGATGCTGCTGCATGCCTCGTGGCGGGCACTGCTCCTGGTGGCGCTGGGAATCTTTCTGCGCTCGACCCATTCGACGCAAACCCGATTCACGTTTGAAGACACATTAAGCCAGATCGGCCTGGGGTATGTCTTTCTGTTTCTCCTGGGGTTCTGCAAGATTCGCTGGCAGATTCTCGCGCTGGTCGTGGTGCTCGCAGGCTACTGGGGCGCCTTTGCCCTCTATCCGCTGCCGCCCGACGACTTCAATTACCCGGCGCAGAAAGTTTCGCTCGACTGGATCAAGGAGCACGGCTTCACCGGCTTTACCGCCCACTGGAACAAGAACAGCAACCTGGCCTGGGCGTTCGACGACTGGTTTCTGCGACTGTTCCCGCGCGAAGGGGATTACCAGCCCAACGGCGGGGGCTACGCCACACTGAGCTTCATTCCCACTTTGGGAACGATGATCCTGGGGCTCATCGCCGGCGAATGGTTGAAGCGTGACGCATCCACATCGAGAAAAATGCTGTGGCTCTTTGGCGCGGCGATCGTATCGCTGGCTGCCGGTTACCTGCTCGACCGGTTCGGCATCTGCCCCAGCGTCAAGCGGATCTGGACGCCGGCCTGGACGCTCTACAGCGGCGGCTGGTGTTTTCTGATGCTTGCCGGGTTCTACGGAATTGTCGACGGCCTGGGCTGGCGCGCGGTGTTCTTCCCGTTGATTGTGATCGGCATGAATTCGATCGCCATCTACGTCATGGTCCACCTGATGCAGCCGTTCCTGCTCACGTCGCTGCGCATTCATCTGGGGCAGGACATTTTCACCCGCTTCGGCGAAACGTGGCAGCCGTTTGCCACCGGCGGCGCGCTGCTGCTGGTGTTCTGGCTGATCCTGTACTGGATGTACCGGAACAAGATGTTCGTCAGGATTTGAGGTTCGCGACGGAAAACCATATCCCACCAGCCGACAGGCACTTGTGACCTGGCGGTGAGCCAAAGCGCCGCCGCCAGCGTTCTCATTCAGTAGTGGAACGCTCATGATCTCGTTCCTCACAGGTGTCCAATGACTTCCCGCGAAACGACTTCGCAATCGGTCGCGCCCAGCTCGTGGTGGCTGGTGTTGTGCCTGATCGGGCTCGATTATTTCAGCACGCTGGCGTATCTGCCGTCCCTCACCGTTGAGGCGGCCGGCCCACTCGCGCCGCTGGCCGCGTTGCTGGTGGTCATCGTCACACTGCTGGCGGCGCTGCCGGTTTACTTTTATGTGGTGGGTCGCTCCCCCCACGGGCGCGGCGGGACCGGTGTGATCGAGCGGCTCGTGCCGGGCTGGGCCGGCAAGCTGATCATCCTGTTGCTGCTGGCCTTCGTGGCGACCGACTATGTCGTCACGCAGAACCTGTCGATTGCCGACGCTGCCGAACACCTGCGTGCCAACCCGTACTTCCGAACACACGTCGATCCGCTTGTCACCGCACACATTCACCCGGAGCGCTGGTCTGACGCGCCGCTCTGGCAGCGATTCGTGGCGCTCTTCGACCGTCAGCTTGTGCTGACGCTGATGTTGTCGGTTGTCAGCTTTTCGCTGTGGGCCTGGTGGCACACCGGATCGCCACGCATGTTTCTCCGCGTCGCTGCCGTAGTGGTCATTGCCTATCTCGTGGTCAATGCCATCGTGATCTCGAGCGCCGTGGCCTATCTGGCGGGGGCGGGGAGGCCGCTGTTCGACGACTGGCTGCGGATCGCCCGGACCGAACTGCATCTGGTGGAAGGGGGCGCGCCGGGGCCGGTGGCTGCCGGGTGGCGGCTGTTGCGGTTTGCTCTCGTATTGTTCCCCTACGTGGCCCTGGGCTTGAGCGGTTTCGAGCTCAGCATGGCGGTTGTCCCTCTGATCCGTGGTAATGGCGATGACGACGCAAACAACCCGTGCGGGCGGATTCGCAATATGCGCAAACTCCTGGTCACCGCGGCGGGTCTCATGGCTTGCGGACTCTTAGGCTCAGTGACGACGGCCGCGATCCTGATTCCGATTCGTGAGTTTCGCGAAGGCGGGGCCGCAGTTCACCGGGCGCTGTCGTACCTGGCTCACGGCGGTCCCCTGGCGAACGGGCTCCCGGGCAGCACGTTGAACGCCGCTTTCGGACCTGTGTTTGGCACGCTCTACGACGCCTGCACGATCACGATTCTGTGCCTGGCGGGCGCGTGCGTCGCCATCGCGCTCCGCGAGTATGTTCCCGAATATCTGAAGCGACTGGGAATGGAGCTTACCTGGGCGCACCGCATCGGCGTCAAGATGCGGTTCTTCAACGTGCTCGTGCTGATTATCGTCGTTTTGTTTCACGCCCACATCCCGTCGCTGCAATGGGTGTATGCGACGAGCGTCCTCGTGCTGCTGTCGGGGGGATCGTTTGCCGCGTTCATTGATCTGCGCGATCGCGTCCGCCCAGGATTCCGGCGCCTGCTGGCCAGCGCGCCGGCGGCTGCGATCCTCATCTTTTTCAGCAGTATGGCCGTGCTGACCGTGGCGATCAGCCGGGCGGGGCTCGAAATTGCGCTGGCCTTCGGCGTCGGGATTCTGGCGACGTCATTCGTCTCCCGCTGGATTCGCAGCACCGAGCTGCGCTGGCAGGGGTTCGAGTTTGTGGATGAGCAGTCGCGCCAGCGCTGGCAGCACTGGTGCGATCATGAGTTTCAGGTGCTGGTCCCCCACCGCCCCGGGCTGTACTCGCGCGTCGAGCGGGAGCGGGACATTCGCCAGCGCCACCGGATCGGTCCCGAGACGCCGGTGATTCTCATCGAAGTCAGCCTGGGTGATCCCAGCAACTTCTATCATGTGCCGCTGATTCGGGTGGCACAGGAAGAGGGGCTCGAGTTGATTCAGGTGTCGCGGTGTGCCTCGGTGGCGCACGTGCTGGCGGCGATCGGTCTCGAGATGGCCAAGGTGGGCCGCCCGCCCGAGCTGCACTTCGGCTGGTCCGACGATTCCCCCTTGGCGGCGAACCTCAATTTCCTGCTGTTTGGCAAGGGAAACATCCCCTGGATGGTCCGCAGCCTGATCCAGAAAGCCGAGCCCGTTGCGTCCCGTCAGCCGCAGATCGTTGTGGGCTGACCGGCGGCCCTGAGCGCCATGGGTGAGGGCGGGCGCCAGATTACATTTCCGACAGTGCGGAAAACCGGCGCCAGGGATTCTGTTGAATCACCGGGTGCGAATCCGTTTATCCATCCGGAAATGTTCTGCGCCTTGCCGCGGGTTTGCCGGGAAGCGATGGCGATGAATTGCCTGTCTCGCAGTTCGGAATTCTGCGCAATTCAGGAACTCAATTCTGTCGGCATGCGTCTCAAACTTGCGGTATTCCCTTTCCCAGGCGCCGGGCACGTCGTCCCGCCTCACCTCTCTCAGGAAGGAGTGCTGTCATGTCTCGTCACATCTCGTTCGCATTGGTCATCTGCTGCTCTCTGGCTGGCTGCAACCGCGCTCCGCCAACCCCGGTTTCCCGCACCACCGATCCCGCCGGAACGACCGCCGCGGCGACAACGACGGGTGACTCGTCGCCAATTGCCAACTTGATCGTCGCGGCCCCGATCCGGCATGGAAATCTGACGATCTTTCCGGTCCTTTCGCGGATTCCGCGAACTGACGATCGCTTCATCACGCTCGCAGAAGGACTCAAGGGGGGGACTGTCGAGATTCGCGAATTGGGAGCGAACCCTGGTGTGGGTCGCGGCGCTCGGGGGCCGAATCCGCTGGCCGACAACCAGGATGAGCCGATACGGCAAACCGACGCGACGGATGGCGACGAACAGAACGATCCGGACGGCGATGATCTGCTGGATGGGGTCAACGACGTCAACCGTCTGGTGGTCATCAATCGCAGCGGCAGGCCCCTGTACCTGATGCCGGGCGAAGTGATTGTCGGCGGGAGCCAGGATCGGTCGATTGCCGAGGAAATGGTGATCGAATCGAGCGACAAGCCGGTCACGATCAGCGTGTATTGTGTCGAACCTGGCCGCTGGGGGACTTGGGATTCCGAGACGGCGACCGCCCTGTTAAGTGACGAAGGAATTCAGTCCGACAGTCCGGTGGATCTGGCAGCCAAAGCCGACCGGGGAAGCTTTGTCGCCCATCCGGGGATCTTGAGCAAATCGAGCCGGCTGGCCGTTCAGGAGAAAGCCGGACAGTCCAAAGTGTGGGACGAAGTGGCAAAAGCCAATGACGCATCGGGCGTGAACTGGGCTTCCGGGGCGTTCACCGCGAATTACGTCGACAAGCAGGTTCTGACGCGGCTGCAACCGTATCTCGACTCGCTGACTGAACCGGTGGCCGGTCAGGCGCAGGTCGTCGGAGCGATCGTGGCCATTAACGGCAGGATCGAGAATGTGGATGTCTTCGAATCTACGCCCCTGTTCCGCAAGCTGTGGCCGCAGTTGCTGAAAAGCTTTGCCTTGAATGCGCTCGAAAGTGCTGACTCGGCCGAGGCGAGCAAGGCCGGCACGCGCAGCGAGGCGGAGGCATTTCTCGCTTCGACACTGAAAGATCAGGGAGAAGGCGTGAAGAAGACCGAGGGAGGACTGGTGGTCTCACACCATGATGCGAGCGATCACGTCAGCTTCTCAGCCGGGATGATGGGGGGCATGGGAGGCTATGCCGGAGGCTTTGGCGGCGCGATCCACTCGTCCGGCTATTCCAAGTGAGGAATTGGCGCGGCAGCGTGCTGTCGCTTTCGGATGCGACTGTGGCATCCGCTTACTTCACGTTCGCTGCGGTGGGAGTGGCCTCACACTGCGGGGCGATGCGGTAAACCTTGTACGGAACCAGTTGTTTTTCCTCTTCCACAACGCACTTGTAGGTAGTCTGCTTTTCGGAGACTTCGCGCTTGGTCAGCACTCGCTTGCAGCGGGGCTCGCATTCGCACGCGGTGCACTGTTCGCTGTCACCGCAGCGTTTGAACGGGTTCGGACAGGCCGGTTTGCAGTACGGGACCTCTTTGTACGAGTAGACCGTCTTCTTGATCGTTTTGGTTTCAGGGACAAGCCGGCAGCGGCGGCTCACAACGACTTCGCGATAGGCGATTTCTTCGACCAGCGAGTCGTCGTCGCACTGGGCCGCCAGCAGCGGCGCCGGCGGAGCCGCCGAGACGAGGCCCGACAGCCAGGCCAGGCCGAGCATGCAGGCGGTGATTGCGATTCTGGGTTTCCGCTCCATGGTCTGCCTTTCAGAAGTCGTGTGCCAATCGCATTCCGACGCCGTGAATCACGCCGCTGTGGCCGGCGATGACTGAAGTGCGGTCGGTGATGCTGTAATTTAACTGGACCTTCATATAGGGATTGAGGAACCAGTTGAGGCCGAACGTGACGTCCTTGAGCCGGCCGCCGTTGATTCCCTTGTCGTTGAGATCGAGATAATTGAGTCGCGTGGCGGCCTGCCAGGCCCCTTTGCCGAAGAGCGGCTTGCCATTCTCGCCGGCGACCAGAAAGGCGTTCTCTGACGGCAGGACGCGATCGAAAACGCCCATTTTGCGATTGTAGTCGCGTTTCTCACCGGTGAGGAAATACAGGAACTCGACGTAGCCACCCTGGTACAGCGTCGTCCCGACGGATGGCCCGTTACCGATGGCCGCGTCATGCAGAAAGTCGACGAGGTACTCAGCCACGACCATGAACGACCCGAGTTGCAGCGCGGCCTCCCCGTTGTACCACTGCTGACCGACACCGCTGATCGTCCCCGTGTCGGCATAGAGTGCCCAGTTCTGGCTCAAGCCCGCGCGCTCCGGGCCGCGGGTGCGGTAGCGCCAGATTCCGTTTTCCATGCCGGCCTGACGAGCCGAGAATCCCAGGTGCAAAAGACCGTTGCCTTCGTCGACGTACCACGGGAGGCCCGAGACGCGTGCGGTCACCGAGTAGTCGCCGTCGCTCTGGTCGAATGCGAAGACGTTAAACGTCGGCTTGAACACGCCGGCCGCCCAGGTCATCCGCTCGTCGAGCGCCGTATTGAAAATGTTGAAGCCGGGTACGAATCCGTTGTTGAACCCGCCGTAAAACGAATCCTGGTTGAACGATCGTTCCATGAACGGCAAAAACCGGCTGCTGGTCAAGTGTTCCATCCCGATCGGCTCTTTCTGGTTGCCGACCCGCAGATTTCCGACCACAGGCAGTTTCTGAAAGGTCCAGTACAGGTCGGTCGGCGCCGGAACTCCGTCGACATTGGGAGGTTTCGTTGCTGATGGAATTGCCAGCACTGAGTTGATGAAGTCGATTTCCATCACGTAGTCGATCTGCTCGTACATCGTTCCCTCGACGCCGATGCGCACCCGGCGGAAATCGACGCCATTGCGAATCGGATTGCCCAGCGTGGGGTCGGAGTTCACGTTGGCGGGGACGTCGAACGTCGCACCGTCGAATTGAGTTCGGCCGCGGACCTTCATCCGAAAGTCCTTGTTGAGAGTCTCGATCTCCACGCCGTGCTTCCAGCCGGCGCGCATCACGGCGTTACTCCCCACTTCGTACCATTCGGGCTCGGTCGGTGTTTCTACCTTGGGTTTTTCTTTTTCCTGCGAGGCCAGGTAACTGCGCACGACCGAACGGATGTGTTCGTCGTCTTCACCTGGAATTCCGGGGGCGCCACCAGTCAGCGAAATGCCCGATCCGTCATCCTCAGATTCAACAAAGATGTGTTTGGCGCGCAGGGCGTCGATCAACTCCCGGTTCTGGCGCTCCATGGCCTCGATCCGCGCCTGCAACTCATCGACGGTGGGGATGTCGGCGGCGGCATGGCAAATGGAGTTTGTGCTGATTGTCGCCAACAGCCAGATACAGACCAGCAGGCAAGCTGTGACCAGGCGGCGCGCCCCGGCGAGAGGCGATCGGAAGCGATGGTATGGCGTTTCGGCCAGATGCATTGAGCAGCCCCTCAGTGCCCGGGATTCGTAGCGATACGGCGAAAGCGCCTGGCAGCCGTCACGACCAGGATTCTTCCAGCCAGAACCCCCTGACCACGTGGTGGCTGGACCGGTTGATTCTTCCGGGCGCGATGACTTTGACGGTTGCAATCGATTTATCGGTGGCGCAAGGTATCCGGCTTAACCAAATCTTCATGCTGGACCTGCGTAATTCATGGCCCAGCACCGACCTGCGTGGCGTGGGCTGCTCGTCGCACCGAACTTGGAAACGCAGAATGTGGAAGATTGTTCCGACTGCGATGAATAGAGAAATATGGAAAGATTTATCAATTTCGTCGAATTTGCCGATATTAACGACTATGCCGGACAATTGTTCGGCGTTCGCCGTTTGACCACGTCCAAAAACCTGGTACCGATCTACGGGACTTGATATTGATTCGCCATCGTGTAAATCGCAAAGCTGAAGGACTTTCCGGATCGCCCCTCGAACGATCGACCTTCCGCGTCGGGCGCCTGGCGATCTGCGGGACCCTCGGGCTGGCGCTCGCGGCCCAAATCGCCTGGTCGCAATCCCCCGATGGTGAGACACGACCAGCCGCTCCCAAACCTCCGGTCGTGCTGGGAGCCAAACCAAAACGCAAGACCGACCGCGAATCGGCGTCTCGCAAGGTTGTGCCCGTAGCAGCCTCCGAGGCCGGAGTTGAACTCGTGACGGCGGAGGGAGCCCAACTCTCCCGCCCGTCAGCGGCCGCCGGGTTACCGTTCTCGGTCGCGGAAGATTCGCGCGATGAACATCTGCGTGACCTCGACGCCCGCCTGGCCGAAGCCGAAAGACGGCTCCAGCAGATTACGTCAACTCCACGATTTGGCGGAACGGCGGCTGATGATGGTGACGATTCGGTCACCCCGCTGGCACTGGCCCCCGAAGAGCCTTTCCGCACCGACACCGAGCGGATGTCGGAGCTGGAAGAACACTATCGTGAATTGGAGAGCAAGCTGAAGCAAGCCACTGCTGCGAAGCCGAAGGAAGAAAAGAAGGAAACGTTCCCGACGCACAAGATTACCGGGTTCCTGCAACTCGACACGGCGTTCTACAGTCAGGACCACAATAATGCGGCACTGGTCGGCAATGCACAAAACGGCACCGGGTTCCGCCGTGCGCGACTGGCAGTCCTGGGGAAAGTCGCCCCCAAGACGCTGTATCAGATGGAAGTCGACTTCGCGACCGCCGGTCGCCCGAGTTTCTTCGACAACTACGTCGAGCAGGAAAAGATCCCGTTTCTGGGAGCGGTTCGGGCCGGCCAGTACCTGCAACCCTTCAGCGTCGACGCGATGAGCGGATTCCGCAACCTGCCTTTCCTCGAACGGTCGCTGCCGTTTCTGGCGTTCGTGCCGTTCCGGCGCGTGGGGATCATGGCTTCGAACAACAGTGAAGACGAACGAACCTACTGGGCGTATAGCGGGTTCCGCACGGGCGGCTTCAACAACGCACCGCTGGGAGACTCGCAATTCGGAACCGACTTCGGCAACGTGGGGGGCTACTCATTTTCGACGCGGCTGACGCACATCCTGGTCTACGAGGGGGACGAAGAGTTCTGGCACGTCGGCGCGGCGTACAATTTCGGCCAATTGGGAGCGAACAACGCCGTCGGCAGCGGCACGGCAGGCAACGCCGGCAGCCCGGAACCGTTCTATCAGTCGCGTGCCGCACCCGAATTCGGTCTCCTGGGACAGCCTCAAAACTCATCGAGCTTTGGAAGCGCCGTCAATGGAACCCCCAACTTTGTCGATTCGGGAAAATACCAGGCGAATAGTTTCAATCTGTTCGGAGTGGAATCAGTGTTTCAGGAGGGGCCGCTCAGCCTGCAGTCGGAGTGGATGCTGACCAACGTCAACAGCGTCGTCGGGCCGATCAACTACAATGGGGCCTACTTTGAATTCATGTACCGGTTAACCGGCGAGAGCCGCCCGTACGACAAGAAGCTGGGAGCTCTCAGAAACGTGGTTCCTTTCCACGACTTCTTCTCGTTCGAACCAGAAAAGTTTGGGGAGGTCGGCCTGGGGGCCTGGGAAGTCGCGGGCCGCGTGTCGTACGTCGACATTCGTAACCCCAGCAACCTCAGCGGCCACTACTACAACAGCGCGACCAACCTGTTCAACGGCTCGGCGAAGACCGGAGCGATCGGGAACGGAACCATGACCGACATCACGCTCGGCGGGACGTGGTTCCTGAACAAGCACACGAAGTGGCAATTCGACTGGATCCACTCCTTCCTGAACAACAAGGCCAACGGGTTCAGCCAGGCCGACCTGTACGTGACGCGAATTCAGGTCGATTTCTGACCAAAGCTCAGTAATCGAACTGGGCTCGCAGACCGACGATGTCGGCATAGCTCTTGCCGAACGTGGGATTGTTCAAGTACGAGCGAATGTAGTTGAACTGCAGCTTGGCGTATGAATTCAGATACCAGTTGAGGCCGCAGGTCATGTCGTTGAGGCGGCCACCCTGGATGTCGCGGCTGTTCAGATCGATGTACGACCAGCGCCAGGCGAGTTCCCAGGCCCCCAGGCCCCATTCATCGTCATCCTTCCCCTTGATGAAATTGTGGAGCACCTTGATACGGTCGATGGCCCCCGACTTCTTGATGTACGGGCGGTGTTCTCCGGTCAGAAAGTAGCCGAAGGTCGTGTAGAAGCCGCCGAACGTCGCCCCCACACCGGTGGGGCGGGTGGCTTCGAGCAGATTGAATTCGGATTGCACCGAGAGGGGCCCTTCGACCCACAGCAATTCGCCGCCGACCAGGTTGTAGTGATTGACGGCGAAGTTCTTGGTGTTGACGAATTTCGGCGTGCCGTCGATCGATGAGGTCGGCTGCGAGATCCCAGCGGTGCCGGTCGTGACCGTCGTGTTCTGGCCGACGAAGTATTCGGGGACCGTCCCGAATGACGCGGTGGGGGTGTTGGTTCCTGCCAGTGACTGCGGGGCGACCCAGTTGTAACCGGCCCCCAGGTGCAGATATGAGGCCCCTTCATTTTCATAGTACGCCAGACCGGTCAGACGGCCGACGACGGCATAGTTGCCGGTGTTGCCGTACGTGAGTGCATCGCCGAACTGGTCCTGACCGGCGCGGTAGGACGAAAAGGCCCAGGTCAGCATTTCATCTTCCGAGTAGTTGTAGAAACCGACACCGATATGCCGGAACGGGGCGAACGACTGGAACAGGACCGACCGTTCGGCGAACGTCGTGTAGCGAAAGCTCGACACGACTTCGAGGGAGAACGGCATCTTCCACTGCCCGGCGCGGACGTTGCCGATGATGGGGAGCTTGGTCAATTCCATCCACACGTCGGTGAATGTCGGACGGCCGGGGAATGAGAAGTCCATCTGGAAGAAGTAATTCATATTGTCGGTCAGGGCGCCGTTGGCCGCCAGACGCGACCGACGGAAGTCCGAGCCGTTGTCGAGCGTCCCCAGCGTCTTGATGCTCTTGGCGTCCTGGCCCCAGAAACTGCTGTCCATCTGTGAGACGGCGTGCATTTCGATATACGGGGGATTCTTGCCGGTCACTTTCTTCGTCAACTCGTCGAGCCGTTGCGACAGGGAGGCGATTTGCCACTGCGATCCGTCGTCGGTCGTTGAGACCTCGTTCGCGGGAATATCGTCGCCGACGGACTCTACGTGCTGGACCTGGATCGTACCCAGTTGGCGCCTGAGGGCCCGCAGATCTGCATCCTGGCGGTCCAGGCGTTCCAGGAGCTTGGTCATCGCGTCATCGTCGGAGGCCTGATCGGCGGCTTCTTCATCGGGGGGCAGGTATTTCTGCCCGGCCGATATCGGGAGGGCGAATGACAGACAGATCGCGCAAACCGCCGCGGCCCACTGCGGCGCATTAAGAATGCGGCTCATCTTGAGATTTCCGAATTGGGTTTCTGTGGGGTTGGTTGTGCTGAGCGCACGCCTGAGGTGTGTGAGAGTGGGGGGTAGATATCCCATGCGACTTTGGGTGTCAAACCCATCTTGAGCCCTCAAGCCGGCCTGAAAGTTACAATTCTGCAAGCCGTAAGAGCAACGACAGACGTGGGATGAGGGGCCGCGTCGATTTATTTTCCCGAAAAAATGCCGAAAACCGGGCGTTTCCGGGCTCAAATCGCGACGATGGCCGCTGCGAGCCTCCGCATCCCTTCGTCAATGCCGGCGAGCGTTTGCGTCCCGAAGCTGAGCCGCATCTGGTTCCGCGGTCGCGCCACTTCGGGCCCTGCATAGCAGACTTCGCCGGGGACGTACATCACCTGCTCGACTTGCACGGCCCGGCGGAAAAGAGGGCTTTCGAAGCCGGTCGCAATTGTCTCTGGGAGCGTCATCCACACATACAGCCCGCCGTGGGGATGGACCCACTCCACGCCGGGCAGTTTCGAGAAATACCGGTCGGCGGCGGCCAGCATGGCGTCGCGCTTGGCGTGATAAGTGTCGCGCACCGCCTGGGCATGCGGCGCATAGAGCCCCTGTTCGAAGACGCTCGCCAGCAGATGCTGATTGAAATTCGCCGAGCCGAAGTCTTCGTTCCCCTTGCGATCGCATAACGGCGCCACGAGCGAGCGCGGGACGACGCCGAAGCCAACGCGCAGCCCCGGCGAAAAGCTCTTGGAAAACGTCTGCGCGAGGATCACTGTCTCACGGCTGGAATCGCAGCTCCACACGCTGGGGAGTGCCGGCCCGCCATAGCGCAGCTCGCGGTAGGCGGCGTCTTCCAGCACGAAGATGCGCTGCCGGCGCGACCAGCGGCGGGCGATTTCGACCACAGCCCTGCGGCGCTCGGCCGACAGGCTGATGCCGGTCGGGTTTTCGTAATAACTGACGACATAGATCAGCTTCACCCGGTCGAGCTCCCCCGCTGCAGCCAGCTTCTCGAATTCGGCTTCGAGCGCAGCGGGGCACATGCCGTCGGCGTCAGTGGCGACCGGCACGCTGCGCGTTCCCAGGCCGTTCAACGTTCCGAGGTAGGCGAAGTAGGTCGGGGCCGCGACCAGAACGATGTCTCCCGGATCGACCAGGATCTCACCCACGAGCGAAAGGAGTTGCTGCGAACCGGTGGTCAACAGCAATTGCCCCGTATCGATTCCCAGATCCTCGATCCCGCAACCTTCCAGGGCGGCCAGGTGTCGCAGGAGTTGCTGTCGGAGCCGTTCAGCGCCCTGCGTTGTCCCATATTGCAATGCCTGGCGGGCCAGCGATTCGTCAGCCAGGAGTGCGGCGCAGGCGGAACGCGTTTCGGCAGCCGGCAGCGACGCCTGATCGACCAGCCCGGCGGCCAGCGAGATGACTTGAGGATTCTGCACTGCCTGTTCCATCAGGAAGCTGATCGGCTGCCGGCTCCCCCAATGCCAGCGCTGGCTGAGTCGAATCGGTGGAGAGGTTGGCGAAGAATTGGCAGGCATGGGTTGTCCAGCTCTGGGTCAGAGAATCGCTTTTGCACCATAGTCCCGCGAATTGCGGTCGTCAATCATCGTCAGTCGCGATGCATCGAAGTAAGATAGACAATCTGCCGGCTCAATGGTTCGCGGTTGCGGGGAAAACAGTGGGCACAAATCGCTACCAGAAATCGAAAGAGCTTTATGAGCGCGCCTGTCGCGTGCTGGCGGGTGGAGTCTCGAGCGAGTTTCGCAAGTTTGGCCCCCCCCATCCGCTGTTTTACGAGCGCGGATCGGGCAGCCGCATTATTGACGTTGACGGCAATGAGTACCTCGATTTCACGTTGAGCCAGGGGCCGTTGATTCTCGGTCATTCGCATCCACAGGTGCTCGCTGAGGTTGCCCGGGCCAGTGCTGCCGGGCAGCTCTTCGCGGGCCAGCACGTCGAGGAACTCGAGCTGGCCGAATCATTGCAGCGGCTGATCCCGTGTGCCGAGCTGATCCGATTCAGCCTGTCGGGCTCGGAAGCCGATCATGCCGCCTTGCGACTGGCGCGAGCCGTCACCGGCCGGCCCCGGTTCCTGCGCTTCGAGGGGCACTATCACGGCTGGTTCGACAACGTGGCGCTGGGGATTTCGGCTCCAACGCCTGCAGCGCTCGGCCCGCGCGAAAGTCCGACACCGGTGCGCTGGACGGCGGGACTGCCGGCCGGCATCGAGGAGCAATCGCTCGTATTGCCCTGGAACGACCTGGCGCTTGTCGAACAGACGCTTGCCCGCCGGCATCAGGAAATCGCCGCCGTCATCACGGAACCAGTGATGTGCAACAGCGGTTGCATCGAGCCGGCGGCGGGCTACCTCGCCGGACTGCGGCAGCTCTGCGATCGCTACGGGATCGTTCTCATTTTCGACGAGGTCATCACGGGGTTCCGGCTGGGGCTGGGAGGGGCCCAGCAATACTACGGCGTCATTCCGGATCTGGCAATCTTTGGAAAAGCTCTGGCGAGTGGCTATCCGCTGAGCGTGCTCGGGGGGAAAAAATCGTTCATGCAGAAGATCGCCGACGGCACCGTGATTCACGCCGGGACGATGAATTCAGGGAATCCGAGCGTGGCCGCTGCCCGGGCGACACTGGCTGTACTGGAAGGCGATAACGTGCATCCGCGGCTCTTCGAACTGGGGCGCCGGCTAATGGACGGGTTGCGCGACGTTTCAGCCCGTGCGGGTCGGCCGCTGCTCGTGCAGGGGCCCGGTCCGATGTTTCATGCCGGCTTTACCGAACTCGCGCAGATTCATGACTTTCGCGACACGCTGACGTATGACAAGCCCGGGTACGCTGCGTTCGTGCAGGCGATGCAGGAGCGCGGGATCCGCCTGATCGGCCGCGGACTGTGGTACATCTCGGCGGCCCATACCAATGCCGACATCGACCGCTGCCTCGCGGTGGCAGTCGAAGCGCTTCAGGGATAACGAGATTCAGCCACCCATGCCCTCACGCGTCCTCATCGCCGGCTTGTTCCACGAAACGCATACGTTTCTCGACGGGCGCACGCGGCTGGGTGATTTTGCCGAGCGCTTCGGCGACGAATTGTGGTCGGCCGAGCACGACGGTTCTCCGCTCGCTGGTGCGCTGGAAATTGCGCGAGACAGGGCATGGGAAGTGGTCCCCGTGATCGATCTGCGCGCGACTCCGGGCCCAATCGTCGCCGACGAGGTTGTCGATCGTTTCTGGACACAACTGGTCGCCGCGATCGATCGCGAAGAATCGCGCGGGCTCGACGGCGTGTATCTCGTCCTCCACGGTGCGATGGTTTCCGAATCACTGCGCGACGTCGAGGGAGAAATCCTGGCACGTCTTCGAGAACGCCTGGGCAGCGATGTGCCCGTCTGTGGAATTCTTGATCTGCACGGCAATTGCACCGCCCGGATCGCGGAAAACAGCCACGGATTCGTGGCTTACCGGCAAAACCCGCACGCCGACGCGTGTGCCGCGGCACGCGACGGGGCGCTGCTTCTCGATCGATTGATGCGCTTTGGCGAGCGGCCGACTACGGTGTGGGAACGCGTGCCGGTAATGTGGCCACCAACTGGAACCGGAACTGCATTTGAGCCGATGCGCCAGCTCGAGAAACTGGCCCGTGCGATCGAAGAAGCTCATTCCGAGATCCTCGCTGTCAATGTGTTCGCCGGGTTTTCGTTCGCCGACACGCCCGACACGGGGGTGAGCTTCACGGCCGTCACACTGGGTGAACCGCGATATGCGCGAGCCGAGCTGGACGAGCTGGTCGAGTACGCCGTCTCCCACCGGGATCTGGGAAACATCGTTGAGGAATCGCTCGCCAGAGTTCTGGATCGGATTCAGGCCGGGACGGTGCAGACGCCGCCGGCAACGAATTCCGGCGGCAAGCCGGTGGGGCCAATTGTGCTGGCCGAACCGGCGGACAATATCGGTGGCGGGGCACCGGGTGACGGAACAGACTTGTTGCGGGCGCTGATTGAACGCCGGATCGAGAATGCCGCCGTCGCGATCAATGATCCGCAGGCTGTCGCGGGGCTCGCGGACTGCCGGACGGGCGAACGGATGACGCTCGAAATCGGCGGCCGTGGCAGTCGGCTGGGGGGAGATTCGTTGCGCCTCGATCTCGAATTCATTTCGCGCACGAGCGGCCGATTTCAGTTGGAAGACCCGCACAGCCACCTGGCATCGATGTGCGGCAAAGAGTTTGACATGGGGCCTAGCGCCGTCGTGCGCCACGGCGGAGTTCGCATTCTGCTGACCAGTCGCAAGACGCCGCCGTTCGATCTGGGACAGTGGCGGAGCCAGGGAATCGAGCCGGAACAGTTGGCGGTGATCGGAGTCAAGGCGGCAGTCGCCCATCGCCGCGCGTATGATCCGATCGCCAGCGCCCACTTCACTGTGGCCACGCGCGGACCCTGTTCCAGCGACTTGACGACATTTCCGTACCGGCATCTGCGGCGGCCGATCTACCCTCTCGACTAAAGCAATTCCCCGACATGAATTTACGGAGAGAGCTGTGAAAATCACCCAGTGTGCGACGGCAGTCGTCGAAGCCAACTACGACTACACCTACGTGCGGATCTACGCCGACAACGGCGTTTTTGGAACGGGAGAATGCTTTTTTGCTCCCGGGTTATCGGCGGCGCTGCACGATATGTTTCCGCTGCTCGTCGGCCGCGACCCCCGCGAGGTCGATCGCATTGCCCGGTATCTGTGGCGCAAGGGCTCGGGGGCCGGTGCGGTCGCCGGGTATCTGTACAACGCCGTCAGCGGGATCGAAACGGCCTTGTGGGATCTGGTGGGAAAGAGCCTGGGAGTTCCGTGCTGGCAGTTTCTGGGAGGCAAAGTCCGCGATGAAGTGCGGATCTACGTCGACTGTCATGCCGGCGACAACACCGAAAGCTGGGGGACCATGCTCGACGAGCGCGAGCCAGCCTGGCTCAAGGCGGCCCTCGCGGGGAAGCCGCGCCACGAAGAGCGATATGAACCCGAAATGTACTTCAACCGCGCCCGGCAGATGGTGGCCGCCGGTTTCGACGCGATGAAATTCGATATCGACTCGATCGTCGTCATCACCGGCGAGGAGCTGAATCGGCCTCTGACCCGGGCCGAGATGGACAAGATGGCCGCTTGCGTGGCCGCCGCCCGCGAGGGGGCCGGCGATGCAGTGGACCTGGCGGTCGATTGTCACTGGCGCTTCGCCCCGACTGAAGCGATTCGCATCGCGCGATCTTTGGCGCCATACAATCTGCTCTGGCTGGAAGACCCGTGCCCCCCGGAGAATTACCTCGACGTCGCCGAAATTCGCGCGTTGGGGATCGTTCCGATTCTGACCGGCGAAAACCTCAACCGCCGACACGGCTTCTGGGACCTGATCACGCATCGCGGCTGCGACCTGGTCGCTCCCGATATCCAGAAGTGCGGCGGCATGCTCGAAGCCAAGCGGATCGGCGAGCTGGCGGAGATGCAGGGAATTCGCTTTGCCCCGCACAATATCGCCTCGCCGCTGGGGACAATGGCCAGCAGCCACGTGTGCGCCACGCTTCCGAATTTCGTGGCACTCGAATTTCACGGATCGGACGTGCCGTTCTGGAATGATCTGATCGTGCGAGCCGATATTCCGGGGCCGGTGATTCAACAGGGGCGCATCTGCCTCACGTCAGCACCAGGTTTGGGTTGCGAATTGAACGAGCCGATCGCCCGCAAATACGCGAAACCTGGCGAGGGCTGGTTTGAAACCGGCGCGTAGCCGGACTCATTAGAAGAACGCCTGCAACTGCGAACGGAGCAGCCACCCGGTCTGGCCGGCCTGGTAGTTGGTTCGATTCTGGTCGGCGGGGCAATGATCGAGCCAGGCGGCATCCATTGTGTACCGCAGGTTCTGTCTGCCGGGAAGAAAGAACCAGTTGAAGCCCCCCGCATATTCCGCACCGGTTCCAGACGGACCTGTCACGTGCGAGGTGCGACCGTACAGTTCCAGTTTTTGTGGCATGACAAAGTACCCGGCCTGTGCAAATCCGCCGTATTGGGAAACGGACTCGCGCGGGAGCGGTCCGTTCCCTTTCAGACCGAACAGATCCTGGAGGTAGAACTCGCTGCTGAAGCTGAATCCGCGGTGCTTGAATCCGAAATCGAAGGCCGCCAGGCCGATTTTGTAGGCATTCAAAGTGACTCCCGGCGCCAGGGCGCCGGTCTCGGTGAGGACCGTACCGTCGGAAAGCCGGACTTCCGAATTGTCCGGGGCGTTCGGATTCCCCTGCGGGCCCTGAATCGGTGCGTACGTGAGACTGGTTCCCAGGCGGATGGCCGGATCGTCATGCTGTTCGAAGTCGGAAAATCCCTGCCTGAAATCTCCCAATGGATCAATCCACGTCGAACCAGAGAACGTCATGTGCGAATTGAGCTGGTCCGGCGTGGAACCGAGCGTATTGAACCCGTTGGCGATCATCGCGTGATAGAACCAGCCATCAACCGGTTCGCCGGTGAACCAGATCCCCTGGCTCAGACTGGGGCGAAAGAACGTGCTGGCCATGGAGCGATCGGGCCCGAGCATGTTCATCGTGGAGACGAGCCACTCGCGACTCCCAGGGACCTTGCTCTGGCCGGTGTAGATCGTGATTGCGCGGTTGAATCGCCAGGCGAGCCAATAGGCCCGAAAGTTGATCTGGTTGCTGGTGACGGTGTTGTAGTCGATGTTCAAATCGTAGGTCAGCTCCGGCCGGAAGGCGAATCCAGAAAAGATGATCCGTCCGCGCGGCAATTGGAAATTGCTCAGATTGGTCACCGGCAAAACGACTCCGGCGCTGTCGGTCCGGGTCGGCACGGCACGCTCAAAGGCGACGTAACGAATCTGATTCTGGCTGTTGATTTTCAATTCAAACGGGACATCGTCCGAATCGTTCGAGCGGATCACGAAGCCGTGATCGTAACCGCCCGAGAACCAGGGCGCTCCGGCTGCCGCATGATTTGTGGACGACTCATGTTCGACGCGAATGTCTTCACCAGAAGCATCGAAATTCGCGGGGACGAGATGGGCAGTAGTCTGGCCAGAGACTTCAACCGGGGCGAAGTCCTCGACGGCGTCGGTCAGCTTGCTGGCTGTCGCGGCTGAAACCTGAGCCGTGGCGTTTGGTTTCCCCAACTCGCGTGCGGTTGGAGTCTGGGCCAGGAAAGGTGCCGCCGTCAGCAGCCACAGCAGGGCTGTGAGACATTGCCGAGAGCCCGGAACCCCGGGGCGGTGCAACGAGTGTGCCATCCGTCCAGGCTCCCGCAGAGACTTGCCCGCCGGCAAAACATCCCCGCAGGCGTGATAGACATTCTCCACCATGGGTGATCGGCGACGCGGCGTGTTAAACTTTAACGATTTTTCCGATTTTGCCGGCAGGCGTGCGGCGCGGCAACTACCGCCGCTCGGGCCGGCGTGCGTGCTCAAATCACGATTGCGAGATTTGCCGACTCGATTTTCGATGCCAATGCAGGGCAGGAGCCAGCGACGACACGGATTGCGTTCGGTCCCCCGATGGGGGGCCTGTTCATCGTAGTCACTCTGCCACACTGAAGACGTGCGCGTCGCCGACGGCGTGTTGACTTTCCTCGTGTGAGCTTGAGGCTCGGCTCGGCTCTGCCGATTTCAACCGTAATGATTCGACGATCAATCGAGCGCACTGGTCGATCGACAATTCCGACATATTCATCGTCAAGTCGTAATTCTGTGGATCGGCCGGATCCTTGTGAAAATGCAACTTCACGAATTCCGTCCGCTCACGGTCGGTCTGCTCGACGAGCCGTGCGGCAGCCGATCGAGTCAATTTCTGTTCGCGGCAGAAGACGGCGATCCGTTCTGCCAGCGGAGCGATGAGTCGCACCCTGAGCGTCGTTGTGGCGGGCAGGACGAATGCCCCTCCCCGTCCGACAATCACGCACCGGCCGCGCGCCCCCAGAGACAGCAGTACCTCGATGAGCCGCGGCACGTACCTGCCTTCGCTCACCTTCGGCACAGCCGCCAGGGCTTCGAGACATTCCAGCAGCCAGGAGACGTGCCGCTCATCGATGGCTTCGAGCATCTTGACCCTTACGTTGAGATCGCGGGCCACGAGCTGGAGCAGTTCCTGATCGTACACCTGCCAGCCCAGCAAGTTCCCCACCGCGCGACCTACAGCCGGGCCGCGCGTGCCGGCTTCGCGGCTGATGGCGATCGAAAAATGGCGCGGAGAATCGGCCGGCAATTCGTCGTGGAGATGGAGGGCATCGTGGTGCCCGGCGGCGCGAACGACCGCTTCGCTGAGGCGTTCTGAAAGATGATCGAAGCTCATGGGCTGCTCCTTGACGTGTCGCATTGATGCGTGAAACAAGCGGCCCTCTCATTCAGGTTACGCATTCCGGTGTCCCGGTCAATCGGGGTTGGCGGCAACTTTCCGATTTGTAATGGGGGGATCGCGCAACTTGAGTTGCCGGTTGATGGCGTCCCCGGGGCGGCGCCACGTGCGTACATCGGAGGCGCGGCTGGAGTTACGACCGTTCGGTCGGCCAGCCGAGTGCCCTGTGCAGCCGGAATTGCGCCTCGTTGTACGCGACGATGGCACGCAGCAGGTCACGGCGCGCCTGAGCCAGGGCTTGAATCGCCTGGAGGACTTCGATCGGCAGGCCTTGCGCATTGCTGATCCGGTCGAGGTTCCGTTCATACGAGGCGGTAGCGGCCTCGACGCCGGCTTGTGCCGTGGTGATCTGCTCGCGCCGCGACTGGGCTTGAACGTGGGCTTCAACCACCTCGCGAGCGACCCGGTCGAGCGCCGCAACTTCCTTCCATTGCGCCTGCTGCAGTCGCGACTGCGCCTCGCCGCGGGCGGCCTGCTCTCCGAAGCCGAGGTTACGGACTTCCCAGAAGGCGCCCACGACCGAGTCAAACGAATTATTGAAACTCGCGACGCTGCCGCCGGTTCCACCGCCGAAGCCACCATACCCGATTCCCAGAAGCACGCTCGGAACCAGCGGGGCGTATTGCTCTCGCCGCAGTCTCTCGACTGCCTCGCAGACGAGCGCGCGATTCTCGGAAACTTCCGGGCGCTGTGACAGCCCGCGGGCGACAAGTTCCGCCGCCGGGAGATCCAGCGAAACCAGCTCGATCGGGACGACGGTTGGCTCGCGCGGCTCGAACGTGAGCAGTGCATCGAGGCTGAGCTGCTGGGCCAGCCGGGCCGATGCCACGCGCACAGCTTCCTGGCTGCGCTGCACATCGTTCAGGCGCAGGGCTTCTTCAGCGACGCTGCGGTCGTGGTCGGCTTCGGTTCCCTTGCCGGCTTTGGCGTAGTCAGCCGTCAATTCGACCAGTCGGCGAGTGTGGTCGCGGGCATCGGCGGCGATCGCCAGATCCTGGGCGGACCGCAACAGTTCCAGGTAGGCGAGGGCCGATTCCAGCAGGGCGTCATTTGTGGCCGCCGTCGCG
>Ga0137463_1000151_pt1 | contig 26655 bp, 23 predicted proteins | sample EasRivERMGT800_2_FD_102333 | JGI IMG/M metagenome (GOLD analysis project Ga0137463, IMG submission 102333) | Soil microbial communities from meander-bound floodplain in the East River, Colorado, USA - East River MetaG ERMGT800_2 | ecosystem: Environmental > Terrestrial > Soil > Floodplain ...
CAATAGGCAAAGTCGGCCGTGCCCGTCTGGCTTGGCCTAGGATCGGGGGGAAGAGTGCAGCCGAGCCCGGGCCGGCGCTCCTTCAATCATTGGTCTCTCCGGGGCAGGACATCAATAGATGACGAAGCCGATTCGATTTGGAATTCTGGGGTGCGGCCGGATCACGCGACGGGGACTGATTCCCGGGATCCAGGGATCTCCGGGAGCCCGGCTGACAGCCTTGGCCAGCCTGCGTCCGGGAGTCGCGGCCGCGCTGGCGTCGGAGTGCGGCTCGCCGCGCGCCTGCGATTCGTACGAAGCGGTCATCGACGATCCGAACGTCGACGTTGTTTACGTTCCCTCGACCGGCGAATCACACAAGGAGTGGACGCTGCGAGCCGCCAGGGCGGGGAAGCATGTCTTGTGTGAGAAGTCACTAGCGCTCAATGTGGCCGAAGCCGAAGAGATGGTCGCCGCCTGCCAGAAAGCGAATGTCATTCTGCAGGAAGCCTTCATGTGGCGGCACCATCCGCGGACAAAGCGGGTGAAAGAGCTGCTGGCCGACGGCACGATCGGCGAGCTGCGGCTGATTTGCGCACATTTTTCCTTCGATATCGACCGCAGCGACTGGCGACTCGATCCCGCGAGAGGCGGCGGCGCCGTGTGGGACATCGGTTGCTACGGCGTGAATGCGTCGCGCCATTTTGCCGCGGCCGAGCCCCGCGCGATTCACTCGCGGGCCCGGTTCTGGCCCAGCGGGGCCGATATGACGATGCAGATTGCCCTTGAATTTCCTGACGGCGTCCTGGCGAACGTGGATTGCAGCTTCGAAGCGCCGTTTCGCTGCGAAGTGGAACTCGTGGGGACTAAAGGGACGATCACGATTCCCGAAGCGTTCTTGCCTCCACCGGAAGCAAAACTGCTGGTCCGCCAGGGAACGGCACCCGAAGCTCTGGCAGAAACTGTCACATTTCCCACCGCGAATCAATATGCCGCTCAGGTGACCGATCTGTGCGCCTCAATCACCGCCGGCAACCTGCTTCCCCCGGCTGAAAACGGCCTGGCCAACATGCGGGTGCTCGAAGCAGCCCTGACGCAGGCACGACAGGGGCGGTAGCCAGTTCGCCCAGAGGGCGTGAAATTCTGTAGGGTGGACTTCAGTCCACCCGAAACGGCATCGCCAGGGGGATTGAAATCGCCCCTGCATGTCGCCGCTGGTTCCTCTCCGACTCGATGAACTCACGGCCCTTGGTGAATCAGTTTCAGCAACCCCGGGACGAAGACCGCCATGGCCCGCGCCCGGTGGCTGATCTGGTGCTTGACGCGGGCCGAAAGCTCACCAAACGTCCTGTGGTATTCGCGAATCAGGAAATAGGGATCGTAACCGAAGCCGTTGTCGCCGCGCGGTTCAGTGATGATGACGCCGCGACAGTGCCCTTCGGCAGCCAGGCAAATCGTCCCCGTGGGATCAGCCAGCGCGATGGTGCAGATGTAAGCCGCAGTGCGGCGTTCGAACGGAACGTCGGCAAGTTCTGCCTGCAACTTGCGGTTGTTCGACTCGTCGGTGGCTCCCGGTCCGCTGAATCGCGCGGAAAAAACACCGGGCCGGCCCCCGAGTGCATCGACGACGAGGCCGCTGTCTTCACCAATGACCCACTGCTTGAGCTGACGGGCCGGTTCGGCCGCCTTCTTGGCGGCATTGTCGGCAAACGTCGCACCGTCTTCGATGACTTCGGCGACCTGCGGGAATTCGCTGATGCTGACGACGTCGATGCCGTGCGGTGCAAGAATCTCGGCGACTTCCCGGCTCTTCTTGCGATTGCGGCTTCCGAGCACGATTTGCGGCCTGGCGGTCATGCGCCGCAGTTTCGTGGCGCCGGCCGTGCGCGTCAAGTAATGAGCCGGTTAATTCATCACATCGATCAGTTGCGGCATCGGATCCATAACAATTCTCTTTGACTTCGGTTTCCCCTTGGAGTTGGCCTGCGCGACGAGAATTGACTCGGGGACGATCGTCGATGTGCGCGAATTCGGGTCCGTCTTCTCTTTTGCCTGAAACTTCTCAACAAGGCGGAGAATCTTGGGGTCCTCCGGCGATTTGAAGGCACCGACTGTGACGATTGACTTGAATCGATCGTGGTAAACATAGGCATCGAAGCCTTGTTTTCTGAGAAGTGTCATCAATTGCCAACTATCTTGCGCCGCGTTATCGAGGCTGATTTTCGATTCATCGTTCAGCATGCTGTCGAATTCTCCGAACTTCTTCGGCGATACCTGCGACTTACCGTAGAACGACGCCACGACGAGCGTGAATTTGCCTTTGTTTTGAAGCAGAGAGTGATCGACGCCCGAATTGAGTTTGACGATGAGCGGGTCGCGATTTTTCTTGGCCAACTCTTCTTCTGAGAGCAGTGGATTCCTGATCAGGAAGGCGGTGCTGACCATCAGCGGCACCGGCACCTGTTTGCCCTTCCAATCGACAGTCACGTTCGGTTTGAACTTCTTGATGTAGTTGAGTGTCTCCTTGGCCTTCTTGTCGTCGGGATTATTGTAGTTGCCGGCGAGCACGGCGATCATGCCGTGTTGAGCCGTCATTTTACGATGGCGGGGGCGCCCCAGGCGGTCGGTCGATTCGACCTCCTCTTCTTTGTCGGCCTGGCGATGCACGTAAGCGGGAATGCCCTTTTTCCTGAGTTGATACACCAGTTCGTTGGCTACCTGCACTTCCTGGTGTTCCGATTCTTCCCACAGGCTGGTGACCTTGATCATCCAGGGGCCGTGTTTCGGTGTCAGCTGGTAGGTCTTGCCACGGACGGCCTCGATCGGCGCAGCCGAGGCCTCGGTTGTGGCGAGCACTCCCAGCGCTGCGACGAGCGTCGAAACAGTCCCGAACCGTGCCAGAACGGAAAAGATTGATGAGCAATGCCGCACGACAGACTCCATTCTGAAGGTGCTGGAAATGCGAAACGGCAAGCCCGATCGGGGGCGAACCCGGCACCGGGCAAAAGGCTGGACGAGGATGTGCTGAGAGTGACTTGAGGGGCGAAATCTAGCAACAAGCCCCCAGCGAGTCCAGACCGGTTTGACGGTCAGAAATCGTGCTGATCGGGCCGCGCGCAAGGGAGTTCGCCGCGGGATGCGGTGTGGCCGTGGGAACTCCCCAGTGGCAAGCGCCTCGGACTGGCTCTATTCTTCGAAAGAAACCAGCGGGCTGACCCGACGGGCCTGCGCCAGAATGGTCGCTTTTTCCGTCTCGTTGGCGGCTTTGGCAAACCGCGTACGGAGCTTTTTCAGCTTCACTTTGCGCGAGCGACGACGGCGGAGTTCTCGAGTGCGTTCAACCGATCCCATGTGTTCTTGTTTCCCGTGTGATCAAACCATTCCGATCTGACTTTCAGACAACACTGTAACAAGCCGTTTTGACAGCGTCAATCAGCCGGAATACACAGGAATCCGGCCAATCTGGTATAGTCCGTTCCGCGGAAAAGCCGGACCTGGCCGACGCCGCGATCCCGGTCTGATTTCACCGGGATGTCGACCCAACGCAGTGCTCGAATCCCGATATGACCGCTCCCTACCAGCGCATCGTTTCCGACCTCAGGCAGTCGTTCCCGCAACCGGTTTCCGATCGCGTGCACGATGCCTATTTCGTGTTTTCGTTTCTGCGGGCGCTGGATCAGGTCGATGCGATGAAGTCGGCTAAGCCGATGCTGGGGAAGCCTGTCGACCTCGATTACGCCGCCGCCAGGAAGAGGCGGATGGATGACGATCCCCAGCACCTCGAGGCTGTTACGAGCCAACTGGTCGAGTACCTGTCGGGGCTGTTCATCTGGGGGCATCCGCGGTCGCAGATCAACGTCGTCCCCTCCCCCACGATTCCGAGCATCATCGGCGGGTTATTGCCGTCGATTTACAATCCCAATCTCGTCAGCGATGAGTCTTCCCGGCGGGTGGCCCTGGCTGAGATTGAAGTTGGGAGCATGGCGGCGGCGCTCGTCGGCTACGACCCGGAACTGTCCGGCGGAGTCTTTACGTTCGGAGGCACGGGAACCACGCTCTACGGAGCCAAGATCGGGCTGGAAAAGGCCTGCCCGGGAACGATGCAATCGGGACTACGTTCACCGGCCCGCATCGTCTGCTCGGAACGGGCGCACTATGCCGCGCGCACCGTCGCTGGCTGGCTTGGTCTGGGATTCGACTCAATTCTCGAGGTTCCAGCGGACGGCAACAATGAAATCCGAACGTGTCTGTTCGAGACAATGTGCCGCGATCTGCTGAAGGCCGGCGAGCGGATCGCCGTCATCATTGCCACGCTGGGGACGACGGATGCCTTCGGCATCGATGACTTGCACGAGCTGTGCGAGATCCGGGATCGGCTGGTTGCCGAATTCACGCTGGATTATGTGCCGCACATCCACGCCGACGCCGTGATCGGCTGGGCCTGGTGCGTCTTCAACGACTACGACTTCAGCGAAAATCCACTGGGCTTTCGCGGCCGCACGCTGCGGGCGCTCGCCGGGGTGCAGCGCCGGGTGCAGCATCTGCGCCAGGCTGACTCGATCGGTATCGATTTCCACAAAACGGGCTTCACCCCTTATGTATCGAGCCTGTTTCTGACACGCGATCGGAACGACTTTACGCACCTCGCGCGCAGCAGCGAATCGATGCCTTACCTGTTCAAGTCGGGCGATTATCATCCGGGCCGGTTCACACTCGAGACGTCGCGACCGGGAAACGGACCGATGGCGGCGCTGGCTAACCTGATGCTGTTCGGAAAGAACGGGCTCCGATCACTGCTGGGGCACCTGGTATCGATGGCCGAGGCCTTGCGCGAGCACCTCGAGTCGCACGCCGCAACGCACGTCCTCAATAACGGCAATTTCGGACCGGTGACGCTGTTTCGAGTCTATCCCGACGGAGTGGATACGTTCAGCTTCCCCGCTCGCGAGCAGACCGACCCCGGCTGCCGCGCCCAGGTTCGCGAATACAACGCCTACAATCGCCGAATCTTCGACGCCGTTCAGGCGGAAGCTCTTCAGGGGCACGGGGTTGTCGTCTCGCTGACAGACTGTTATCGGGAAACCGATTACGGTGAACCGGTGGTGGCCCTCAAATCGTATATCATGAGCCCGTTTTCCGAGGAGCAATATGTCGAGTATGTGCTGGATTCGATCTGGAAGGCGCGCGAGGCAATTGCCTGAACGGGCGACTGAGAGCCTGCGACCGACCCGGTTTTTGCCTTGACGCTCTGTCCTGAAGCCGTTACCAACAGATCTCGGACTCTAGGCGGAGCGCCGAGAACCAATGGACTGGATTTCTCATTGTAGGGAGACAATCGATGCGCAAATTCGCGCTCGCCTCAATTGGATTGATGGCACTCACGCTTTCCAGCAGTGCCGACCAGCCAAAAACCATCATGCCGGCTAACTCTTCCGCCACCGTGGCGGCGGGGACAAATCAAGTCGACAAAGTCGTCGCGCACCTGCTCAGGGCGGCCGATCATCTCGAAGCCGCCGGGTTAAATTCCGACGCCAGCCGGATCCGCGAGGAAGCTGGCCAGAGGGCTATGCCGGAAGGCAACCTCAGCCGCAAGGAAGCCGAACTGGAGTGCCTGCAGCACGAAGTCGATCGGTTGCGCGAACAGGCCGGTCAGGTTCCGGGCGTCATTGTGGACGTCATGGTGGTTGAGGTCGATCGCGGCAGATTGGGCCTGAAGGCCGGTGAATTCGACAAGCTGATCGGATTTTCTCCGATCCCGGCAGCCCCGGACAGGGATCTGCCCGAGGTCGAAGCCCACGTGCTTGAGAAGATGTGCTCGGAGGGGACCGCCGGCGTCGTTGACGCAAATCCGGCGCTCCTGCCGTTGTTTCGCGAACTTCAGGAGCGGGGAGCACTCTCCATTGAGACGCACCAGAGCCTCCTCGTGCGGTCACGGCGCCCGGGATCGATTTCGTCGGGGGGCGACTTTCCGGTCCTCGGCAAAGGAGCCGGTAAATCAGGCCCCATTCAAAGCCTGGCAGTTGGCGCTGAGGTCGAAGTCGTCGCGGACGTACTTCCCAATCAGCGTGTCCGGCTGCAGACGGTTGTGTCACTTCGCCGGGTCAATGGCCAGCGGATTGTGGACGCCCAGGGAACCGTTTATCCGGGGATCAGTTCACGCCGGCTGAATACCGAAGTGGAAATGCAAATCGGACAGACGCTGGCAATTGGCCGGATGACGCACGACTGCGCCGCGGAGATCCCTGCAGCCACGGGTGTCGCGGCGGCAGTCCCGCAAGCAGCGAAGAACTCGGGCAAACCCGCCCACTCGGCCGCGGACTCTGTCGAAACGATCGTTTTCGTCACCCCGCGGCTCGTTTCGACGGCTGCTGTGCCAAGGCTGTTACCGATCGGATCCGCGGAGGCGTCCGACAGGTCATCGGCCACCGTCGACCCGGTCGAGTTCGTTCCCGCCGATGGCGCGAAACTCGGCCCGCCGATGCCGGTGCAGAAGCGACGTTCGAGTCCAAACTGACTCGCGGCCGGGGATCGGAGACTCCCGGGATCTGCTGCCGAAAGAGGCTGGCGAGCCGCGAATTCTTCGTGGCAGCCAGTCCGTTCGATCGTGGGATGTGCGCCGATCCCGAATGGAAGCGCGGCTGAGAATTCGCGTCTCGGCAGACAGGCGTTCCGTATTCCCCCACACCCGTTCTTTGTACATTAGGGCGGTTGGCAATCGGAAGTCGTCAATTCGCCGCTGGACTCGCTTCGGAGAAACACTGCCATGCATCGTCGCGATTTCTTGAAAGCCGGCGCCGCCGGACTGACTCTGTCTGCTTCTGCTCTGAGTTTTGCCGCAGAATTTGCCGATACGAAGCCCAAGCGGGTCGGCCTGATCGGCTGCGGCTGGTATGGCAAGTGTGATCTGCTCCGATTAATTCAGGTGGCTCCCGTCGAAGTTGTTTCCATCTGCGACGTCGACAAGCAGATGCTCGAGGGGGCCGCGGCCATCATTGCCGAAAGGCAGGTGTCAAAGAAGCAGCCGCGAACATTTGCCGATTACCGGACGATGCTGAAGGAGAAAGATCTCGATATCGTTTTGATCGCGACGCCCGATCACTGGCACGCACTCCCGATGATCGCTGCGGTCGAGGCCGGGGCCGACGTCTATGTGCAGAAGCCGATCAGCGTCGACGTGGTCGAAGGGCAGGCGATGCTTGCTGCCGCGCGTCGCACCGGGCGCGTCGTGCAGGTGGGGACGCAGCGCCGCAGCACGCCGCACCTGATTGAGGCCCGCGACACGATCGTGAAGCCGGGCCGCCTCGGGAAGATCGGGCTGGTTGAGGTTTACTGTTATTACCACATGCGGGCGCGCGAAAACCCTCCCGATTCGGCCCCGCCGGCCTACCTCGACTATGAAATGTGGACCGGACCGGCACCGATGCGCCCCTACAACAAGCTCGTCCACCCCCGCAGTTGGCGCGCTTTCATGGAATACGGCAACGGCATCGTGGGTGACATGTGCATTCACATGCTCGACATGGTCCGCTGGATTCTCGAACTCGGCTGGCCGAAACGGGTCTCGTCGTCCGGCGGAATTCTGATCGACAAGAACAGCAAGGCGAATATCTCGGATACGCAGTCGGCAACGTTCGAGTTCGACCAGTTTCCCGTCGTCTGGGAACACCGCACCTGGGGGCACCCGGCCGATCCGCAGTATCCCTGGGGAGCCACGATCTATGGCGACAAGGGGACGCTCAAATTGAGCGTCAACAGTTTTGATTTTATCCCGCTGGGGCAGGGGGAGAGCGTCCATCGCGACGTCGTCATGGAGCTCGAACAATATCCTGAAGACAAGACCGAAAAAGATCTCGAAAAGCACGTCGCGCCGGCGATCCGCGGTCACATGGTCGATTTCCTGCGCTGCATCGAAACGCGCGGCAAGCCGGTCGCCGACATCGAGCAGGGACACATCTCGACGGCCAGTTGCATCCTGGCGAATCTGTCGATGCAATTGGGACGCTCGCTGGCCTGGGATCCGGCGAAGCACCAGATTGTCGGCGACAACGATGCCAACAAGCTGCTGCGACGCCCCTACCGCGCTCCGTGGGTGCATCCCGAAGCTACGTAGCCGGAGTTCATGGCTCGGTGAGGATGTTCACCGGCCTCAATCGTCGGGGCGATCTGACCGGGCGATCTGACCGGGCGTTCTTGGCGGGCGCGACCTCGATCAGACGATCTCGTGGATCGGATCGATCCCCGGATCAACGAGGTACTGCGGCACGCCCGACTGATCGAAGACGCGAATGTTGCGGGCGTCGATGCCGGCGCATTTGTAGAGCGTCGCGAACACCTCCTGAAATTTCACAGGGCGTTCGACCGGGTGCTCGGCGTAGCGGTTGGTTTTCCCCACGACCTGGCCCGTACGCAGTCCGCCGCCGGCCAGCAGGCAGGCATTGGCCTGCGGCCAGTGATCGCGGCTGTTGTTGCCGTTGATCTTCGGCGTCCGTCCAAACTCGCCCCACACGACGACCGACACGTCGTGCTGCAATCCCCGTTCGTGGAGGTCGCTGACCAGTGCCGCCAGCCCCGTATCGAGCAGCGGAAATTCTTCTCGCGATTTAGGGAAGTTCATGCCGTCGGACCCGTGCCAGTCCCAGCGGCTGTAGTTGAGTGACACAAATCGCGCACCGGCTTCGACGAGCCGGCGGGCGAGGCAGAAATTCTCGATCATCGGCGGGGCGCCGTCGCGCTGAAACTCCTCGCGGCTCTTCCCGTACCGGGCCAGAATGCGCGGGTCTTCCTTCGACAGATCGAGAGCTTCGGCCAGCTTCGAGGTTGTCAGGATCCCCATCGCCTGTTCGTTATAGACGTCGAGGCTCTCCATTGTTCCTTTGGAGTCGGCGTCGCGGCGGAACGAATCAAAGGCCTTCATTAACGTGGTCCGATCCCGCAAACGCTCGAGCGTGATTCCCTGCAGCACCATATTCTCGGCGGTACTGCGCGCTTTGCGGCCGAGCAGATTGAATGGAGCATGGGCAACTCCGACGAAGCCTCCATCGCCAGGTTCACCCCAGGTGCGATTTCCCGTGTGATACATGAGTGCGAGATTGGGGGGGATCGCCGGATTCGCCGGGCCCTGCAGTTTCGAAATCCAGGCGCCTGCCGAGGGCCATCCACCTGGCGGCTGTCGGCTGCTCTTCTTGCGCCCGGTCATGCACTGATAGCCGTCGTGCAGACCATCGGAGTCGCTCAGCGACCGCACCGGGATGAACTTGTCCATCACCTGCGCGACGTTGGGAAACAGTTCACAGATCTCGATTCCCGGAACGTTCGTCTGGATCGGCTTGAATTCACCGCGGACTTCGACCGGAGCGTCGGGCTTGAGATCCCACATGTCGATGTGAGACGGCCCCCCGGGGAGATAAATGTTGATGATGGCTTTGTGCGAGGCGCCGGTGCCCGCCTGCTGCTCGGCTCGCAGCACCTGGGGAAGGGAGATGCCCCCCAGGGCCAGACCGCCAATCGTCAGAAAATTGCGACGAGAGATCCCGTCACATGTTGCCGACCCGCGAGTTGCCCGCCCCAGAATCGTCAGCATTCAGTTCTCTCCCACCTGAAGTAACCGGCTGTGCGTGGCTTGTGACGATGGTTCATGCCAACACATCGACCGCAACGGCGATTCGGCTTGAGAACGCATTCAAGAATCTGCATATGATAGCCGATTCGTCATGCTGGAGTCAATCCGCGGCAGGCTATTTGGCCCGAATGTCGTAGCACAGCAGGCGGTCCTGCTCGCGCAGATAAAGGCGCCCATCGACAATGACCGGGTGCGACCAGCTCGGCCGACTACCACTTCCGGGAATCTTGAATGAGCCGACTTCCGAATACTCTTCAGGGCCAGCACTGGCGAGCGCCATCAGGCCATTAGCAAACCGGATATAGAGGCGGCTATCGGCGGCGATTACCGAAGCCGAACCTTGTCCGGGACCGCGGTGTTTCCATTTGATTGCTCCGGTCATCAAATCGGCGCAGAAGGGAATCCCGCCGTCATCGGAATCGCCATAGAGGTAGTCACCGACGAGCACCACTCCGCCATGCTTATTCGTCAAGTCGATCTTGAGGGGGTAGATTTCGGAAATCGTCACGTCACCGTCCTGGCCGGGCGTCTGTCTCAATAGGGCGCCTCCCCGCTTGTACCCGACCGAAAAGAAAACCAGGTCGTCTCGCACAATCGGCGTGGGGATCACGCAAATTGCTGACGGAATCGGGTATGACCAGAGGAGCTTGCCGTCAGCAGCACGAACGCCAAGCGGCCCGCCCGCGGTTACCTGCACATAGATGCGCGTCCCGCCGATTTCAGAAACTGTGATCGAAGCATGCCCGGCGCCGCGGTCCCCTTCGCGAACCGTCTGCCACTTGATTTCGCCGTTCTGCTTGTTGAGGGCGACCATCGTTGCGGTTTCACCACCGGGAGTGCAGATGAGGTTCTCGCCGTCAATCAGGACGGACTCACTGTAGCCCCACTTGTCCCCCTTCTTACCGCCGAGGTCTTTGGGGAGGCTCTTGCGCCACAGCTCCGAGCCGGTCGCCGACTCACAACAGACGAGCTCACCGTGCGGAGTCACGACGTATACGCGATCCCCGTCGACTGACGGCGTGCTGCGCGAACCTTGCCAGTTGGAGTCTCCCGTGTTCCAGGCCGAACCCGTCTTCGCCTTCCAAACCTGTTTCCCGGTCGCCCGGTCGAAGCAAACCAGATATTCGTCTTTGTCATCGGCCGTCGAGGGACCGTCCCCGAGCGTGTAAATCCGATCCCCGGCGACAGCCAGGCTGGCATATCCCCGACCCGCTCCTTGAGCTTCCCAGGCCAGCGGCGGGCCTCCCTGAGACCACTCCTGCAACAGGCCGGTCTCCTGCGAAACGGCCGTACGGCCTGTGCCACGGAATGTGGGCCAGTCGTTACCTGAACTGCGATTCAGCGACAGGCACAAGGCCGCCACGCAGACGGCCGCTTTCAGAGCCCGAGGCGAAGAATGACAAGTCAACATGCTACGGCTCCCGATGAAAACCAAAGAATGAATGCCCAGGCGCTGGCGCTCGTTGGTCAAGCCATTACGATAGCTGGAACCTGTCGAAGATTGAAGGCATTTTGTGATGAGCGCGAATTCGTCCAGCGAGTCCAGCCCGACTGACAATCGCCTTGGACAAGCACGCTTCGACAACCATGGGGATTCCTTGAGTGCGTCGCCAAAACGCGTGTGCTGTCGACTCAAGCCGGCACAGCTTCGAACCTGTGACGTCACCAGTTGTGGAGCGGCAACCGGTATCCACCCATGAACGACAAGTTCGGCCGATACGGCGCTGTGTAAAGCGTTGGGTACCGCGGCTGGTACACTGTGGTGTAAACCGGCCGATAGCTCGGCTGGTAGGTCCACGTCACCGACCGGCCGCGGTTGTCGTAGGCGAACCCTCCGCCGTTGTAGGTATACCCGGTCAGCGTGCTGCCATTCGACCCGGTGATGGAAAATGTGTCAGCTTGCACGGGCAGGCAAAACAGGCAAATCGCGGCGGCAGGGAACAGGCGTTTCACGGCATTTCTCCCACGGGAATGGGCTGGACCTTCCCCAGGATGATGCCCCAGCGCCGAGGGATTTGTCAATCAGCGACCCGCACCCATGACGAGGCAACGGCAGGCACGACCGACGGCGCCGTTGACGTTGCAGACGTGCTTTCGAAAGGCGCCCGTGGGCCACTCCTGCTAAGCCACAACGCAGCGGCACAAGAAGTACGGCAAGCGCCGTGCAAACTTCGCCAACAAGATCTGCCTGCCACCGACAATGCAGCGTGCGGGAGTGCAATAGGTGTGTAACTCGGTTCCGGGAAAAACAAAAGCCCGGCAACGGTCGTCGTAACCCATTGCAGGGCTTTGTCTTTATCCGAAAAGGCGCTGGTCGGAGTCGAACCGACGATGGCGGATTTGCAATCCGCTGCCTTAGCCACTTGGCTACAGCGCCCCATCCGCCAGCGGCAGATTGACCGAATCCTACTGATGACACGGATTTGGGTCAAGGGGTTCCCGGCGCTGTGGAAAACTGCCCGCGACGTGAGTAGGATGCTCAATCTCTCAGACTCTTGGCTTTCCGAAAATCCGCGTCAGCAAGTCGGTTGCTGCGCTGAAAACGGTCCGCCTGCTCCGGTTTTTAGATCCTCCAGCAAACGTCCTGCCGCGCTCTGCCAGTGCGCAGTACCCGCGCTGATCAGCCCGCGATTTGGTGAAAAAAGGGATTCATGTCACAATCAAAACCACACGTTGATTCAGAAGAAGAGCTCGTCAGCCGTGCCCAGGAAGCCGTCAGCCACTGCCGCTGGGTGGTCGGCGAATGCGCCGCGCAATGGACCCAGCGCTATGCCCGTGGCAGGACCGACGGGGATTTCGCGATCCTGATCGGGCTCTCTGGCGATCAGGTCTATCAGCGCCGACGCGTCTGGGAAACCTTTGCCGAAACCCGCGGCAACTTTGCATCGCTCAAATGGTCGCATTTCTACGCGGCGTTGAATTGGGACGATGCCGCCGATTGCCTGCGCTGGGCCGCAGAAACGCACTCCACGGTGGCCGAGATGCGCGCCTGGCGCCGTGCCCAGCGCGGTGAGGACCTGACTGTAGATGCGGCCGAAGAAGAAGCGATCCGGTACATCCCGGCCGAACCGGAGTTCGTTCAGGATGCCGACTATGCCGATGGCCCGGCAGGGCAGGGGGGGCGACGGGATCCGTCGGCAGGTGATCCGGACAGGGCCGTCCTGGCAGGCGTCGCGCGCCAGAGCGGGGCTGATGGGGATGACTACACGCCGTTCCGATCAGGTGCCGCAAGCCCTGGCCCGCAGGCAGCGGGAACGGAGCGGCCGGCGGCGGAGGCCGAACCACCGTCCGCCGAGCAGCTCACCCGGCGTCTGACCGGCACGATCGAGCGGTTCGTCAAATTGATGACCCCGGAATTCCGCCGCGAGTTTCGCAAGCTGGCGCCAGAGGTCAAAGATCGATTCGTCAGCGCGGTTCAGGAATTGCGTGATCACGTTGCCGAACTGAAGTAAGTTCTGCGATAATATCGGCATGCCGACTGAAGATCGTCCGCTGCGACCAGCGCGGTCGCCGGCCGCCGGGACCAACTGGCTGCTGGTGATTCTGCTGATTCTCTGCACGGCCCTGATGTGGCGCGACCGGGGGGGCCGATTGCTGTCTGCGCGATCGGGACTGCACGATCCGGCAGCCGCAGAGCGACCGATCGTCGCCCGGGGCGATCTGGCCGCCGACGAAAAGAGCACGATCGAGCTCTTCAAAACCCGATCGCCGGCAGTCGTCCATATCACAAGTCTGGCAGTGCAGGTCGATCCCTTCAGCCTCGACGAACTGGCCATCCCGCAGGGGACTGGTTCGGGTTTCATCTGGGATGCGCGGGGGTACGTGGTGACCAACTTCCACGTGATTGAATCGGCCCGAGCCGCAAAGGTGATGCTGGCCGATCGTTCAGAATGGGCGGCCAGTCTGGTGGGCGTGGCGCCCGACAAAGATCTGGCCGTACTGAAAATTGATGCCCCTGAAGAACGCCTGTCACCGGTCCTGATCGGCGAGTCGGCTGATTTGCAGGTCGGGCAGAAGGTCTTTGCGATCGGGAACCCGTTTGGCCTCGACCATACGCTAACGACCGGGGTCATCAGCGGACTGGGGCGTGAGATTCTGTCGGTGACCAAGCGGCCGATTCAGGGAGTGATTCAAACCGATGCAGCGATCAACCCCGGGAATTCCGGCGGGCCTCTGCTCGACAGTTCCGGGAGATTGATCGGCGTCAATACGGCGGTTCCCGCGGGAATCAGCGCCGGGATTGGTTTTGCAGTCCCTGTCGACACCGTCCGTCATTTCGTGCCGCAGATCATCCAGCACGGCAAAGTCGAACGGATTGGCATCGGGATCAGCGTCTGGAGCGATCAGGTCACCTCACGGCTGGGAGTGCGCGGCGTTCTGGTGCGCGACGTGATCGAGGGGGGACCGGCCGAACAGTCCGGAGTTCTTCCAACTCGCGTCGTCAACAATGAATACGTTCCCGGTGATCTGATCGTCGCCGTCAACGGAAAGGAAGTCAACAATTCGGTCGATTTGTACCGGGTTCTTGACCAGTACAAAGCCGGGGATGTCCTGACGCTGACGATTGTCCGGGAGGACAAAACAAAAACCCTGGAGGTGCCGCTCAAGGTCCTTCCGTGACAAGCAGCCGCCGGCCAGGTCGGTGGGTGGCGGCGCCCGGCCAGATGCCTCGCGCGTTGACATCCCGGCATCGTGCTGTAGGATGAATTGAGCACTCAATCGGTTGCGTGTTCCTGCGTTGGACCAATTAATGTCAGCTTCTGCTGCGGCTCCGGAAGTCGTCGTCGATGGGCGGGTTACCGTGCTCGTGCTGGGGCCGGCCTACAAGGTCATCGACGAACACGTGCTCGATCTCGGCCTGGGTGAGTCGCTGGTCGAATCGGCCGAAGAGGCCGATCCGCCGCTGGTGGTGCTCGATCTTTCGAGCACTCAGTTTTTCGGTTCATCGTTCATTGAGATTCTGTTTCGCCTGTGGACGAAGTTACAGGCGCGCGAGGGAGGGCGGTTTGCGATTTGCGGGCTGACGCCGCATTGTCTCGACGTCCTGAAAATCACGCACCTCGATACGCTGTGGCACCTGACGGCAACGCGGGACGAAGCGGTTCGTTCACTCGCCACCGACGCCAGTTGAGTCGCCGGCCCGTGATCAACACGCGCCGCACATCCAATCCGCAGCGTTTCCGGGCAGTGAGCACTTATCGCGGCGGAAGTCGTTTGCCGCGCGCCTCGCCGGCCAGAACCCTGCTGGGTTCGCAATCGTCGGCCAGATCGATTCGAAACGTGATTTCATCGCCGCTGATGTCGACAACAGTCAAAATCTGGTCGTCTACTCGAACTGAATCCCCGACGGAAAGTTCGAATCGCGACTCAGACATGCCGACCTCCTGGCGAATTGTTCCGATCCTGGACAGGCAAAATTCATCTTTCGAGAATTTCGTCGGCGGACTATACCAATCTCCGGTCGATCACGTAAACAGATTTTCGCGAGATTTGACACCCGGCTTCAGGATTTCTTGAATTGATTTCTGAAGGTCGTCGTCCAGGGAGACCTGCCCCATTGGGACCCTTGAAATTCATTCCCATTCTGAAGCGGATCCGCTGGGGCGGTCGGCGTCTGGGGGAGTTGCTCGGCAAATCGATCGGGCCGGAAGCTGACTACGCCGAAAGCTGGGAGATCTGCGATCACGGGGCTGACCAGAGTGTTGTGGCCAGTGGACCGTACACTGGCTGGACGTTGCGACGGCTCATTGAACAGCGGCCGAAGGAGCTGCTGGGCCGGCAAGCCGGCTTTTCCCTGTTCCCGTTACTGATCAAATTCCTGGACGCTTCCGACCTGTTGTCGGTTCAGGTCCATCCCAACGACCGGCAGGCCCGGACCTACGCGCCGCACGCGATGGGTAAGACCGAAGCCTGGATTATTCTGGCCGCAAATCCGGGTAGTTCCCTGTTTGCCGGCCTGAAACCGGGAATCGATGAGCATCAATTGCGTGGGGCGATCGCCCGGGGCTCGGTTGCCGAGTGCCTTCATCGGATCGAGGTAGCGCCCGGAGATTGTCTTTTGATTCCCTCAGGCACGGTCCACACCATTGGGGGCGGAATTCTTCTGGCTGAAATCCAGCAATCAAGCGATCTCACGTTTCGGTTGTTTGATTGGAACCGGACCGAAACGGATGGTAAGCCGCGGGAACTGCATGTCGAACAGGCTCTGGCGTGCATCGACTTCAGTCGTGGTCCCGTGGAAAAAGTGACAACGACTGCCAAAGTCCAGACGGGCCAGACGGTTGAAGACCTGGTCCACTGTCCCTTTTTCAACATTCGGCGCTTCAAGATAGACGCCCCGCTGACGCTTGCTGCCGACGATCGCTGCCATATTCTGCTCGGTCTGAGCGGGAACCTGACCTGTTCGACTTCTCAAGGCCAGCAATCAGTTTCGACGGGAGAAACCGTTCTGATTCCCGCTGACGGACTCCCGGCGGAGCTCAAACCCCAACCATCGGCGGTCGTGCTGGAAGTTTGGCTCGACTGATCAGACGTCATCGCCAGCTGCCCGACCCCCCTATTTTCTCAAGGCGCGGCTGTCCCTCTCGGATTCCGAAGCCTTAATTCTGGAGCTGTGCTGATCCGGATATGCCGGTGATGACGATAACAGAGACTGGGAAAACTCTCCGGATCTCTGTCATGAAGCATCTCTATCGAGCGGGCACCGACCAACAAATGTCGTGGATCGTGCCGTTGGGGCTGGTTCTGGCACTGAGCTGCGCCGGTTGCTACACGCCGGGACCGATTGGTTCGGCATCGCGACCAAACGTCGTCGTGCTGCGAGGACCGGCCGGATATTTTCCAGGCCTGGCGGAGTTCGAAGACAAGCTCCTTGACGAAGGGATCTGTACGACGGTGGCGTATCCCGATGCCTATCCCAAAATCGCTGAGCGACTGATTGGCGCCCGGAACCTGGGACGGCTGGACGGGCCGGTGGTGATTGTCGGTTACAGTTCCGGGGCAGGCGCGGCCATGCTGCTTTCGCGCAGGCTGGGCGAGCGCGGCATCGACGTCGACAAACTTGTATTGCTCGAGGCGGCAGATGCGATGCGAGTTCCAGGTAACGTGCACCAGTGCTTCAACGTCTACAAGTCTCAGCCGTGGAGCGATGTCAAACCGATCTTCCGCGGCGACCCACTGGCCGTCGAGAGCCCGGCAACGATGCTCGTGAATTATGATCTCCGGGAGTACAACGACGGCCGCTTTGACTGGGACAGTCACCTGACTTTGACCGCCAATCCTTACGTTCAGGACCTCGTCATTGATGAAGTCCTGGCAGCCTTTGACGATGGGGGCGAAGAGTCGGGAGAACTGGGGCCTGTTGAGATGCCTCCCGGCGAAATGCTACCTGGCGAGGGGGGCGAAAGCACGAAAATGAGTCGCGCGGTTGGGGGCGGTCAACTCGAGCCGACGCCTGTACCAGGGTCGTAACCGTCACGGGTCACTGAGCCACGGTGACCGCGACCAGGCCGCGGCGCTCGAATTCCTGGATCCGCGTGGCGAGTACTGCCTGGATCTCCACCAGCCGCCGCTCGTCCTGGAGTTTACTCCCCTCGCGGTCGGTGACGTAGAAGACGTCGAGCACCTGGTTGACGTGAGTCGAAATCTTGGCGAGCGAAACCGAGAGCGCCAGTTCCAGCAGCGTCGATGCGATCGTGTACAGGAGACCGCGCCGGTCGTCGGCAAACACGTCGATGACTGTGAAGCGCTCCGACGAATCATTATCGATGACGACGCGCGACGGTTCGTGGAACAGGCTGGGCGTCCCGGCCGGAACGAAGCGGCGGTGCCGCTGAAACAGATGTTCGACAGTCGTTCGGCCGGTGATGACTTCGACGACGGCAAATTCGACTTCGCGCAATCGAAACTCGGGAATCGTACCCGCGTGGTCGCCGTCGTGGACATGAAAACTGTCGATCACGACTCCCTCGGTCGTGGTGCAGATGTTGGCCGAGAGAATCTCGAGTCCCTTGGCCGTGAGCGCGCCCGTGACCTTGTGGAACAGGCCGGAGCCGATCGTGTCACGGGTGATGACGCGGTACTCGACGGTTCGCGTTCCCGGCTCGTAGCTGCCGCGGACGATCAGCTCATCGGGGCCCAGTTGCCGCAGGGCGACAAGATCGCGGGCAATCTGGGCGGGGGGCGTGGCCGTCAGATAGTGCAACGGGAGTGAATCGAATTGCTCGTCGCCGACGGGGCGCTCGTCCGTTGCGGGCGGGCTGTCCGGTTGCGAAATGTGCGGACCGTGGCGAGCGGTGTCGCCGGCGCTGCTGGAACCGGGCGGCTCGAGCAGAGCGTAGACCTGCCGGGCAATCGCGCGAATCCGTTCCGCCTCGCGAAATTTGGGTGGCGCCCCGGACAGAATCTGCAGGGTGCGTTCGAACATCTCCCCCAGCAGTTCGGCCTTCCAGTTGGTCCAGGTTCCGGGACCAACGGCAGTCATGTCGGCGGCCGTCAGCACAAAGAGCATCCGCAGCAGTTCGGGACTCCCGACGTCGCGACTGAAGCGCAACAACATTTCATCGTCGGACAGGTCGCGCCGAAACGCGAGATGGGCCATCAGCAGGTGCTTGAGAACCAGAAACGCCAGCATTTGCGACTGATGAGCCGACAACCCGAGCCGTTCGGCGACGCGCCGGGCAATTTCTCCGCCGACGAGACTGTGGTCCTCTTCAAAACCCTTGCCGAGGTCATGCAGCAGAATTGCCAGATGCAGAAGTTCCTTGTGCCTGATCGTGCGGTACGCCACGCCAACCGGTCCGGGATCGCTCTCGAGCTGTTCGGCCGCTTCGACTGCCCGCAACGAATGCTCATCCACAGTGTACGCGTGATACTGGTTGAACTGGAGCAGGCAGCGGGCGTGGGCCATTTCCGGGAGCAACAGCTCGAGCAGTCCGCTGCGGTACATGTCGCGCAGTTGCCGCCCCACCTGGCCGGTGGAGCGAAGAATCGAAAGGAACTGCTGTGAGGTAGTCGCACCAATCACCGGCGCAACTTTGGGTACAGCCTGCCGAATCAGCTCGAACAGGTCGGGTGCGACGCGCACCGAATACAAACTGGCCAATTCGAACACGTTGAGCAGGGATTCCAGGGACTGGCCGATCCGCTCTCGATACCGGGGGATCACGTCGATTTCATCCCCCGTCACACGAAAGATGTAGTTGCTGCGATGCGACAGCAGGTTCTGCCAGATCCGCGCCATCAGCGGGTTGGGGCGATGGCGGGCAACGAACCGGGCTGAAATGTCGGCGACCGCGGTCGAATGCCGAAAGTAATTCTGCATGAAGCGTTCCACCGGGCGCTGCCCTGCCACCGCCGCCACACCATGCAAATCTGCCAGCCGCAACTGCTCGTCGCGACTTAACACCTCCTGCGCCTTGCCGGCGGCAAAGTGCAGGTCGACGCGGACTCGGGTAATAAACTCCTGTGCCGCGGCAAGCGCTTGTTCGTCTTCGCGGCTCAAGGCACCTTCGAGTCTGAGGAGGTCGAGATCGGTCGTTCCGTAACGGGCGAAGCCGATCCAGCGGATGAGGTGAATGTCCCGCAGCCCGCCCGGCGAGCGTTTGACGTCCGGTTCGAGCTGCCGCTCGGTCTCGCCGAATTGTGACCGCTCGGCCTTCCGAGCTGCGACGACCGTCCGATAAAAGTCGGCATAATGACGGCGCCCGACGCGCCGCCGGAATCTCGACTTGAACGTCTCGAACAATCGTTCGTCCCCCCACACGAGCCGGGCTTCGACCAGTGCCGTGGCAAACTGCGGGTCGGCGGCTGCCGCCGCCAGCGCCCCGGCCGGGGTCCACACGCTGTGTCCCAGCTTGATTCCGGCATCCCAGCAGTCGCGGACAGCCTGCGCGATGCAATCCGTGAGGTGTGCGTCAGCGCGGGGGACGTGCAGAAACAACAAGTCGACGTCGGAATAGGGGGCCAATTCACCCCGTCCTGTGCCGCCGACGGCAACAATCGCCGTCTGCGTGGGGACCCGCGCTTTGATCTCGGGTGGCAGCGGGTCGAGAACACCGGTAAACAGCTCGCAGATGAGCTGATCGGTCATCTCACAGATCAGAGCCGCCACCTGCAGGCCAGGTGCTCCTCCCGCATATCGCTCACGGGCCTGATCGCGTAACGACTGGAGTCGGGCTTTCTGTTCGGCCAGCCGGTCGCGCAATGTGAAAACGGCCGACGACGATCCTGCGTCAGGCATTCGGATGATATCGATCAAAAACGGAGCCCGAAATGACAGGACGGTCAACAAAACAATCAACACAGTCGGCGGCAAGAGCGCGTATCGTAGTACGCAGCGCGCTTGCCGCCAACCCTGTGTTGATGTTTTCAGCCGTCCGGGGCCCGCTTAGAGCGCTTCTTCGCCGGTCTCGCCGGTCCGAATGCGGATCACTTCCGACAGATCGGTGACAAAGATCTTGCCGTCACCGATTTGCCCGGTCCGCGCGACGCGAATGATCGTGTCCACAGCGTCGCGGACCATCTTGTCGGGGACGACCACCTCGAGTTTCACCTTGGGGAGAAAATCGACGGTGTACTCGGCACCGCGATACATTTCCTTGTGGCCTCGCTGTCGCCCGAACCCGCGGACCTCGGTGACGGTCATGCCGTCCACCCCGGCCCCGGTCAGGGCGTTCTTGACGTCTTCGAGCTTGTAGTGGCGGATGACCGCCTCGATCTTCTTCATTTCGTTGCTCCTGAGCAGGGGGCGGGCCGATTCCCGCCCCGGTCATTCGATCAGACGACTTTCACGACGCGACTCACACGATAAATTGTAAACAATCCTCAGACGTCCGCCCACTACAGGAAGATGTATCCTTCCTCACCGTGCTGGCTCACATCGAGCCCCTGCAGTTCGTCCTGCTGGCTGACGCGCAGGCCGATCACGGCGTCGAGGATCTTGAGGATAATCAGACTCCCGACGACACCAATGGCGATTGCAGCGCCGACTCCCACGACCTGATTGACCACTTGACCCGAGTTTCCTTCCAGCAAACCCTGAGGCTTGTCGGCCCCGAGAACTACTGCAGCCGTCGCGAAAACTCCGGTGAGGATCGCCCCCAGCGTTCCGCCAACACCGTGAACACCAAATGCATCAAGTGAATCGTCGTACCCGAACTTCGACTTCATATTGCAGGCAAAGTAACAGACGACACCCGCGGCCACCCCCATGATCATTCCAGAGATGGGATTTACAGAACCGGATGCCGGTGTAATACAGACCAAGCCCGCAACAGCACCCGAGCAAGCACCCAGAATGCTCGGTTTGCCGCGCTGGATCCACTCCATCCCGGCCCAGGCCACCGTTCCGGCCGCGGCCGCCAGGTGCGTTGCCACAAATGCGTTGGCTGCCTGGGCGTTGGACTCCAGGGCACTTCCTGCGTTGAATCCGAACCAACCAACCCAGAGCATCGCGGCACCAACGCACGTGTAAGTGAGATTGTGCGGAGGCATCGGCTCCTGGCCATGTCCGAGCCGCTTGCCGAGGACGAGCGCGCAAACCAGCGCCGAGAGTCCGGAACTGATATGGACGACAGTGCCTCCGGCAAAATCGAATGCTGGGAATGCCGCTTCTTTATTTCCTGAATTCAACCAGCCGTTATCAGCCCAGACCCAATGGGCTAACGGGCAATAAACGAATGTGCCCCACAAGATCGTGAACGCAACCATTGCGCTGAACTTCATGCGTTCGGCATACGCACCGCAGATCAGCGCTGGGGTGATGATGAAGAACATCATCTGGTAAACCATGTGTATCGAACGCGGAATTCCGTACGGGTCGGCCATCGGCACCGTTGCGGTCTTGCCATCCCAAGTTGGAATCACTCCCTTGAGGAAGAGATACTGAGTCCCGCCTGCCAGAGCCCCAAAGCCGTCCGTACCGAATGCAATGCTGTAGCCCCACAGTGCCCAGACCACTGACAGGATCCCCATCAGAAAGAAGCACTGCATCATGACGCCAAGCACATTCTTTTTGCGGACCAGCCCGCAATAAAATAAGGCCAGTCCGGGTGCCGTCATCATTAGCACAAGTGCCGAAGAAATGAGCATCCAGCACGTATTCGCCCTGTCGAACTTGTCCGGAGTCGACCTCACATCAACTGGCGGGGCGTCCGTTACCGCAGGCGTCGCGGAAGTTGATGCCGGGGCCGTTTCCTCTTCCGCAAATGCGAAATTCCCCAGAAAAACCAGTGAAATCAGTGTTGGCAGCGCGTATCGTCTAACAACCCACATCGTATTCTCCTTGAGCGCGGAGGAAAGACAACTGGAGTTTATGCAACTTCCACGGTCGCAAGCTGACGCAAACGTTATTCCAATTCCAATAGTTTGTGGAAAGCCACTTCATTGTGCGATAAAACTGGGCTACCGCAAGGGTGTCAATGACTTCGGAAGCTTCGAGTCGGCTACCGCAGATGACGAGCTGGTTTAATCCGAACAGTGTCTCGCGGGACATTTGCGAAACAGCCGCCCATCAACGTATTTACCTCCGCCAAATATTACCGATTGAGGCTACGCTTCAGGAGACGATGCTCTTGCCCGAATGGGTGCTTGCGGTTGACGACCTGCTGTTCCGGTTCATCACCCGGGGCCCGCCCTGGCGGCATATTGCCGCGTTTCTTCCATTGGGACTGCTGATCGGCGCGCTCCTGACGCGGTGGACGGCACGCCTCTTTTTGGTGGAAAGCTGTGGTGACCGTCGGCTTTCTCGGGCGGCTGGACGGGGGATCATCATCGCCACGGCAGCAGTCTTTACTGGACTCGTGCTGGCTGTCATGGATGGCCGGTGCCAGTGGATCACCGAAGGGGGGTCAATCAACTGGGGGCACTGGCGACTTTTTTATCATCAGGCGCTGTTGGCGCTCCTGATCGTGGCGACCGCCATCGATCTCGATCAGTATCTGATTCCCGATCAGATCACTGTCCCGGGGATCCTGGTGGGGATCAGCATCGCGACTTGCCTGGGAAACATGCACTTGATTCCGGTCTGGGTCGATTGGAACCACGTGAACCCGATCGAGGGACCATACATTCCCGAATGGATCAAACTGCATCCACACTGGCACGGGCTGGCGTTCAGCCTGGCAGGGCTGGTAACCGGCGCCGGTGTCACCTGGCTGGCCCGCCTGATCGCCCGGTGGGTCCTGGGGATGGAAGCCCTGGGATTCGGGGACGTCACGCTGATGGCAATGATTGGCAGTTTCATGGGCTGGCAGCCGATCACCGTCATTTTTCTGCTGGCGCCGGTCTGCGGAATCGCCATTGCCGTCATTGTTCGAATTGCGCAGGGCCGCATTGTGCTCCCGTATGGTCCCTTCCTGAGCGCAGCCACACTGGTTGTGCTTCTCTCCTGGCGCTGGATCTGGACAGTGACTCGCGAAGCATTCGGCCATGGACCAACCTTAGTAGGATTGGCCCTGGGAATCGTCGGCGGAATGGCATTCCTGTTAGGATTATTGCGGCTCTACCGGGCAATTCCGGTGGAACGACGGACTCCGGGCAGATCCGATGAACCGGGCTCCTCGAGTGAACAATAGCGGTTGCTGAACAGGAGTTCCGACACCGGAGCCATGACTTGAAGATGGCGGAGGCATGCTGCAGGGTGTAGACTGCATCCGATGGTGTTGCCAGGAGACTGCTCGTCAGCGCGCGACTCCTTTCCAGCCGAGGTGACCATGAGTACCGAGACGAAAGCCAAGTGCCTGCGGCGCGATCCGGCGGAAGTTATTCCCTGGGCCGAAACCTGCGGCCAGATTCGTCCGCTCGTCGAAGAGAGCGACGAAGCCGCCGCTGAAGTGCACCACGTGGAAATCGACCACGCAAAATTGCACTACCATGCCAGGACCGACGAGTTCTACTACGTCATCAAGGGGGAAGGGAAAATGGTCCTCGATGACGAAGAGATCGAACTCCACGAGGGAGTCGTCGTGTATGTACCGCGCGGAGTCAAGCACAAGGCAGTTGGCCAATTGACCGTGCTGACCGTCTGCATTCCGCGCGGCGTCCTGCACGACGTCCACGAGCTGGAATGATTCAGATCATGTCCAATTTGCGGTGGCGGGCCCGCGGCGGACGGCTGCAATCGGCACAGAGCCCGTAGACTTCGAGTCGATGCCCGGTCATGCGAAAGCCGTGGTCGCTCGCGACCGCGTCGAGGATCGGGCTCAAGGGGCCGTTTTCAAACTCGATCAGCGTGCCGCATTTGCTGCAGATCAGATGGTCATGCTGTGGATACCCGTAGTCATGCTCATAAACTTCACGATCGTGACTGCGGGCAACCTTCCGCAGGAGTCCGGCCAGCACCATATCATCCAGGGTTCGATAGACGGTGGCCCGGCTGACACGCCGACCGTCGGTGCGGGTTGAAAGCCGGTTGACCACCTGGTCGGTATCGAAATGTTCGTGAGACGCGAAGACCTCGTCAACGACGGTTTCACGCTCGCGCGTCAGGCGCTTTCCCCGCGTGGCCAGATACTCGCGGAACTTGTCCGCCGGGCTGACGGCCACCGCGACCGTCGCAAGCTCACTCACCGCCATGTCCTCCCCCCTCAGACCCTGGTTTCCGGCTGACGCCGATTGACAACTGAACTCGGTGCCAGATTCTCGAAACGCTCAATCATGTCGAGGAGGTTCCGGAGGTCTAGCGGTCGTCCATCTTGATTTGATCGATCATCCGATTGAGCGCGATTTCAAGCTTTTCCGGCGTCTCATAGACCCCGGACTCGATCGCCGCTTTGATTTCCGCGAGCCGCTGTTCCCGAACCCCGGGCGTGCGGCTGGCATCTTCGAGCAATCGTCCCACGGCGGAAATCTCCACTTCATCGGTTGGCGATGTCGGCCCGACGGGGGCAGACGCCGCAGGTCCACCCGTGAGCTCCGGTCGATTGACCGGCGACAAGGGACTGGCTGAACTCAGGCCGCGCACTTCCATGTGTTTTCTCCCTCCATGATGGCAACGGAGATTGCCTCCGGATCACGCACCGGCGGTCAACACCAAAACCGCATGAATTGTAGCCGAAAACACACTTCCGGATCAATGCGGTCTCTGCTCCTATTCCGGCAGGACTTACCGAAACAGCGCTTTTAGCCGGCTCAGCAGCGATTGGTTGCCACGTTTTCGACCGGGCCGGGCAAATCGAATTCAGAGTGGTTGAATTGGCTCGTACGCCCCTCCGACGCACGACCACACGCCATCAGCCCCGCGCATACGGGCCGAGTTCTGGTCCGGTCACCCCCGCGAACCCCTGAGCCACGACCTCGGAAACGACTTCGGCAGCCCGCAGGACCAGCTCGCGATTCACGTCCAGGTGCGTGCAAGCCCTGAGGCGCTGGGGACCGCTGGCGCCGATTCGCACGCCGTGCTGTTTGAGCTTGGCCGATAGCTGCGCCGCGTTTCCCAGTTCGGGATCGACTTCGAAAAACACGAGGTTCGTTGCAACGTCGGCCGGTTCGATGGTGATTCCGTCGACCGACTGAATCGCTTCGGCAAAGGCGCGGGCGTTGTCGTGGTCGACCCGTAAGCGGTCGACATGATTCTCAAGGGCGTACACAGCCGCCGCGGCAACAATGCCGGCCTGCCGCAAGGCACCACCGAACAGCTTTCGGACCCGGCGCGCTTTCGCGATTTCGGCCTGAGAGCCGACCAGGATTGAGCCCATCGGGCAGCCGAGCCCCTTGGAGAAGCAGATCGAAACGGTGTCGACATCGCGGCAGATTTCGGCCGCGCTGATCCCGGAGGCAACCACGGCGTTGAACAGCCGGGCCCCATCCATGTGAACCTTGAGGCCGTGCCTGTGCGCCCAATGGCAAATCCGGTCGATCTTCGCCTGCGGGTAAACGCGACCACCCCCGACGTTCGTCGTATTCTCGAGGCAAACCAGGCGCGTCACGCACAGATGCTGATTGTCGGCCCGAATCTTGCCTTCCAGATCGAACACATCCAGCATGCCGTGCTCACCGGGAATCAATCGGCACGTGACGCCACTGAGCGCCGCCGGGGCGCCCTGTTCGAAGTTGGCGATGTGACCTGTGCTCTCGATGAGCAACTCGTCGCCCGGCAGGCAGTGAGTCCGCACGCCCATCTGGTTCGACTGCGTTCCCGAACAGGCGTAGACGGCAGCTTCTTTCCCGAGCAGATCGGCCACCAGCGCTTCCAGGCGATTGACCGTTGGGTCTTCGCCCGACATATCGTCTCCCACTTCAGCTTCTGCCATGGCGCGACGCATGCCGAGAGTCGGTTTGGTGACGGTATCACTCCGCAGATCGATCATCGTGCCGCTCATACGCAATCTGCCTCGCAACAGTGAAATCGCCCGACGGCCGCAGAACCCTCAATTCTTACTCTACTTTTCCCGATCTGCGACTTCAATGTCGGTCTGGTGATTGTCGCCGCGCGCACTGGTTTATACGATGAAACGCATGTCGAAAATGATCGCGCTGAACATTCCCACTGTCGATTGGCCTGGGGAGGCTGGCGAGCGGCTGATCACCGAATTGCGTCAGCGCCTCAGCCCCGGCGGAGATATTGTCTCTGAAACGGGGCGCCAGCGGACGGTCGAACTGTTCGGCGAACCTCTGTCCCCGCAGCAGGTCGTCGAAAGGATCTGCAATGACGTAGAACGCGACGGGCTGCGGGCCGTCCTCGATTACACCGCACGGCTCGACGGGAAGACGCTGACCGCCGAGTCGATGACGGTGTCGGCCGCTGAACTGGCGGCGGCCCATGCCCAGGCGCAGCCGGCGTACCTGGCAGCGCTGCGGCGCATCGCCGCGAACATCACCGAATTTCAATCGAGTCTGCTGAATCGCGATGTGGTCGTCAAAAAAGCAGTTTCGGTCGGTGGGCAAGTCGAGCTGCGCCAACGGTATCTGCCCCTCAAACGAATTGGCATCTGCATTCCCGGGGGGGCAGCAGCCTATCCCTCGACACTGCTGATGACCGCAGTGCCCGCCAGAGTCGCGGGCGTACGCGAAATCGCCGTCATCGTCCCTCCGACTCCGTTTGGCGGCTACAACCACGA
>Ga0137463_1000152_pt1 | contig 26509 bp, 23 predicted proteins | sample EasRivERMGT800_2_FD_102333 | JGI IMG/M metagenome (GOLD analysis project Ga0137463, IMG submission 102333) | Soil microbial communities from meander-bound floodplain in the East River, Colorado, USA - East River MetaG ERMGT800_2 | ecosystem: Environmental > Terrestrial > Soil > Floodplain ...
GACAGCGTACTCGGGCTCCATGCCGTAGCTGAAGAAAAACGACAGGTTCGGTGCAAAATCGTCGATCTTCATTCCGCGTGCTAGGTAGGCCTCGACGAACGTGAAGCCGTTCGCGAGCGTAAAGGCGAGCTGCGAGATCGGGTTCGCGCCGGCCTCGGCGATGTGGTAGCCGGAGATGGAGGCGGAGTAGAAATTGCGCACGTCGTGCTCGATGAAGTATTCCTGGACGTCGCCCATCACCTTGAGCGAGAACTCGGTCGAGAAAATGCAGGTGTTCTGGCCCTGGTCTTCCTTGAGGATGTCCGCCTGCACCGTGCCGCGAACCGTTGAAAGCGTCCGTGCCTTCATCTCCTCGCGCTCGGCGGCCGTCGGCTCGCGGGCATTGTTCTTTCTGAACGTGTCGATTTGTTGATCGACGGCGCAGTTGAGGAACATCGCCAGAATGGTCGGCGCCGGCCCGTTGATCGTCATCGAGACGCTCGTCGCCGGATCGCACAGGTCGAAACCCGAGTACAGCACTTTCATGTCTTCGAGCGTCGCGATCGAAACGCCCGAGTTGCCGACCTTGCCGTAGATGTCCGGGCGCGGGTCCGGGTCGAATCCGTAGAGCGTCACCGAGTCGAACGCGGTGGAGAGGCGCTTCGCCGGCATGTCTTTCGACAGGAGATGGAAACGGCGGTTGGTTCGGAAGGGATCACCCTCGCCCGCGAACATGCGCGTGGGATCCTCGTTCTCGCGCTTGAAAGCGAATACGCCTGCGGTGAACGGGAACGAGCCGGGCAGGTTCTCGCGCATGCGCCACTTGAGGATCTCGCCATGATCCTCGAAGCCAGGCAGCGCCACCTTCGGCAGCTTGGTTCCCGAAAGGGAAGTCGCTTTGAGGCGGGTGCGAATCTCCCTTCCGCGCACCTTGACCACGTGCTCCTCGCCCGCGTAGGTCCTCTTCGTTTCCGGCCAATCCTCGATGAGTTGCCTGGAACGCGCGTCGAGCTTGGCGTTTTTCTCCTCGATGAGCGGATCCAGTATCGCGGCATCTTTGCCCGCCGCGGCAAGCATCGTTCCGGACGCCTGCAGTTGCTGCCGCTCGCGCGCTATTCTCGATTGTTCGTCGGCCCGGGCGTGGTAGCCGCGCAGCGTGTCTGCGATCTCGGCGAGATAGCGGCTGCGCGAGGGCGGGACGATCGCGTTCCTTGCCGAGGAAGCGCGCGCCTTGACAGCGGGAAGGGCGCCGGGCTTCGCCTTCAGGCCGTGCTCGGCGAGCGCGGGCAGAATGCCTTGATAGAGAGCGGTGACGCCGTCGTCGTTGAAGCGCGCGGCGATAGTACCGTACACCGGCATCTCCTCGGCGGAGCGGTCGAAGAGCTTGCGGTTGCGCTGAACCTGCTTGCGAACGTCCCGCAGCGCGTCCTGGCCGCCCTTGCGGTCGAACTTGTTGATGGCGACGAAGTCTGCGAAATCGAGCATATCGATTTTCTCGAGCTGGCTCGCCGCGCCGTACTCTGGCGTCATCACGTAGAGAGACGCATCGACGAGCGGCACGATCGCCGCATCGCCCTGGCCGATGCCGGAGGTCTCGACGAGCACCAGGTCGAATCCGGCGACCTTGCAGGCCGCGATGACGTCGGGAAGGCTTTTCGATACCTCCGTTTCCGCGCCGCGCGTGGCAAGCGAGCGCATGAACACGCGCCCTCCCGCGATGGCGTTCATGCGGATGCGGTCGCCGAGCAGCGCCCCGCCGGATTTCCGCCGCGAAGGATCGACGGCGAGGATGGCGATGCCGAGCCGGTCTTCCTGGTCGAGGCGGAAGCGGCGCACCAGCTCATCGACAAGCGAGGATTTCCCCGAGCCCCCGGTGCCCGTCACCCCGAGCGTCGGCACGGAGAGCGCGTCGGCTTCCTTCAGCATCTGCCTGCGCAGGCTTTCGCCGATGCCGCACTCGAGCGCGGTGATGAATCTCGCCAGCGCCCGGCGGTCGCCGGACCTGATCGCCTCGAGATCCTTCGGGGCGTGTTGCGACAAGTCCTCGTCGCAGCGAGCGAGCATGTCGTTGATCATTCCCTGCAGGCCCATTTTCTGGCCGTCCTCGGGCGAATAGATGCGCGCAACGCCGTAGCCCTGCAACTCGCGGATCTCATCGGCGACGATCACGCCGCCGCCGCCCCCGAACACTTTGATGTTTTCTCCCCCGCGCTCGCGCAGCAGGTCGATCATGTATTTGAAGTACTCGATGTGACCGCCCTGGTAGGAGGAGACCGCCACGCCTTGCACGTCTTCCTGAAGGGCCGCGGTGACCACATCGTCCACCGAGCGGTTGTGCCCCAGATGGATCACCTCGGCGCCGCTCGCCTGCAGGATGCGCCGCATGATGTTGATGGCGGCGTCGTGGCCGTCGAAAAGCGACGCCGCCGTCACGAAGCGGATCTTGTTCTTCGTCTTGTACTCGGTGCGCTGAGACCCCGCGCTCAGGTCTGTCATGGCTGCCTCGGCACGTCCGGCCCCGTGGAGGAGGAGGGGGAAAAGCCTACTTGACGTTAACGTTAACGTCAAGAAAGGGCGGTGGAACCGCTTGCCAGTCTAGTCCGTTCCGCCGGGCTTGCAAGACGTGGCGCGCCCCCGGGGGCGGACATCCCTAAGCCCGCGGACTGCGGGCACCGACGAGGCGCTGCAAGTCTTCCTCGACCAGCGTCTCATTCTGCAGAAGCAATTGCGCGCCCTCCTCGAGCGTCTTGCGCCGCGATTCGAGGATGCCGACCGCCTTCCTGAACGCCTTGTCCACGGTTTCCCTCACCGCGCGGTCGATCTCACGCGCCGTGTCCTCACTGTAGTGCCTTTCCTGAAAGGCGGGCGGGACGTTGAGAAACACTGCGCGGTCGCCCTCATATGCGACATGCCCCAGCTTCTCGTCCATGCCGTAGCGCATGACCATGCTGCGCGCGATGTCCGTGACCTTCGCGAGGTCGTCGGCGGCGCCGGTCGAGTAGTGCTGGAAGACGACCTGCTCGGCCGCGCGGCCGCCGAGGAGCACCGTCATCTTGTTGTCCAGCTCTTCGCGAGTCATCAGGAAGCGGTCCTCGGTCGGCCGCTGGATCGTATAACCCAGGGCGCCGATGCCGCGCGGGATGATCGATACCTTGTGCACGGGGTCCGACCCCGGGATCGACAGTGCGACCAGGGCATGCCCCATCTCGTGATGGGCGATGACTTTGCGCTCGAACGGGTTGAGCAGCCGGTTCTTTTTTTCGAGCCCCGCCACGATGCGCTCCACCGCCGCGGTGAAATCGTCGAGCGTCACTGCATCGGCTCCGCGCCGCGTGGCGAGCAGCGCCGCCTCGTTGACGAGGTTGGCGAGATCGGCGCCGGTGAACCCGGGCGTGAGCGCCGCGATCTGCTCCGGGTCGAAATCGGCGACGAGCCGCACTTTTTTCAGGTGCACGTGCAGGATCTGTACGCGGCCCTTCTTGTCCGGCCGGTCCACCAGCACCTGCCGGTCGAAGCGGCCCGCGCGCAGCAGCGCCGGATCGAGAATCTCCGGCCGGTTCGTAGCGGCAAGCAGGATCAGGCCCCGGCTCGGGTCGAATCCGTCCAGCTCGGCGAGCAACTGGTTCAGCGTCTGTTCCTTTTCGTCGTGGCCGCCGAGGCCGTAGGCGCCGCGCGCCCGGCCGAGCGCATCCAGCTCGTCGATGAAGATGATGGCCGGCGCCTTCTGGCGGGCCTGCTCGAACAGATCCCGGACGCGGGCTGCACCGACGCCCACGAACATCTCGACGAACTCCGAGCCGCTGATGGAGAAAAACGGCACGCCGGCCTCGCCCGCGACCGCGCGCGCAAGGAGAGTCTTGCCCGTGCCCGGAGGGCCGACCAGCAACACGCCTTTTGGAATACGCCCGCCAAGGCGGCCGTAGCGCTGCGGTTCTTTGAGGAAAGAGACGATCTCTTTCAACTCCTCTTTGGCCTCGTCGACGCCCGCCACGTCCTCGAAGCTCACCTTCGTGTCGGTCTCCATGTAGACCTTGGCTTTGCTCTTGCCTATCGACAGCAGCCCGCCTCCAATGCCGCCCTGCTCTGCTATTCGCCTCGCGAGAAACATCCACACGACGTAGAAGACCAGCGCGGGAAGCACCCACGACAGGATGTCCTTCAGGACGGTGCTTTCCGTGACGCCGGTGAATTTGACGTCGTATTGGGACAGGTCCTTGGCGAGATCCGGATCCACCCGCGTCGTGACGAAGCGCGTGCGGCCGCCCGCCTGGGCTTCCTTGTAGCTTCCCTGTATCGCGTTGCTCGAGACGGAGATCTCCTTGATCCGTCCGTCTTTCAGGTGATGCTGGAACTCGCTATAGGGAATCGGCTCGACTTGCGTCCCGGTCACCCAGAGGTCGCGCAGCCACAGCACGCCCAGCACCGCGACGATTAGGTACCAGATGTTGAACTGTGTCTTCTTTTCCATGTTTCACCTCGCTTTCGTAGCGTCCGAGGGCGGCATCCTTTCCGCCTGTTATGCGTTCAGCTCCGCGACTTTCCCCGCGATCGCCCCGTTCACGTCGATCGCGTTCGTGAAATGCGCAATGGTGTTGCTGCTCACGATCCGGGCCGCGCCCGCCGCGGAAAGCTCGGAACAGGCGTTGCCGGCGAAGATCGGGTGAACCCCGACGCAAACCGGCGGCCGGACCCCGGCCCGCTTGAGGTGGTTTACGGCCTCTATCATGGTCCTCGCCGTTGAGATGATGTCGTCGACGAGCACGGGCGTGCGGTCTCGAAAGCGACCGATGTCGGGCACCGACACCTCGACTTCGCGGTCGCCCCGGCGCGTCTTCTCGAGCACGACGTAGGGACAGCCCGCGCCGCGGCCGACCTCCGCAACCCACTGCTCGCTTTCTGCGTCGGGTCCGATCAGGATGCCCTCGGGTACGTTGCTCCTGATCCACGCGGACACCGCCGGCGCGGCCTGGGCGACCGCAGTCCGCAGCGAGTAGATCTCCCCAAGCGAGCGATAGCGGTGCAGGTGCGGGTCGACCGTCACGAGCCATTCCGCGAAGCTGGACACGATTCTCGCGAAGATCGCCGAGCTGACCGCCTCGCCTTCCCGAAAGCGCTTGTCCTGGCGAAGATAGCCGAGGTAGGGCGCGACGATGCCCACGCGGACCGCACCGAGCTCCCTGGCCGCGGCCGCGGCAAACAATAGCGGCAGCGCTTTCTCATCGGCCCGATGCAGGCCGCAAACCAGGACCACGCTTTTCCCGGCCACGGGCGTATCGAGCCGCACGTAGCTTTCACCGTCGGGAAAGCGCCGCAGCTCGAGTTGGCCTCCCGTCGCGCCCAGTCGAAGGGAAATCGCGCGCCCAAGATCCTCGTGTCCCGGAAAGGAAAACACGATCGCAGTCACGTCGGCTCCGAGATCGAAATGATGTTGCGCTGCGAGCTCACGTAGTCCATCGAGTACTCGAGTTCGCCGGGCGCTTCGGCATGCACGACAAAGAGCGGCTGGCCCCTTTCGACCGCGCAGCCGAGCGGGGCGAGGAATTCCACGCCCGCAGCGGGAGCCTTCGGGGCGCCGGCCAGCTTCGCGACGCGGGCAAGGCGGCGGTTATCGACAGCCCCGACGCGCCCGGCGCGCGGAGCGACGACGGGACGAGTGTGGCGCGCGCGGGAGGGCTTGCGCATTCCACCCTGTGCCTCGCAGATCGCCTGGAACTTCTTCCACGCCCGGCCGTCGTCCAGGAGAAGCTCGGCTTGCTGCCTGCCCACGCCTCGCGGGACGCCTTGCGACAGCTCCAGAATCAGCCCCGCGAGCGTCAGCGCGCGCTCGCGAAGGTCTCGTGGCGCTTCGGCCTCACCGCGCAGAACCGCCAGCACGTCCCGAGCCTCGAGCGCCGGACCGATTCCCTTTCCGACCGGCTGGGTCCCGTCGGTGATCGCGACGCGGACATTGAGCCCGATCGCGCTCCCCACCTCCTGCAGCCGGCCGCTCAGGAATTCCGCGGCCTCCTTCGAGCGCACTTTCGCGGTCGGGCCGACCGGCATGTCGACGACGACGTGGGTGGATCCCGCGGCGGATTTTTTCGACAGCACCGAGGCGACGAGCTGCCCTTCGCTGTCGAGCTCGAGCGGGCGCTCGACCCGCACCAGCGCCTCGTCCGCGGGGCTCAATCCGGCCGCCCCGCCCCAGACGATGCAACCGCCCTCGCGCTCGACGACTTTCCGCATCGCTTTGACGTCCAATTCCACGGGCGCGAGCGTTTCCATGGTATCGGCGGTTCCGGCAGGCGAAGTGATCGCGCGCGAGGAGGTCTTCGGGATCGTGAGTCCGAATGCGGCCACGATCGAAACGATGATCGGCGTGGTGCGGTTTCCGGGCAGGCCCCCGACGCAATGCTTGTCCATCACCTGAGCCGCCGGCCATTGCAGGCTCTCGCCCACCGCAACCATCGCGCGCGTCAGCGCCACGGTCTCGGAAAGCGCCAGGTGGTTTCCCGCGCAGGCGGTGATGAAAGCCGAAAGCTGGAGATCGGAATAGCGGCCGTCATTGATGTCGCGCACGATTTCGTGCATGGCGAGGTCGTCAAGCGGCTTGCCGTAGACCTTTGCACGCACGTGGCTGAGCGACTCGACCGGCGCCGGGTGCGAAAGCATGATCTTGTCGCCCGGCTTCGCGCCCAGAGCGCGCCACGCCGACTCCGAAAGACTGCCCTCACCGTTCGAAAACAAATCGCTGTGCACCACGTTCACCGTCGCGATGATTGAGCGACTGCGAAGCCTCACTTGCACGCGCGATTGCGTACTGAAGCCCTCCGACCGGCAGACATGGCAGTCGCTGCGCATGAACACGACATGGTGCTGATAGGTGTCGATGCCAAGGTAACGCAGCGTGAGCAAATGCCGGTGCCGCGCGCTCTTTTCCGACACTGGATGAGTCTTCATTCGAGACTTGCCGACACGAGTTTATCCCGATTTCGACGCGATGGAATGATCATGCCGCGGGGCGCCGCGCGGGACTTGACGCAGGTCAAACCCTCGGCTCCTGTTCGTGCAAGGTAGAATTAGCGATGCCGCGATCGTTCGCGGGTAACCCTGCGCCGAGCGCACCCGTGACGAGGCTCGTGTCCGCGCCGAAGCCGTCGATCGGCGAGCCCGACGCGAGCCGTCGGCTTGGTATTTGACGCAGGTCAAGTCGCGCCTGTCGATCCCCCACAGAATCGTCAGCGTCCATCAGGGAGGTTTGAGCGATGAGAGCGGAAACCCAGTACGTCGCAGTCGATGCGATTGCCGTGCCGCGCTATCTCGCACAGACCTACTGGTGGGCCTACGTCCATCCGCGCGCGGTGAAGCTGTTCGAGCGCGAATGGCTGGTCAACATGATCCTGTGGGGCAACTTCGGCCGGCTGCGCGACGCCGCTCTCGATGCGCTGGGCGACAGGCTGGAGGGCCGGACGCTGCAGATCGCGTGCGTGTATGGCGACCTCACGCCGCGGCTCGCTTCCCGGGTGGCAATCGGCGGCCGGCTCGACGTGCTGGATGTGCTGCCGATCCAGCTCGACAACCTCGCGCGGAAGCTGCCGCAAAAGGTCCCGGTCGAGCTGGTGCACGGCGACAGCGCCGCGCTGCCGCTCGAGACCGCGAGCTACGACCGCGCGCTGCTCTTCTTCCTGCTGCACGAGCAGCCCGAAGAGGTGCGCCGCAAGACGATCGCCGAGGCGATGCGCGTGGTGAAGCCCGGCGGCCGCCTCGTCATCGTCGACTACCACCGCCCGAGCGCTTTCAATCCGCTGTACTGGCCGATGGTGGGCACGCTGCGCACGCTCGAGCCCTTCGCGATGGATCTCTGGAAGCACGAGATTTGCGAATGGTTTCCGAAAACTCTGGAATTCTCTTCCTTGAAGAAGAAGACTTCCTTCGGAGGCTTGTACCAGCTCCTGACCCTGACCCTGTAGGCGCTGGATGCAAGTCGTGCAGGCGGACATCGTAGTGGTAGGCGGCGGCGGCGCGGGGCTGCGTGCCGCAATCGCAGCCGCGGAGCGCGATCCAAAGCTGCGCGTCGCGCTGGTATCGAAGGTCGTGCCCATGCGCAGTCACACCGTGGCGGCCGAAGGCGGCGCGGCGGGCGTGACGCGGGATGAAGACAGCCTCGAGGAGCATTTCAACGACACCGTGTCCGGCGGCGACTGGCTGTGCGAGCAGGACGTGGTCGAGTATTTCGTCGCGCATTGCACCGAGGAGCTGATCCGGCTCGAGCATTGGGGCTGCCCGTGGAGCCGGAAGGACGACGGGCGCGTCAACACCCGGTTCTTCGGCGGCATGACGGTGCAGCGCACCTGGTTCGCCGCCGACCGCAGCGGCTTTCACATCCTGCACACGCTGTTTCAGACCTCGCTCAAGTATCCGTCGATCCAGCGCTACGACGAGTTCTTCTGCGCCGATCTCATCGTCGAGGACGGCCGTGTGCGCGGCGTGCTTGCGATCGAGATCGCGACCGGAGAAATGTTCCTCTTCGAGTGCGCCGCGGTGGTCCTGTGCACCGGCGGCGCGGGCCGCGTGTATCGCCAGAACACCAATGCGGGCACGGTCGCAGGCGACGGCATGGGGCTCGCCTTCCGCGCCGGAGCACCGCTGCGCGACATGGAATTCATGCAGTGGCATCCGACCTGCCTTCCCGGAACCGGCATCCTGATGACCGAGGCCTGCCGCGGCGAGGGCGCCATCCTCGTCAACAAGGACGGCTACCGGTATTTGCAGGACTACGGCCTGGGCCCGCTCGATCCCTGGCCGCGCGCCAAAGCGATGGAGCTCGGCCCGCGCGATCGCCTGTCGCAGGCGTTCTGGCAGGAGAACCTGAAGGGACGCACGGTGGAGACTCCGCAGGGACCGGCGGTTTATCTGGACTTGCGCCACCTCGGGGCGAAGAAGATCCACGAGCGGCTGCCGCTCATCACCGAGGCGGCAAGGACTTTCGCGGGCGTGGATGCGGTCAGGGAGCCGATTCCGGTCTGTCCGGCGGTGCATTACACGATGGGCGGAATCCTCACCAACGCGCGCTGCGAGACGCCGCTGCGCGGACTGTACGCCGCCGGCGAGTGCGCGAGCGTCGGCATCCACGGCGCGAATCGCCTGGGGTCGAACTCCCTCGTCGAGATCGTGGTGTTCGGAAGAGTGGCGGGCGAGTCCGCTGCCGATTTCGCCCTTTCAAGGATTTCTGCCGTCAGGGACGGGAGAAAAAGCGCCGAAGCCTCGGCCTCGCATTTTCTTTCCCTGCTCAACAACGAAAAAGGCGAGCGCCTCGCCACGCTGCGCGACGAGATGCGCGACAGCATGGAAGAGGGGGTCGGCATCTACCGCAGCGAGGAGGGGATCGGCAAGACCTGCGCGAAGCTCGCCGAGCTGCGCGACCGCTACCGCCATGGCGTGAAGCTCGACGACCGCAGCCGGGCGTTCAACACCGAGTGGCTGACCGCGATCGAGCTCGGTCTGATGCTCGAGGTGGCCGAAGCGCTGGCGCATGGCGCGCTCGGGCGCCGCGAGTCGCGCGGCGCCCACATGCGGCTCGATTTCGAGGCGCGCGACGACGCGAGCTTCCTCAAGCACACGCTTGCGTACCACCGCGGCGAAGGTGCGCCGCGCATCGAACACCGTGCGGTGACCATCACCAAGTCGGCGCCGAGGACCCGGCACTACGGCGGCGAAGGCAAGAAAGCAGTTCTTTCATGAAAAAGACAATACAAATCGAGTGCCTCCGCTATCACCCTGAAACTGACGCGGCGCCGCGCTACCAGACGTATGAAGTGCCGTTCACGGACGACATGTCGCTGCTGCAGGGGCTGCAGTACATCAAGGACCGACTCGACGGCAGCCTGACCTTCCGCTGGTCCTGCCGCATGGCGATCTGCGGCAGCTGCGGCAGCATGGTGAACGGCGTGCCGAAGCTCTCCTGCGAGACCTTCCTGCGCGACTTGCATCCCGGGAAGGTGCGCGTCGAGCCGCTCGCCCATTTCCCCATTGTGCGCGATCTCGCGATCGACCAGACCGACTTCCTGAAGAAGCTGGAATCGATCAAGCCGTATCTCATTCCGAAAACCGCTCCGGGCAAGGACACTTTCCTTCAAACGCCGGAGCAGATGGAGGACTATTACCAGTATTCGCAGTGCATCAACTGTCTCCTTTGCTACGCGGCCTGCCCGCAATATGGACTCAACGGGAACTTTACCGGCCCGGCCGCTCTCGCGCTCCTGCATCGCTACAACGCGGATTCGCGCGACGCGGGCAAGGCGCAGCGCATGGAGATCGTGAACGCCGAGGACGGAGTCTGGAGCTGCACGCTGGTGAGCTACTGCTCGGAGGTCTGCCCCAAGGGGGTCGATCCCGCGCGCGCCGTGAACCAGAACAAGATCGAGAGCACCAAGGACTATTTCCTGCGGTTCTTGATGCCGAAAGGGAAAGTCGAATGAAAACCTACGTTCGCCCGATGGCCGGCTGGTGGCGCAGGAACCCGTTCTATCTGTGGTACATGCTGCGCGAGGCAAGCTGCGTGTTCATCACGGCCTATGCCCTGATTCTCCTGGCGGGACTCGCGAGGCTCGTGCAAGGCGAGGCCGCATTCGAAGCCTGGCTCGAGATCCTGTCGAGACCCTGGTCGATCGGCTTCCATGCCGTTGCGCTCGTCCTCGTCCTGTATCACGCCTGGACCTGGTTCAAGGTGATGCCGAAGACGCTGCCGTTGGTGCGGCTCGGCGGCAAGCGCGTTCCGGATGTCCTGATCGTCTCGTCCGGCATCGCCGCTTCGGCGGTGCTGTCGGTGATTCTCTTCGCCGCCGCGTGGTGGTTCAGCCTGTCGAGCGCGCAATGAAGCGCTCGAACAAGCCGGTTTTCTGGTCGCTCTTCGGCGCCGGCGGGATGTTGTCCGCGCTGATCGGCCCCATGCTCATCTTCATCACCGGCATCGCGGTGCCAGCGGGAATCCTCCTGAGCAGGGAAGCCATGAGCTACGAGCGCGCGCTGGCATTCGCGCGCAACGGCTTCGGCAAGCTCGCGATCTTCATCGTCATCTCGCTGTTTCTGTTCCACGGGCTGCACCGCATGTATCACAGCGTGCACGATTTCGGCGTCCCTGTCGGCCCGGGACTGAAGGCGCTCTTTCACGGCTTGGCCATCGCCGGCAGCTGCGTCGCGGCATACCTGCTCGCGACCGTCTAGAGGCAACGCCGCGAGAACCAGCGATGACTCAATACAGGGCGATCTCGCCCCGGATCAACTGTTGGATAAGGGTCTCCACCGTTTCGAGCCGCTTCGCCACGACTGCCTCGACGCCCGCTTTGACGGCGTTCGTGAGCCGATGGGCCGGCGCAACCTCGACGACGGTCATCCACGGACTGCCGACGGGTCGACCGATCCTGGAGACCAACTGAACGCTTGCTTCCGCCACTTCCGGAATCTGCGCGCACACATCGCGCGCGATCGCATCGGCAAGTGCATTGTAGATTTTCCCTACATGGGAAACCGGGTTCTTGCCCGCGGCGGCTTCCAAAGACATGTGCCGAGCAGGCGTGATCAGCCCATTGACGCGATTGCCGCGGCCGACCTGACCGTCGTCCCCCATTTCCGCGCTGAGGCCCGTAACGGTCAGGTAGATCCCGCCCTCGGAGCTTGCTTCGGGGTCGTCGAGCGCATTGATCGACAGCTCGACCACACGGGGAAAGCGTTCGGCGAGGCACCGATGCATCGCCGTCTTGATCGCGAAATAGTCTCTTGTGTCGCCCACGTAGCGATCGATCATCGCGAGCGCGATCGTCAGCGAAATCTCCGCCCTGGAACGCACGCCCATGATCTTGTAGTCGTCTCCGGCCGCAGGGAATGCGGTTCGGAATTCCTCCGAGCGAAGAAAGGCGGCCACATCCAGCACTTCGCGCTCGAGCGGGGAAAACGGAGCGTAGCCCACTCCGAAGGAAGTGTCGTTGGCGCGGTGCGCGAGGCCCGGCCTCAGATAGATCTGTTTGAGGTTTTCGCTGCCTTCCCTGATCTCCAAGGCAATGCGGAAATGTTCCGATCCTGCCCGCGCGCTGCGCTTGAGATGTTCCCGGACTGCTGCCGTTACGATCGCGTCGAGATCGAGCTTGCCGCCAGGATTGGTGGTGCGCCCGCAAACAATGAGTTTGATCGGGTCCACGATCCTTCCGCCGCCGAAGCGCGGTTCGCTCCGGCCGGCAACGAGCAATCCCTTATCGACGTTGAAGTGAAGCACTTCTCCGAAAGTCGAAAGATAGACGCTCGCGAGAGCCACCGCGGCCGCCTCGCACGCCCCGTCGGTGAGCGTATCGGGGTGCCCGATGCCCTTGTGCTCGCAGATTTCGAGCGGTCTCCTCGCCAGGAGCGGTCGCGGCGCCGCGAGTATGTGGATTGCGCGACGGCCATTCATTGTTCAATTCCAGGGGTACCCGGCGCCGCGCCGCCGGCGTGGCTCACGAAATCGCAAATCGACTGGCGTGCGAACCTCATCCGCCCGCCAGCTCCCGGGCGCGGCGCTTGAGCGCCTCGTGCAGCTTATCGAACGGCTCGATGAATTTCTGCACGCCGTCGCACTCGAGCTCGCGGCTCACGCTTTCGAGGTCGATACCGATGTTCTGCAGCACGCGCTCGACCGCTCGCGAGCCGTCGAGGTCGTCCTCCACACGCACGGCCGGATCCCCATGATCGCGATAGGCGTCGAGCGTCGTCCGCGGCATGGTGTTGACGGTCTGCGGCCCGATCAGCGGCTCCACGTATTTGATGTCCACATACGCCGGGTCCTTGCTCGACGTCGATGCCCACAGCAGCCGCTGGGGGCGAGCACCGAGTGACGCCAAGCGTCGCCAGCGTTCGCTCGCCGTCCATTCCCGGTAGACGACATAGGCGAGCCGGGCGGCCGCGATGGCCGCCCGACCGCGCACCGCGCGAGCCTCGGGCGTGCCGAGCGCATCCAGTCTTCCGTCGATGAGCGTGTCGATGCGGCTCACGAAGAAGCTGGCGACCGACGCGACCCGGTCGAGCGGCCGGGCGGCGCTCGCGCATTTTTCGAGCCCGGCAAGAAACGCGTCCACGACCTCGCGGTAGCGCGTGAGGCCGAACAGCAGCGTCACGTTGACGTTGACGCCCTCGGCGAGCAGCGCCTGGATCGCGGGCAATCCCGCCGCCGCGCCCGGAACCTTGATCATCGCATTGGGCCGGTCAAATGCCCGCCAAAGACGTCGCGCTTCCTGCACCGTGGCCGCCGTGTCGTTCGCCAGATGCGGCGAGACTTCGAGACTCACGAACCCGTCGGCCGCCGCGGTCATCTCGTACACGGGGCGCAGGAGATCGGCGGCCGCCCGGACGTCCTCCAGCACGAGCGTCTCGTAGATCGCACCGGCCGGCAAGCCCGCACCCGCCATCGCGCGGATCGCCTCGTCGTATTCCCGGCCGCCGGCGATGGCCTTCTCGAAGATCGCCGGGTTGGAGGTCACGCCCGCCACGCCGTCTTCTTTGATGAGCTTGGCGAGCGTTCCGTCTTTCAGCCAGGCTCGACGGATGTCGTCGAGCCAGACGCTCTGTCCGAGTCGCTGCAGCCGTCGTAAGGGGTTCATTCGTTGCACCCGTGCGATCGAGGATCCAGAATGGGTCGGGAGGCCGACGTACGTAGGGTGGCACGCGTGTGCCGCGCGATCATCAGCTCTTCATTGGTGGGAATCACCCACGCGGACACACGGCTGCCGGCGCGGCCGATGCACGGGCCGCCCGCCCGGTTCGCTTCGGCATCCAAATCCACGCCCAGCCAAGCAGCGTCGCGGCAGACGCGCTCGCGAATGAGGACGCTGTTCTCGCCGATCCCCGCGGTAAACACGATGGCATCGAGCCCGCCGAGCGCCGCCGCGAGCGAGCCGAGCTCGCGGCCGATGCGGTATACAAAGAGGTCGATTGCCGCCTTGGCGCGCGGTTCGTTGCTTGCCTCCAGCGTGCGCATGTCGCTCGACAGACCCGACACGCCCAGCAGGCCGCTTTGATGATACAGCAGGTTTTCCATCGCGCGCGCATCCATGCCGCGCTCGTTGATCAAATACAGCAGCACCCCGGGGTCGATCGCGCCGCAGCGTGTGCCCATCGGCAGGCCGTCGAGCGGCGTGAAGCCCATGGTGGTCGCGACGCTCCTGCCGGCACGAATCGCGCACATGCTCGCGCCGTTGCCCAGGTGCAGCGCCACCGTCCTGCCCGCCGCGGCCCGCGGATCGAACTGCGGGAGCACGGCGGCGATGTACTCGTAAGACAGCCCGTGGAAACCGTAGCGCCGCACGCCGCTCTCGGCGTACTCAGCCGGCAGCGCGAAGCTCTGCGCCACGTCGGGCTGGCTGCGATGAAAGGCCGTGTCGAAGCACGCGACCTGCGGCAACTCCGGGCTGCGCGCCAGCAGGATCTTGATCAGCGCGAGGTTGTGCGGCTGATGCAGCGGGGCGAGCGGCACGAGCTTCTCGAGCCGCGCAACCACACGGGTGTCGATGCGCGCCGGCGCGGAGAATTCGGTGCCGCCGTGCACGACACGGTGACCCACCGCCTTTACCTTGTGAGACGCCCCGAGCTGCTGTTGAAGCCAGTCGAGCAGAAAGCCGACCGCGCCGTCGTGGTCGAGCGTCGCGCCCTCGCCCCAGTCCTTGCCGCCGATGCGCGCGCCCGACGCGTCTTTCGCGGCGAACTTCGGGCTCGCGTAGAGACCCTCCACCCGACCGTGCAATACAAGCTCCGGGGCCGACGCGCTGGATTCGGCGAAGAGGGAGAACTTGACGCTCGACGACCCCGCATTGAGGACGAGGATCGTCTCGTCTATGGTGCTACGGGACATCGAGCTTTCACCTTCGAGCGATTTTCAAGTGAGCGCACACGGCGCCTCAAAGCGGCCAAGTCCAGTTCTTGATTTCGGGCATGTCCTCGCCGTGCTCGACGATGTACCGCCTGTGGTCGATCAGCTTGTCGCGGACCTTCTGCTTGACGTACGCCGCGATGTAGCCGAGCTTCGGCACGCGGTCGATCACATCGGCGACGAGGTGATAACGGTCGAGGTCGTTCAGCACCGCCATGTCGAATGGCGTCGTGGTCGTGCCCTCCTCTTTGTAACCGCGCACGTGCAGATTCTTGTGGTTCGTGCGGCGATAGGTGAGCCGGTGAATGAGCCACGGATAACCGTGATAAGCGAATATGATCGGCTTGTCGGTGGTGAAGAACGCGTCGAAGTCCCGGTCCGAAACCCCATGCGGATGCTCTTCGCGCGGCTGCAACGTCATCAGATCGACGACGTTCACGACGCGGACCTTGAGCGCGGGCAGGAAGTCGCGCAGCAGCGCCGTCGCGGCGAGTGTCTCGAGCGTCGGCACGTCGCCCGCGCAGGCGAGCACGACGTCGGGCTCGCCGCCCATGTCGTTCGACGCCCATTCCCAGATGCCGATGCCGGCGCTGCAGTGCTTGATCGCGGCGTCCATGTCCAGCCACTGCGGCGCCGGGTGCTTGCCGGCGACGATCACGTTGATGAAGTCGCGGCTGCGCAAACAGCAGTCGGCGACACACAGCAGCGTGTTCGCGTCGGGCGGCAGGTACACGCGGATGATATCGGCCTTCTTGTTGACGACGTGGTCGATGAAGCCGGGATCCTGATGGCTGAATCCGTTGTGATCCTGCCGCCACACGTGCGAGGTCAGGAGGTAGTTGAGCGATGCGACCGGCCGCCGCCAGGGAATTTCCTTCGAGACCTTCAGCCACTTCGCGTGCTGGTTGAACATCGAGTCGACGATGTGGATGAACGCCTCGTAGCAGGAGAAGAGCCCGTGCCGCCCGGTGAGGAGGTAACCCTCGAGCCAACCCTCGCAGACGTGTTCGGACAGGATCTCCATCACCCGCCCGTCGGGAGACAGGTGATCGTCGAACGGGAACGTCTCGGCGAGCCAGGCGCGGTCCGTCACCTCGAACAGCGCGCCGAGGCGATTCGACGCCGTCTCATCCGGCCCGAACACGCGGAAGTTGCGCTTGTCCATGTTGAGCTTCATGACGTCGCGCACGAAGTCGCCCATCACGCGCGTGGCCTCTGCGATGGCGTGCCCGGGACGCGCGACGGCCACGGCGTAGTCGCGAAAGTCGGGCATCCTGAGATCCTTCAGGAGCATCCCGCCGTTCGCGACCGGGTTCGCACCCATCCGCCGGTTGCCTTTCGGCGCGAGCTCGCGCAATTCCGGAACGAGCCGCCCGCTCGCATCGAACAGCTCCTCGGGCCGATAGCTCTTCATCCACTGCTCGAGCAGCGTCACGTGCGCCGGGTTGGTCGCCATGTCGGAGAAGGGCACCTGGTGGCTGCGCCAGGAGCCTTCGGCCTTCTTGCCGTCCACTTCCTTCGGGCCGGTCCATCCCTTCGGCGTCACGAGCACGATCATCGGCCAGCGCGGGCGCGACGCAACCTTGCCTGCTTTGCGCGCCTCGCGCTGGATCGCCGCGATCTCGTCGAGCACCGTGTCGAGCGTTGCGGCCATCTCCTGATGCACGATCGCGGGATCCGCGCCCTCGACGAAATGCGGCTTGTAGCCGTAACCGACGAGCAGCGACTCGAGCTCCTCGCGCGGGATGCGCGCGAGCACGGCCGGGTTCGAGATCTTGTAGCCGTTGAGATGCAGGATCGGCAGCACCGCGCCGTCGCTGACGGGATTGAGGAACTTGTTCGAGTGCCACGCCGCGGCGAGCGGACCGGTTTCCGCCTCGCCGTCGCCCACGACGCAGGCGACGATGAGGCCCGGATTGTCGAAGGCCGCGCCGAAGGCGTGCGACAGCGCATAGCCGAGCTCTCCGCCCTCGTGGATCGAGCCCGGAGTTTCGGGCGCGACGTGGCTCGGGATTCCGCCGGGGAACGAGAACTGCTTGAACAGCTTCTTCATCCCCTCGGCGTCTTCGGAAACGCCCGGGTAGACCTCGCTGTAGGTCCCTTCGAGGTAGACATTCGCGACGAGCGCCGGCCCGCCGTGCCCCGGCCCGGCGACATAGAGGATGTCGAGATCGCGCGCCTTGATGACGCGGTTCAGGTGGACATAGATGAAGTTGAGGCCCGGCGTCGTACCCCAGTGGCCGAGCAGGCGCGGCTTGATGTGATCGAGCCTGAGCGGCTCGCGCAGCAGCGGGTTGTCGTAGAGATAGATCTGGCCCACCGCAAGATAGTTGGCTGCGCGCCAGTACGCGCCGATCTTCCGCAGTTCCTCCGCCGAAAGAACGCCGCGCCGACTTTGTGGAGATTGATTTACTTCTCGCATGCCACTTTCCAATCGCAACGTTCGATGTACGGCGCTCAGTGCAGGTACGCCTCGACCGCATAGCGGCGCATCATGCGGTGGCTGTTGAAGAAATATGCATTGCGGCTGATCGCGCCCTTCATGATCGCGATCCAGCCCGCTCGATCGCCGGAGTACAGCGGCAGCACCTTCTGCTCGAGCTTGTCGTACAGGAACCCCGCGTCGCGGCCGTTGTCGGAATCGGCCTCGCCTCCGACCGCCCAACCGGTCACGCCCTCGATCCAGCCTTCCAGCCACCAGCCGTCCAGCACGCTCAGGCTGGGCACGCCGTTGAACGCGGCCTTCATGCCGCTCGTGCCCGAGGCTTCGAGCGGGCGCCGCGGCGTGTTCATCCATACGTCCGCGCCGGAAACGAGCAAGGCCGCGAGATCCATCGCGTAGTCGGGCAGGAAGATCACGGGTACCTTGCCGTCCAGCTCGCGCGCCCAGCCGTGAAGCCGCTCGATGAGGCGCTTGCCGCCGTCGTCGTGCGGATGCGCCTTGCCCGCGAGGACGATCTGGAACGGCTGCTGCCGGGCGATGGCTTTGAGGCGTTCGAGGTCGGAGAAAAGCAGATCCGCGCGCTTGTAAGCCGTCATGCGTCGTGCGAAGCCGAACAGCGGGAGCGCCGGATCCAGCGACCTGCCGCTTAGGGCCTGTACGCGCGCCAGCAGTCCGCGCTTGGCCGCAGCGTGCGCTTCCCAGATCTCTCCGTCCGGAATCCGGTCCGCGCGCACGAGGAGCTCCGGCTCGTGGCACCAGCGCGGCAAATGTGCATCGTAAAGCTTGCGGAAACTCTCGCACGTCCACGTCCATGGATGCACGCCGTTCGTCACCGCGTGCACGCGGTAACCGGGAAACATGTTCCGCGACACCTCCGCGTGGCGCTTGGCAACGCCGTTGACGTACTCGCTCAAGTTGAGCGCGAGCCGCGTCATGTTGAGCCGATCCTGCCCCGCCAGGGGGCGCAACTGCCCGAGATCGACGAAGTCGCCGAGCAACCGGTCCGCCAACTCGTAGGGAAACTGGTCGTGCCCCGACTCGACGGGGGTATGGGTGGTGAAGACGCAGCGCTGCCTGACGGCGGGCACGTCGTAATGCAGGCCGGTCGTGCCCGCCTCATCGGGCGTGTGAGCGAGGCGCCGCAGCAGCTCCAGCGTGAGCAGCGCAGCGTGACCTTCGTTCAAGTGGTACTTGCGGATCGTGAATCCGAGCGCGCCGAGCATGCGCACGCCGCCGATTCCGAGCACCATCTCCTGCTTCAAGCGGTACGTCTCGTCGCCGCCGTAAAGGAAATGCGTGATCCGGCGATCGTCGGGGTGGTTCTCGTCGAGATCGGTGTCGAGGAGGATTACCGGGATCGCGCCGCCCATGTGACCTTCCACGACGTAACGCCAGCCGCCCACCCATACTTCGCGCGCGTCGATCGTGAGCGCGGTCTTCGCGGTCAGCCGGCGCGCCCACTTCTCCGGCTGCCACCACTCGGGCTGCTCGGTCTGACGGCCGTCCGTGATTGCTTGCCGGAAGTAGCCGGCGCGGCTGACGAGGGTGACCCCGACCATCGGCAAATCCAGATCCGCCGCCGTCCGCATCGTGTCGCCCGCGAGAATGCCGAGCCCGCCGCTATAGGTCGGGATCTCGCCGCGCAACGCGATCTCCATCGAGAAATACGCTACGCGCGGCTCGTGCACGAAGGTTTCGACGGAAGTCGTCATATCAGTCTGCTCCAATGACGTTGGCGCATGAGCTACCGCTTCACTTGGAGTGCCCCGGGGGGCAGCTGTCGCGGCTCCCGCGAAGGGGCCAGGGCAGGCATGAACGCGCCCCAAGCACGGCGCCGACGCCGACCACGAAGGCAACGAGGCCGAAGCTCTGGGTGCCGAGCAATGCGTACCCGCCGCCGCCCGCCGCCGAGCCCACTCCCTGACCCAAGCTTCCCGCTCCTGCGAGCACACCGAGCGTGACGCCGGGCGCGCTTTGGCCCTCCAGCGTCGCAAGATATCCAATCACCGGAAAGACGATCCCCGAGCCGGCGGCGATCATCGCCACCGCAGCCGCGGCACCGAGTGCTCCACCCGACTGAGGCAGCAGCGCCAGACCTACCCCGTAAGCCACAAATGCAAAGAGCAGAATCTCGCGCGCGCGCAGCAAATTCGGCCGCAAGAATAATGTTCCTTGAGCCGCGAGCATCACGGCGCTGCATTCGGCAAACAGAAGAGATATCCCGGCAGGCTCCAGCCCGGCGCCTCGTGGCCCCCAGAGAGGAAGCGCGACTTCGAACGCGCCGATCCCAAAGGAGGTGACGAAGCTCAGGAGCAGCATTCTTACCGGCATGCCGCGAAGCGCCTCGCGATCCCAAAAAGCCGTTGGCGCGGGCTCTCGCCGCGTCTCCGGGGTCGCAGCGACAGCGGCCAGCGCCGCGAGCGCTATCGCGGCCGAAATGTACTGCGATGCCTCCCACGCATCGAACCCGCCGATCGTTTTCACGGCAGTCCAGGCCGTCGCCGCCGGCCCGATGAAATACCCCAGCAGCGTCGCGGCGCCCAACCCGGCGAACTTGCGCGCGCGATCGATTTCATCGGCGACCGAGGCAATGCTCGCGGCGGTCACCGGCAGCACAGCCGCGGCGAACGCCCCGGCGAGCACGCGCGAAACATAAGCGAGCCCGATGCCATGCACGCTCGCGGAAAGAATGAACGCAACGGCGCTGCCGGCGAGGCCGAGCGCGATCACAGGTTTGCCGCCCACTCGATCCGAAAGTGCCCCCCACAGTGGCGCGGAAGCGACGATAGCCAGCATATACGCGCCGCCGATCGCGCCCGCGTGCCACGCCGCCGAGCCGGCAGCGGATGCACCCAAGACGTGCTCGAGCACCGAGGGCAGCACCGGCGCCAGGGCCCCGTATCCGAAAGCCGCTGCGAACGCCGAGAAACAATTGGCCAGGAAAACACGGTTCGTCATCACGATTCTCGTTCTATAGCGAGCCAAGCTGTCGTGCTGTCTATCGCTTGCATCCTTGCTCCCAAACCTCGACCGAACAAATTATTGCGAGCCCAGGGCCCCGATGACACGAGCAGGCATGACCGCGAGATGGTTTTCCACCCGCCGTACGCCGGGCGTGCGTTTGGCGGCCAGAGCGGCGGCCTTCCGCTCCGTGGCCGACCCGACGTACCCCCAAAGATGCAGTATGCCTTCCGCGACGACCACGTTCAGGAACTCAGTGCGCAGACCCGCCGCGCGGAGTTCGGCCATGACCGCCTCGCGGTTCGCCTTTGTGGTTCGCGTCGCGGATCTTGCCGGACCGCGGGCAACGAGCCCATGCAACAGATTCGCGCGGCTCACGATCCCGACGAGCTTTTTGCGGCCGAGGACCGGCACCCGCTTGATGCGGTTGCGCTCGAGCAGCGCCGCAATCTTCTCTAACGGCGTGTTCTCCACGACGGTAATGACCTTTGGAGTCATTACGTCCCGCGCCATCAAGCCATGCGACTTGAGATACGTGCTCGCTCGCTCCTCCGGCCCTCCGAGCAGATCGAGCCACCACGACGAGGACTCCCCCGTCTGCGACTCGGGCCGCCGCATGAGATCGCTTTCGCTGACCATGCCGATCACGCGGTTGCGGTCATCAACGACGGGCACGGCGCTGATGCGGCGCTCGAGGAGCAATCGCGCGATGTCCTTCACGCTGGCATCGGGACGAACGGAGACGACCGACTTGGTCATTACGTCCTTAGCTTTCATTGGTGTTCTCCTGTCATCGGGGCGTGGGCTGCAACGATAAGCCTGTGCACGCGTGTCGCGCCTACCATGATCGATGCCTTCGCCTGATTCCTGCGACGGGGTGCGTTTCAAGAGCAAGGCGTTGACGGCGACCACAAGCGAGCTGCCGGCAGGGTATCAGGATCCATGACGTCGCCTCACCGCAATCTCTTGCTCCAGAATCCCCACGCGATTCCATAGAGCGCCCCGAGCACAAAACCGGCGACGGTGAACGACACGAATCCCGTCAAGAAAGCAATGGGACTGCCGGAGACCGGCCACGGACTCGCCGACGCAAGCGCGGCGAGCAGCCCGAAGGCCGGAAACAGCGCATCGAAAATAGCGCATGGGACATACGCCACACCCAGAGTCGTCGCCAGCGTAAACGCATGCACTTTCCAGGAGTCAGTCATGACACACCTCCATAAATAATCTGAGCTACAGCACCAACGGCTTGTCGGGCAATTCGTTCTGGCCGTGGCCGGAGGCAGGAAAATATCTGATCAGGTGCTGGGTCACCGCCTGAATGCCCCCGACCACGCCGCCTTCGTAGTTCGCCTGCTTAAAGGCAGTTTCCATCTTGCGGCAAATCGTTTCCCATTCCCGAGAGCCCACCTTCGAGTGAATCCCACGATCGGCAACAATCTCCACGGCCCGGTCGGCGAGCAACAGATAAATCAGCAAGCCGTTGTTGTGCTCGGTATCCCATATTCGAAATTGTGAAAACACATCGATAGCGTGTTCTCTCGCGGACTGCCCTTTGAAGAGCGGCGTGCTGTGCAGCGCGCCTTCCACCACGAAACGGATTTCGCCGACGTGTGCGGTCTCGCTCGCTTTGATCGCTTGCTCAATCGCGATCAAGGTTTGGCGGGGAAAAGCCCGGTTGACCTGCCAGTGGGTCATTACGAGATGTCTTAAAATGCGTTTGATATTCATGGTTACCACCGCCCCGACGCGCCGCCGCCGCCAAACCCGCCGCCGCCTCCGCTGAAGCCGCCGCCACCAAGACCCCCTCCACCGAATCCTCCACGATGACCCCCGACGCCGAGTCCGCCCATACCGCCGCTGAGCAACGTGAACAAGAGCGCGATCACGCCCGCAGCCAACGCGATGGATACTGCGCCGGCAAATAACCAAGCGACAACAGCCACGGCCCCGCCAGTCGCAAGCGCGCCGGGAAATCTGCCCAACACGGCCCGAAGCACCCCGCCTATCACGAGCGTGAGAATAAAAATGACTGGAAAATACTGCTGAATATCTGCAATGCTGCCCGCGGGTTTTCCATTGGGTTCCGGCAACGGCTCGCCGTCGATTACGCGGATGATCTGGTCGACCCCCGTAGTAATGCCGCCATAGAAATCTGCTTGCTTGAAGCGCGGCGTAATGATCTCGCTGATGATGCGCTTGCTGACGGCGTCATTGAGCGCCCCTTCCAGGCCATACCCCACCTCGATGCGCAGCGCCCGGTCGTTCTTGGCGACGACAAGGACTGCACCGTCATCCACTTTCTTCCGCCCCAGTTTCCATAGCTCCGCAACGCGCAAGGCATATTGCTCGATCGTTTCCGGGGCGGTGGTGGGAACGATAAGAACCGCGATCTGACTGCCTTTCCTGGCTTCAAACGCCTGCAGGGTCTGCTCCAACGCTGCCTTCTGCTCTGCGGTTAGCGTGGCGGTCTGGTCGGTGACGCGACCGGTCAGGGGCGGGACCGGGACCTGTGCTCCGCCTATGAGAGACCAGAAAAGCGCGAACGCAAGAAATGACGCCCTTGCCGCGTTTATCGCCGTCACTTGGCGGCTCCCTGAGCCTCGCCTTGGGGTTTGGCCGGCGCCGGCCCGAACTCTACTTTGGGCGGCTTAGAGATTTCCTTTTCGTTTTCTACCGTGAAGTTGGGCTTCTCTTTGTATCCGAACGCCATCGCCGTCAGATTCGAGGGGAAGGAGCGCACCGTTACGTTATATTCCTGCACCGACTTGATGTAGCGGTTGCGCGCAACCGCAATGCGATTTTCGGTGCCTTCCAGCTGTGCCTGCAGGTCGCGGAAGTTGGCGTCGGACTTCAACTGCGGATAGTTCTCGGACACCACCAGCAGCCTGGAGAGGGCGCCCGAGAGCTCTCCTTGGGCGGCCTGGAACTTGGCAAATGCCTCAGGGCTGTTGATGAGCTCCGGGGTCGCCTGGATGCTGCCGACCTTGGCGCGGGCGTTGGTGACACCCAGCAATACCTCCTTTTCCTGGGCGGCGAAGCCCTTTACCGTATTCACGAGGTTGGGAACCAGGTCCGCACGGCGCTGGTATTGGTTCACGACCTCGGACCAGCTCGCCTTAATTTGTTCGTCGTTGCTCTGTAATGTGTTGTAGCCGCAGCCGGCAAGGCTCAACGCAAGAAACATCACTGCCAGTGTCATCCATGATTTGCGCATTTTATTTCTCCAAAAGTACCTTCGATGAAAGCGAACCCAAGCCATAACTTGCGCATGGTAGCCTCGTCATCCTGTTTCGCCCGACATCTGGGTGTGGGCCGATACCGCCGCGAAGCCGAGTATTGCCGCGGTCGTCGCCAATTGCGTTTTCATCGCCTTCTCCTTGAAGAAGTGGCGGAGCATCAAACACGCCTCTGAATTTCTTGTGATCTCGACCGGTCGATAGAGCAGCGGCATCGCCGCGCTCGCAAGCATGCGCGGCGCGAGCTCCCCCGAAGAGAACATGACCTTGCGGCCACGCCCGAGGCTCATCGCGAGCGTGTGGAACGGATAGCGACACGCCTCGAATCGCGGCACGGCCAACCGGCTGCGACAGAATTCCACGGCCGCCTCGGTTCCGGACAGGCCGACGAAGCCGCGGCCCCGGCGCACTGCGAGTTGCCATGCCAGCCGCGGCCACGGGTCCGGCGTCCAGAAACGCGCGGGATCGAGGTGCGCGAGCGTTTCCGACCAGGCGTGGAGATCGGCGCCGCTCGCGGCTATGCCGCCCACCACGGCACCCGCGCTGCATCCGGCGCAGGCGCTGACGGGAATGCCCAACTCCTCGAGCGCGAGCAGAAAACCGGTGTGGGCGTACACGCCGCGGGCGCCGCCCGAGCTCAACACCACGCCGATACGAGGAGCGCCTGTCATCATCCGGGTCCATCGCTATGAACTTCAGCAACGATCCTTAGCTCGCTGCGCCTCCGCTGACTTTGCGCAGCCGGGGAATGAATGCCGGCGTGCGCGCCATGTAGCTGCGGTATTCATCGCCGAACTCGGCGAGCGCGTCCTGTTCTTCCCTCCTTGCCAGACGCACGTACATGTAGACGAGGATGGGAAACATGGCGAGCGTGACCAGCGTCGGCCATTGCACCAGGAAGCCGAACATGATCAGGACGAACCCGATGTACTGGGGATGCCGGACCCGCGCATAGGGCCCCGACACCGCCAAGCGATGCGCGTGCTGCGCCTCGTAAAGAACCTTCCACGACACGGAAAGCAGCCAAAAGCCGGCCCCGATGAAGATGAAGCTCAGGAAGTGGAACGGGCCGAAATGAGGGTTTGCCTTCCACCCGAACATGACCTCGAGCAGATGCCCGGCATCGTGGGAAAGGAAATCGATTCCCGGGAACTTGCTCGTGAGCCAGCCCGAGAGCAGATAGATCGTCAGCGGGTAGCCGTACATTTCGGTAAATAGGGCGACGAGGAACGCGGAAAACGCGCCGAACGAGCGCCAGTCGCGCGGGCTCTGCGGTTTCGCGAAGCTGAAGGCGAAGATGATGAACACCAGCGAATTGATGATCACCAGCGACCAGAGCCCATAAGCAGGTGCGGAACTTGTATCGTCCATGATTGGCCTCGTACGGTTCAATGGTGCTGATGTTCGGAAGGCTCGGCAGTTTTCGTCGCTCCTGGTTCAGGCTTGCTTTCTTTTCCGCCGTGACCACCATGCCCCCCGTGCCTGTGTCCAAAGAAATGCATCAGCGGGCACGCCGCGAGCAGCAAGTAGGGAAGGATTCCGAACACGTGTGCACGATGCTCGGTAAGAAGGAAGAACGCCGCAACCAGCACGAACCCGATTAGCACGAATTTGCCTATCGAATTCGACGGCTTGCTGTCTTGCCCGTGGTCATGATTCATGTCATTGCTCCTTTCGTGCCCCATCAGCGGGACGCCTCAGCTTCATTGCCACCGGCATGGACCACGCTCTTGTTCCAGGTGAAGTGCTCATACACGCCGGTCCAGTACAGCCCGAAGGCAAACCCGAATAGCAGTTCCTCAAATGGAATTCCGAAAATCCGTATTCCGCTCAACCTGGGGAGATTCCACACCTGCTCGATGTATCCGGGAACGAAGTATCTGAGCCCGAGCATTAACACCGCATACAGCGCGAGGAACAGGAAACCGCCGACGAAAGTCTTCCATTTGAGATCGGGCCGACAAACGACCGCGGCGACTGCGCCGAGCACAAGACAGGTGATCGAAGGGTAGATGGGATTCCAGGGCAGAAGATAGAGCGGCACGAACGCCACGAAAGGCACAAGGAGCGCAACGCGATGAAAGCGATGCAGAGGGTGTCGCTTTTCGGCTTCGCTCATCGGCATGAGGTCCTGTTTCGTCAGTGCGTTGTAAAGCACCGCGCCGATCCCGCCGATGGCGAAACAGAAAATGAAGCTCTCGATATCGAAGCCCGTCCTCCGCGCCAGGTCGAAGAGGCTGGGCGGGTCCCAATACTCCGGAACGAAAATCGGCTCCGTCGCGCCGAAGAGCGACGTCGCCCAGCTCGCGCGCCACATCACGCCGCGGTGCCCGGGCACGGTCGCAAAAAGCGCGAGCCAGGGCAGCAGGAACGCGCCCGACCAGATCAGCCAGACGGTGTGGTATTCGCGCATCAGAGTTTCGCGCGCCGCAGCCGCAGCGCGTTGGTGACCACGGATACCGAGCTCATCGCCATGGCCGCGCCGGCGAAGATCGGCGACAGGAGCAAACCAAAAAAGGGATAGAGCACCCCCGCCGCGATCGGGACGCCGACCGCGTTGTAGACGAAGGCGAAGAAGAGGTTCTGCTTGACGTTGCGCATGGTGGCGCGAGAGAGGCGAATCGCTTTCACGATGCCGCGCAGATCGCCTTTGACGAGCGTCACGCTGCCGCTTTCGATCGCGACGTCGGTTCCGGTGCCCATGGCGATGCCGACGTTCGCCTGTGCAAGGGCGGGGGCGTCGTTGATGCCGTCGCCCGCCATTGCCACCGCACGGCCCTGCGCCTGCAGCGACTTGATGGCGTCGACCTTCTGCTCGGGCAGCACTTCCGCGACGACTTCGTCGATGCCGAGCTGCCGGCCGACCGCTTCCGCGGTCTTGCGCGAATCCCCCGAGAGCATCACCACGCGCACCCGCTCGGATTGCAGCGTCCTGATCGCCTCCGGCGTCGTTTCCTTGATCGGATCGGCGACGGCGATCACCGCGACGGCGCGCCCGTCGATCGCTGCATACATGGC
>Ga0137463_1000153_pt1 | contig 26342 bp, 22 predicted proteins | sample EasRivERMGT800_2_FD_102333 | JGI IMG/M metagenome (GOLD analysis project Ga0137463, IMG submission 102333) | Soil microbial communities from meander-bound floodplain in the East River, Colorado, USA - East River MetaG ERMGT800_2 | ecosystem: Environmental > Terrestrial > Soil > Floodplain ...
CCAATCAGAGACCCGCCAGGACTGGGCGACGCCGAACAGCGACGGCGCGGCACTCCTGGAGGAGGTAAGCCTATGAGCGGCAACCAGGACAAGCCCCGTTCCGAGGCGGATGCCGAACTCGAACGGGAAATCCTCAAGGAGCGCAAGTTCACCCTGGCGGAAGCGATCGGGCGGATGGCCGGCCCCGGCGCAATGAAAGGCGAATCGCCGATCCCGCGAATGCAACAGGCTGAGATCGAGATCGAGTCCTGGCTGAGGCGCCACCTGCCGGACTCCGGGGGAACATTGCAGGTCGTTCTGCACCGTACCGTTAAGGGGAGCGAGCTGCTGCTCAAAAACTTCGATCAACCCCTGGTCGTCCTGGCCCGCTTCTGCCAGCAAGTTCTCGACTCGGATTACCGGTTGGAAGAACTCGTTCGCGAAGCCGATGCTGAGTGGGGCCGCGTGATGGGTGAGCGGCCCTTCTTCGAGAGAGAGGGCGCTCCGCCCCATCCCGATGATCCCTACACGGTCGAGTCCGTCCGCAACGCATTGACCGGGATCCTGCAGCAATTGGCTGTGCGCGAGGGATAGAGCTGTTCCAGGCTGGCCGTAGCGGAACTCGTGAGAGTTCCCAACGGAAGTCTCACCAGTTCCGCTACATTTTGCCGCTTCACACGAAACAATCGCATGAGTCGGAAACTGGAATTAGTCCGCGAGGCGAAGTTGTTCCGCCTGCTGCCCGGCAAGCATGAGAGCAGCCGGCTCGAGGCCAGTGGGGTCGCCTTGCTGGACGACACGACAGCCCTGGTGATCTTCGACAACCTCAATCAGATCGCGCGCATCGACCTGTCGCTCAAGCGCCGCCGCAGCAATGGGTTGCAGCCCGCGCCGAGCCTTGGGTCGGGTTTCGAGGACATCGCGATTGACGAGCGGGATGGTCGCGTGTTCTGCCTGATCGAGGCGCTGGAGGACTTCGATGGGCTCCTTCGCGGCTTCGTCGTCGAATACGACCCGGCAGGCCATTTCCTCCGTTGCACCCGACTCCACACCAGGTTCCAGAAGGAGAACAAGGGTTTCGAGGGGCTCGTCCACGTGTGGCACGGACGCCGCGAGCACCTGTACGCTCTGCGCGAGGGGAACCACGGCAAGGGAACCCGGCACGGGGGCGGGCGCGTCGACGTGTTCGTTCGCGCGCCGGACGGAGGCTGGGAGGCGTCGCACTGGATCGGTTTGCCGAAGAAGGCGGAGTTCGAAGACTACGCCGCGCTCGCCTATCGTTTCCGGCAGATTGCCGTCGTCTCCCAGGAGTCAGCCCGGCTGTGGGTGGCCCGCGTCGATGAGAAACGGCGTGTCGTGATCCCAGGATCGGGCGCCGTCTACCGCTTCCCGAGCAAGAGCTACGGCAACGTCGAGGGAATCGCGTGGCTGACGCGGGACACACTGGTCGCCGTCTCTGACCGGACCAAATCAAATCAGCCGGCCCGGTGCGCCGAAAAGGACCAGTCCATCCACGTTTTTCGGATACCGGCGGACTGACAGCTTGAGGTATTGGCAGCAACCCTCAGGGGCGTTTTGCATGGCGAGGGTCGTTGTCGTTGTTGCGATTGGCGAGTTTCACGACCTCGCGAATGAACCAGCACACGACGATTGCGCCGGTCGCGATCTGGATCGGCGGCGGAGCGATTTCGGAAAGACCAAGATATACAGCGCCTATGAGCAGCGGAGGAATCATCGCCACCAACAACGCGGTGCCGACACCTTTCGTCGGATTCTTGATCCTGCGCATGCCCGCGATCATATACGCGCGGGCGGCGGGAAGGGAACCGTATGCGCGCTGTGTGAACGGAGCCGGACCGCATTTAACTTCCGAACAGCCTGACTGAAACTCCCGTATTCCGGGGTATTCGAAATCCGGGTAAACTCCGTAGAGAGGTTCGGAACCAGGTCAGAGGAAGCCCAGTCAACGGAGTCAGCGATGTCGAAGCCATTTGTTCTCACCGCCGTCGTGGTGGCCTCCCTGATTTTGTCTCGATTTGCAGCGCCGGCGGAGCGCGATGACCCTCCGCTCGCACGTAATCAATCGCACGAGAGCGTCGCGATTCAAGGCAGGTCCAAAATTCCGTGGAAGGAAGCAGTCGGCCAGCAGGTGATCGCTCAAGGCATCGCATGGGGGAAGTCCGAAAAAGGAATCGGCGAACGCGTGATCCTCGATGGAACGACGATTTATGTGGGGCAACCGATTTCGTTCGACGAAGACGGGCGCCTCGTCGAAGTATCGGGAAAGCTTGAAAAGCGCCGCGTTCCCCCGGCCCCTGCGACTTCTGGAGGCTTCGGCCCGACGGGACTGGAATTCTACGCGATCAGCGGCGCGAAATGGCGGCATATCGATGTCGTTTCGTCGCCGTGGTTGGTCGTGGATCAATCGGATCCCGCAGTCAAATGAGCGGTTGAATGCCAACCGCCACGACACCAAGCACCAGGTCAGTCAGATTTCGATGGCTCGTCTGGATCGGACGTGGAGTGCTTGACGCGACTATCATTTCGAAGAGATGTGGCGATGGCGACTACAATCCCAGCGGCTGCGATCAGGAGTACCGCAATTGGCAGCCAATGTTCAGGTGGAGGTCGAAGCGCTACCCACACCGCGAGTCCCGTAAGAATTACGGTATAGGCCGCCAATTGCTCAATCCGGGCCAATTGTCGGACGCTCTTTTTTCGCGGGTCTTCCATCCCCCGATTGTAACCCGCCCCGAAGATGCCGGGAATGCGCCCGGGTTCCCCGTCTTGCGGGCCGTCTTGTGTTCCCGCGGCGCGCTCATACCGGGAATTTCCCGAATTTGACGATTGGGATGGATATGACATTTGCAGTGCGGGGTAACGCCGGACGTTACCCGGGATCTGGTCCGGGCCTGCCGCTGTGTGCCGCCGGTCTTCTGTTAATGCTCATAACTCCAGAATCTTTCCTACAAACGTGGCGAACCTTGAGGATTTTCCTGCTTTGACCGCGCACAGTGACGGCGTCGGCTGCAGTTTGGCCAATACTTATCCTGACGCATTCAGCCATGTCGTCCGTAAATCGGAGCCTCAAGTGATGGTTGGTGACACGACTGCGATCAGGGAAATTGTCGCCCAGCACGGGCGCTTATCGGTCGATGCGCGATCTCTCGAATTCGGGAGCAATCTCTATCTGGCGGGCCTCACGTCTCTGGCAACTGTCGGCGTCATGCTGGCATTGGAGGATCACTTCAATGTGGAGTTTCCCCGTTCGATGTTGAGCCGCAAGACATTCGAGAGCATGGAGTCGATTGCCGACGCTCTTCGTGAACTGCTGGGAAATTCTTCCGCTCCGCCTGAGACAAACGTGAATTGCCATGCCGCCTCAGCTTGAACTGGTCCAGCCGACGTTTGACCTGGTCCTGGAGCAAGTACACGCGATCGGGAAAAGTGTCTTAGCCGTCCATGCCGGGAGCGTCGATCGCGACGCCCGATTTCCCACCGAATCGATCGATGCCCTGCGCGAGGCCGGGCTCCTGAGCGCCTACGTGCCGACGGACTTCGGCGGAATGGGGCTCAATCTTTCGCAAATCGCGAAGATCTGCGAGGCGCTGGGCCAGTATTGCGGCTCATCCGCCATGATCTATGCAATGCACAAAATTCAGGTGGCCTGCATCGTTCATCATGCGCACTCGTCTCCCTGGTTTCAGCGCTACCTTGGCGAACTTGTGGACGAGCAGCGATTGATCGCGTCGGCAACGACCGAGTTGGGTGTCGGCGGCGATCTACGGTCCAGCCTGTGCGCCGTGGAGGTCGAAGGGGACACATTTCGATTAATCAAGAAGGCGCCGGTCATTTCCTACGCGGAAGCGGCCGACGACATCCTGGTGACTTGCCGGAAATCCCGCGAGGCCATGGCCAGCGACCAGGTCCAGGTTCTCGTCCGGCGTGGCGATTACACCGCCGAGCCGATTTCGGGCTGGGATACAATGGGCTTTCGGGGGACGTGCAGTTCGGGGTTCACGCTCGATGCTGAAGGGAGCCGGGAACAGATCCTGCCGACTCCGTTCGCCGACATTCTGGCCCACACGATGCACCCGTTTTCTCACGTCGTGTGGTGTTCTGTGTGGTCGGGAATTGCAATCTCGGCGGTCGTTCTCGCCCGGGCTTTCGTTCGCGCCGAGGCGCGCAAGACGCCGGGCGAAACCCCATTGTCTGCAATTCGCCTGGCTGAAGTCGACTGCATCCTGCAGGAAATGCGGCACAACGTCGGGGGTCTGACCCGCGAATACCAGCAATTGCTGGTCGACGGGGAGCCCGAAGCCTTCAGCGACTTTGGCTTTTCGATCCGCACCAACAACCTGAAAATTTCCTGTTCGCAGGTCATTGTCGATATCGTCAGCCGCGCTTTGCTCATTTGCGGAATCGCCGGCTATCGAAACGATTCCAGCTTCAGTCTGTCGCGACATCTCCGCGATGCGTATGGCGCCGCATTGATGGTCAACAACGACCGGATTACGAAGCTCAATGCCACGATGCTGATGGTGCATAAGGAAGGGTAGAGCGGATGTGCGTTCAAAGCGACTCCCTGACCGACGCTTACCAGCAATGCCAGACCGAACTGGTCGAGGCGGGATTGCTCATTTCCCTGGGAGTGCCCGGCCTTTACGGCCGCAGCGGAGTTTTCGAAGGAGTCATCGAACACTTCGAGAACTATGTGACAAAGAAGGGCTCGTTCGCTCGAGCCGAGGTCATGCGATTCCCTCCCATGATGAGCCGGGCTCATTATTTGCAGACCGGTCATATCCGCAATTTTCCCGACCTCATGGGATCGGTGCATACGTTTCAGGGAGGGGACCGCGAGCATTTCCGGCTGCTCCAGGCCCACGACCAGGGTGAAGACTGGACAAGCCATCTCGCGCCGACCGAGTCGATGATGGTTCCCGCGGCATGCTATCCGCTGTACCCCACCGCCACGGGAACCCTGCCCGCAGAGGGGCGCACCGTGGACTTGCGTTGCTTCGTGTTCCGCTGTGAGCCTTCACCCGATCCGGCCCGCATGCAACTGTTTCGGCAACGCGAGTACGTTCGCCTGGGGACAGCCGAGCAGGCCTTGGAACATCGCAACGGCTGGCTGAAACGCGGGCAGGAGATTCTGCAATCGGTCGGGCTGGATGCCCAGGCGGTTGTCGCGAACGACCCGTTTTTTGGTCGCGGCGGCCAGATGCTGGCGGCCACCCAGGTCGAGCAGGATCTCAAATACGAATTGGTCGTGCCGATCGCAACGGCTGAAAAGCCCACGGCCATCGCCTCCTGCAATTATCATCTCGATCATTTTGGCCACGCCTTCGAGATCAGGACCGCGGACGGGAAACCCGCGCACTCGGCTTGCATCGGCTTTGGCCTGGAACGCATTGCCCTGGCGCTGTTCAAGACGCATGGATTCGACCCCGCGCAATGGCCCGCGTCGGTGCAGCGGGCCCTGGCCTTATGATGAAACAGATCATCAATCTGGACTCGGCCGACTATCAGCGCCATCGCATTCATGGCGCGAATTGCATTTGGGCTGAAACCAACTGCTATGTCGATGTGTGGATCGAGCTCTTGCACGCCTGGGGATTCGAACCGATCGCGGCGCTGCCGTTTACGCTGACGATTGATTTCGAAGGAGACCAATGGACGTTCTTCAAGTTTCCGCTGCGTGACTTGTATCGCCTGTACGGTCTCGACGTTCAGGAACTGGCGATCTGGCGGCCCCTGGTCGACCACGTCGCAGAACAAGTGGCGCTGGGCCGCCCGGTCCTCGTCGAACTGGATTCCTATTTCCTGCCCGATACGGCCGGCACCGCCTACCGGCGGGAGCATGTCAAATCGACGGTCGCCGTCAACGTGATCGACGTCCCTGGCCGCCGGCTGGGCTACTTTCACAATCAAGGCTACTACCAGCTCGACGGCGATGATTTCGTCGCTCTCTTTCGCGTCGAGGAGCCGGGAGACTCGAGGCGGTTGCCGCCTTACGTTGAGTTCGTCAAACGCCGCCAGCCCGCGGTGCTCGCCGGCGGCGATCTCGCGAGAATGTCGCTGGTGCTGTTACGCGAACAGCTCGCGATGCTGCCGGTCGCCAATCCATTCGAAAAATTCAAAGCACGATTCATGGACGATCTCGAATGGCTGACGACAGAAACGCTCGACGTGTTTCATCGCTACTCATTCGCAACGCTACGTCAATTTGGCGCCTGCTATGAACTCTCGGCAACCTACCTGAGCTGGTTACAGGCAGGTGTCGAAATCGATTTTCAGGAACCGATCGCAATCTTGAACACGCTGGCGACCGGCGCCAAGACGCTGCAATTCGAGCTGGCGCGGGCCACGGTCCGCAAGAAACGGCTCGATCTTTCCGCGATCGATCACATGGCAGCGGGATGGCAGTCTGCGATGGAGGGGGTGAAAGCATGCGCTCTGTAACGCTCTTGCAGGCGCCTCCCCTGCCGCAACTGGCGCCATCGACGATCGGAACGGCCGGCGCACGCCTGGAAGGGGACTGGTCGTTTTGTGCACAGCCCCACGGAACGATGACCCATCCCGACCAGTTGGATGCGGCCGGCGCGCTCTGGATGCCGGTGCAGGTTCCCGGAACGGTGGCGGCGGCTCTGGCGGCCCGGGGCGAGTGGCAGCCTGGTCGTCCTCTCGACGCTGATGCGCATGACTGGTGGTTCCGCGTGAAGTTTCGCGACGCGCGCCAATCTCCCGATCAGGCCTGTGATCTCTGTTTCGACGGCCTGGCCACTCTGGCGGAAATCTGGCTGAACGGCCAGCAGCTCCTGACGACCGACAACATGTTCCGGTCCTACCGGCTGAATGTGGCATCGCATCTCCAGGCAGAGAATCAACTGGACCTCGTGTTCCGGTCGCTGACCCAGGCGTTCACTCAAAAACGTCCCCGGCCGCGCTGGAAAACCAACCTGGTGTCCCATCAGCAACTTCGCTGGCACCGTACGACGCTCCTGGGGCGAATTCCCGGCTGGTCTCCCCCTGTGCAGGCTGTGGGCCCATGGCGCGACGTTCGCCTCGAACATGGTTCTGCGATCGTGCAGCACGTGTGGCTTGCCAGCACGGTTCAGGGTTCGACGGGTATAGTGACCGTTCGGGCGCGTGTTCACGCAAACCAGAGGATCGAACGGGCGACGTTTCGCGTCGGCGAGCACACAGTTGCCGTCGACGAACGCCGGGATGCGGAAGGGGTCGTGTGGCAGGCGGAGTTGCACGTTCCCAACGCTCCCTTATGGTGGCCGCACACGCACGGCGACCAGCCGCTGTTCGCCTGCTCGTTCGAGTTCCTGTGCGGCGGCGAATCGTGCAGCGCTGCGTGCGGAACCATTGGTTTCCGCAGGATCGAGCCGATTCGCGACCAGCGGTTTGAAATGGCCGTCAACGGCGAATCGGTCTATTGCCGGGGAGCCTGCTGGACGGTGGACAACGTCGTGACTCTGGATGGCAGTCTTGAAACCCTGAAGCGAGAGCTGACTCTGGCCCGCGACGCAGGCGTCAACATGCTGCGCGTCGGCGGTACGATGATTTACGAGAGCGATCACTTCTATCGTCTGTGCGACGAACTGGGCATCATGGTCTGGCAGGACTTCATGTTTGCCAACATGGACTACCCCGTCGAAGATCGCGAATTCGCCGCAAATATCGAGGCGGAAGCGGCCGAAAACATCAGCCGACTGGCCAGACACCCCTGCGTTGTCGTGTACTGCGGCAACAGCGAAGTCGAGCAGCAGGCCGCCATGCTGGGAATGCCTGAGAGTCTGTGGCGCAATCGCTGGTTCGGCGAGCGATTGCAAAAGCTGTGTACCGAATATCATCCGGGAACGGTCTATCTCCCGTCGACGCCCAGCGGAGGCGTATTGCCGTTCCATTCGCGGACGGGTGTGGCGCACTACTATGGAATCGGCGCCTATTTGCGTTCGCTGGCCGATCTTCGCAAAGACAACGTTTCCTTCACGTCGGAATGCCTCGGCTTTGCGAATATTCCCGAGCAGGCGACACTCGATGCCATGGCTGCGGGTGAAGTGCCGGCCGTGCACCATCCGGTCTGGAAGGAGCGTGTGCCGCGCGACACGGGGGCCGGCTGGGACTTCGACGACGTGCGCGACTTTTACCTGAACAAGCTGTTTGGCGTCGATCCCGTGCGGCTGAGGTCGTTCGATCCGGCCCGCTATACGCGCCTGAGTCGCGTGGTCCCCGGGGAAATGATGTCGCAGGCGTTTTCGGAATGGCGCAGCCTGGAATCCAATAATCGCGGCGGCCTCGTGTGGTTTTTCAAGGACCTCTGGCCTGGTGCGGGCTGGGGCATTCTCGACAGCGACGGCAATCCGAAAGCGTGCTATTACGCGTTGCGTCGGGTCTGGCAACCGCGGCAGATCGTCGTCACCGACGAAGGGCTCGACGGCCTGCACATCCACGTCCTCAACGAAACGGCGACTGACTTCTGCGGCACTGTGGAATTCGTGCTGATGAAGGACCAGCATGTCGTTGTGGCCCGGCAGCAAGTCGCCTGCACCGTCGCGGCTCGATCGAAGCGGACCTGGCAATCCGCTGCGATCCTGCAGGGCTTTTACGACGTGACGTATTCCTATCGCTTTGGCCCACCCGCACACGACGTCGCGATCGCCACGTTGCTGGATGAACAACAACGGGTGATCAGCGAAACGCACTATTTCCCCGTCCGCAAGGAACCGGCGCTGGTAACGTCTGCCTCTGTGAATGCGCACGCAGTCGCTCTGCCCGGCGGCAACTTCGAAGTCAGCCTGCGTTCGGATCGCTTTCTTGAGCACGTCTCTTTTGACATTCAGGGTTTCTTGCCTGACGACAACTACTTTCATCTCTCTCCCTTGCGACCCAGGAGCGTCCGACTCACTCCGCGGCATGCAACCGGCGTCAAGATGAACGGCTATGTGGAAGCACTCAATCTCAAGGATCCCGTTAAGATTACCGTGACTTAGGAGACCGTTGAAAAAGGGGACTGTCCCTTTCGAACGAGCGATTTTCGGGGAACAGACCGGTAGTGCCTGCAGGGCATAGGTATCTACACAAGTCAAACCTCGCGGTGCCGAAATTGATTCCTTCCCCCTCGATGGGGGAAGGTTAGGATGGGGGTGGGAGCATTATTCGGCGCTTGCCCCCCCCACCCCGGCCCCTCCCCCACAAAGGGGGGAGGGAGACATTGTTATTTCGCTCAGAACGGAGATGTGTAGATACCATTGCACAAGGGGCGAGGGGAGAAAAATCTCTCGGAACTCGTCGCCGCAGCATGACTTGTTTGGAAAGTCGGACCACTAGTGGTCCGTCCATCGTTAAATGTCAGCCCCAACGGGGCGCGATTCGATAGCCCAGGGCGCCAGCCCTGGGATACGTCCATCCAAAATCGGGAAAAGCCCTGAAGGGGCGAGATTCGTTCAGGGGATTGGAACTTGCATCCGGGAATCTCGCCCCGTTGGGGCTTTGTAAAACATTTTCGATTCGATCCCTGGGGCTGACGCGCCCCAGGCTATCGAATCCCGCCCCCTTGGGGCTCAACCGTTAGTTCAGCGCATCCGCCAGTGAATGACATTTATCCGTTGACGCACCACTAGAGCCCCTTAGAAAATGATGTCCACCTTGTTGGCCAGCGTTGAAGAAGCCGGTTGCCAGAGCGCAACCTCAGGATCGGCAATTTGCCGCCAGGCTTGTTATTTGCCGAGCCAGGGTCAGCCTCTGTTCGCATGGCTGCATCATGTCGGGCCGATGACCCCCGGCGGACATGGAATCCTGATCTGTCCGCCTGTGGGCCACGAACAGATTCACTCGCATCGTGCGCTGCGTCATCTCGCAGATTCACTGGCGGTGGCGGGGTTCGTCGCTTGCCGTTTCGATTATCATGGGATGGGCGACTCGGCCGGCATCGATGAAGATCCCGACCGCGTCGCAACATGGCAGAGGAACATCTGCGATGCGATTGGATGGCTCAAGGAGCGACTGGGATGCCGTCAGATCAGTGTGATCGGCTTGCGTCTGGGCGCTCTCCTGGCGCTGAAGGCCGTCGCCGGGCAGGCTGTCTCTGATCTGGTCTTATGGGCGCCGGTGATCAATGGCCGACAGTATCTTCGCGAGTTGCAGGCCTTGAGCCTGTCGGGCGCAATTCAATCGCCGGACGCTCAAGAATCTGGAGATCTTGAGGCGGCAGGATTCGTCGTTACGCAACAAACCGCGGCCGACCTGTGCGAGTTACAGGCGACCCACAGCCAGCCTGGCTGCCAGCGCGTCTTGATCGTGGCCCGTGACGATTTCTCTGAAGACCGGCGACTGTCGGATCACCTGTCACAGTTGGGAATCGTCACTCAGCAAATCCGTCAGCCCGGCTATGCGGCCATGATGGCGGAACCGCATCGGACCGAGGTTCCCGTGCAGGCGATTGACAGCATCGTGAATTGGCTGGCGCCGGCGGACGGTAACCCGCAACATGCCGGGCGCAAGCGTCAGGAGATTCTTCAAACGGATACAGCCCTGCCGCAGCAGCAGATTCGCGAACGCGTCCTTTCGATCGATGGACAGCCCGCATTGTTCGGAATTCTCGCGGAGCCTGCCAGCGAACGAATGACCGACTTGCCCCTCATCGTGCTATTGAATGCGGGGGCTACCTACCGGGTCGGACCGAATCGACTCAACGTCCTGCTGGCCCGACAACTCGCGGCTCGGGGCTTTCACTCCCTGCGGGTGGATCTGGCCGGCCTGGGGGACAGTGTCGCCGGCGATTGCGACCGCGAAAACGATCCGTATCGCGCCACCATGTTTCGCGATATCGATCTCGTGCTCAAGCATGCCCAGCGGCATCTTGGCTGTCAGAGAGCCATACTGATCGGACTGTGTTCGGGCGCTTACGCCGCGTTCCAGTCGGCAGCACAGTTCGCCAATCCAGCCCTGGTGGAATGCGTGCTGATCAACCCCCTGACATTTTTCTGGAAAGAGGGGATGTCGATTCAGTCGCCGGAGGCCCTGGAGCTCAAGTCGCTGGCCTACTACACACAGGCGGCGAATCGGCCGATGAAGTGGTGGCGGCTGGTTTCCGGTCGCAGCCAGATCGGCATTTCCGGCGCCCTTGCGCTGTTGCCCAGAATCTTTCGCGGTCTGCGCCGAACTGCGCCGGTGAAGCACGTCGAGCGCCGCCAACCCCGGCACGATGGCGAAGTCGGGCACCCGACTCACGACGATCTGTCCGGCGACCTTCAGCAGGCGATTGCCGCCGGGCGTCACCTCGCGTTCTTTTTTTCATCAGACGACCCCGGTCATTCCATTCTCAAAATGCGTGCCTGGCGAGTTGCGAATGCGCTGCGTCGAGCCGGGAAGCTGACGTGTGCTGTTTTCGAAAACGCCGACCATACGTTCTCTCGCCGCCGGCCCCGCCAATCAATCATTCAAGCGATCGCAAAACATCTGAGCGCTCGCTACACCCGTTTGGATTGATTCGTGTGGGGATTTCCTACTCGTTACTGGCGGAGCAGCTCAGTTGGTGAGAGCAGCGGAATCATAATGGTCAGGGAACCATTTCCGCGCTTGCCAGATTCCTCGGGAAACACGCGAATCCCCGAGTGAAACGCACTTTCAGCCGAGTCGGCCGTTCTGCCGTTCTCTGCCCATTTCGGCCCGATCGGGTGTCACTGACACCCGGTCAGAACAGCGGACGCTGCGCCATCTGCGGTCATTTATTTCTGGCGCGCATGAGATTCCAGAACAACCTGACAAACCGGCCAGGGTCCCTGCTGGTTTGGCGGCTTGGCGACGCGCGAAGTTGCCATGCAAGACGCATTGTCTTAAGCTGATACAGAACGGAGGACGAGCGTTTCAATCGATGCGCACGCTGTCCCTTCGCGAGAATCTGACAGAAAGGCCGATTCATGCGACGTTTCGATTCTGCACGCCTCACGCCTTTGGTATTCGCCGTTTCGCTGGCCAGCGCGGCGGCCGCGCTGGGACCGTTGGCGCGCGACGTGACCGGCGGGGATCAGGGTGACGAAATTCAGAAAGAGGAGATGAAACGTCGCAAGGAACGATACACGAACTGGATGCGGGACTATTCGAAAGACACCACCGTACGTGTAAAGATGCCTGGCGACGACGAATCGACGGCCGATCTCGTCCCGACTCCCATTTTTCGCTATTCCAGCCAGGTGATTGCCGATGACGCCACGCTCTGGATCTGGACTCGTGACGCGCGCCCCGTCGCTCTGCAAAAAGTCGAAGTCAATAACTTCGGCGGGGGCCGGATGTGGACCATCTGCTTCGGCTCAGTTTCCGAAGGTCTGGTGAGCGTGGGCTGGCGGGAGGGGCGGCAGTATTCGGCGACGCAACCGGGGGTCAAATATCGCCCGATTCCGGGAGCAGATGCGCCGGGTGATCGGGCGAAAACGCGCATCTCCCAGCTCAAGTCGCTCAAAGGTCGCTTTTCGGGAGTCGTCGGCCTCAAGGCCGATGGGAATGGAGGGACCGAAATGAAGGCGATCACGACGCCGCTCTACGAATACTCCGACAAGGACTCGAAACTTCCGCTGGGGGCCATCTTCAGCATGGTGGATGACAAAGGAAACCTGAATCCTGGATTCCTTCTAATCCTTGAAGCCCGGCCCGACGGCGACGGGAAATGGCGCTGGGAATATGGTGGCGTGCGCCTCGGGGACTCGGCAGTGCTCTTGCGCCTCGACGATGCCGAAGTCTGGAGGCAACGTGCAGTGGAGGTCACCGACCAGATCCACGACAACTGGACCTTTTACTTCATGCGACGCGACTTTGAGTAATGCCGTTCACCAGCAATGGGGATCAGCACGGCGCGGCAGTGACTTCCGATCAACCGGACGGCGCAACAAGACGGCGCAACGGCCTCTGCACGCGTCATCAACCGCGGTAATTCCCGAATCGTGCGGGAATCACTGCATATTTGTGAGAATCGTGCATTTGGGCAGACTTGCTCTCATCGTCTTCAAGCCCTGGTCGCTGACCTGGGTGCCGCTCAGATCAAGCACCTCTAGGCTTGGCAATTGCTCCAACTGTTCAAGTGCTGAATCGTCGACCCGCGTGCCGGTAAGATCCAGGTAATAAAGGTTGCTCAAGGTGCGGAGATGCGCCAGTCCCGCGTTGGTGATCTGTGTCCCATTGAGGCACAGCGTGTTGAGATCGGTCAGGCCGCCCAGGTAAATCAGCCCCGAGTCGGTGATTTGTGTATTGTGCAGCATCAGTGAATAAAGGCCCGTCAACTTGCTCAAATGCGCCAAACCGGCATCGCTGACGAGGGTGTCGTCGAGGCCAAGGTGGCCCAGCGTCGTCAAGTTTCTCAAATGCACCAGTCCCGCATCGCTGATTTGCGTATTTCCGAGTTCGAGATCTTGAAGCTTCGTCAATCTGCTCACATGAACGAGTCCCGCATCGTTCACCTCGGTAGCGCCTAGATTCAGAGTTGAAAGGTTTCTCAAGCCCGTCAGGTGGCGCAATCCAACTCCCGTTACTCTTGTTTCCATGAGATCCAGGGTTCCGAGATCACGAAGGTAGCGTATCTGAGCGAGGAAGTCGTCGTCGCACGTTTCGACGATGTTCAGATCCACCACAGACACACGGTCAAAGACTTTGAGGCCGTCCATTCGCTCGTTGCCCAGTAGTTGTCTAAGCCAATCAGGACCGCGCCCAGGCGGACAATGAATTCGACCGCCACGATGCTGGATTTCCGCGATGACTTGCTGCTCCCAGTTATACGGAAGCCAGACCCAAAGCACGCTGCCAAAAAAGAGAAGCGCCAGCATCCCCACGAACATCCGCAACGACAGCGGAATCCAAAGGCGTCGTCGAGGCAGCTTATCCGTCGCGGGGTCTGGCATCGGGTTTGGCGAGGCAGCCATACCGTCAGTGTACGCCCGGCGACTGTCGGAATGAATGCCAAACACCACGACGCGCGTCGGCTCGGTCCCAGTCGATCAGCGTGTCTCTGGGGAAGCATGCCGAACCGTCGCCGTACCTTCTGAGAGATCCGGCTCGTTTTGTGCTGGCGGCGTAGTTACGACGCGCTCGCGCTCACGCTGCTGATCCCTTTTTTTCGATTCATCGATTGCGCGACCGCCAGCAGCACAAAGGGTAATCGGCAACGTGACAGCATCGCCGACGAGGCTGAATGCGGCATCCATCGCCACCAGCGGTGGACCGATCCCGAAAATGTCTTCAGGCTGCTTTCCTTGCCGAAGTTGATTTATGTCGTCTGAAAGTCCGCCGAATGGGACCTGACCAGTCTTAAGATTGTGCGCGGTCGCGCAGCCTTCAAAGAGGGCACATGTGAGAATTGCGAGTGCTAAGTGGGAAGAGTTCATTCCAGCCATCCGCCACCGACAAATTCCTTCGAATTTGCGCGGAAGGCTACACAAATCGGGCAAGTCGGGCAATGCTGAATTGCGTCCCCCATCCCGCGGGATTTGGTTCACCTTGGAAGGTGAATGCGCTGGCGGGACAGTGACTGTGGGTCATCGCGACGGTGGTTGACCGTCAGGACTTCAGGTCCTTTTGGTCGATGCTGATGCCGACGTTTGCCGCGGCGTGTTCGGCCGCAGCCTGATCCAAAAGTTCCGCGTTTTGGCAGCGCACTATGAAACCGTAGAAAGCGTCACAGAGCGTCCGGCGGGCTTCCTTCAATTGATTGTCCGGTACCCGCTTCGGTGGGGGTACGGATTTGCCCAGATCGTACTGCTCATCAAGTGCGAATTCCGACGTGTGATGCCCGACTGCATGTTTCGTTTGGGCAACCTTCATTGCCTCGAAGCGGTGGTGATAGTCGTCAATCACGTGCAGACAGTGCCGCACCTCCTCAGTCCAAAAACTCAGATTCGCAACGTGCCCCGCCAACTGGTGTCTGTTGAGCGTCGAGAGTTTTTCGACCGTTTCGGTCAGCAGGCGTGAAACGTCTGTCACGTAGGCCATGGTCGGCCCCCCATCCTGCGGTTTGAATTCTCGCTGTCCACGGCGACAGCCGCACGCCCTCAGCGTACCATCGCGTGCTGTCGGAATGAATCCCAGTCACGCGCCATAGTCGCTGGCGATCGATCTTCCCGCCCTCGCGCCACTCCGGCTATACTCGCGGCATGGGAGAACCCAGATTCCACCTCTGGACGATCGCACTACAAGATTTGGGTGTGATTATTGCGGCCGTCTGCCTGTGGCTTGGCGTGCGAATCTTCAATCGGCGAGAACGATGGGCGAAGTGGACCCTTGCGGCGATTGTCTGTCCGCCGGCGCTCTATCTCCTGGGCTTCGGTCCGGCTTGCTGGTGGTTCTACGAGATTCGCCCAACGCCGGATAAGACGCTTTCCTGTCTGACGATTCGTCGGCCACCGAAGTTTTACCGGCCGCTCGGCCAAGTCCTAATCAAAATGCCAGGGTTCGTTGCGGATGGCGTGGCTTGTTACGCGCTACTTGGTGCGAACGGTGAGCCAATCTGGTGCGGAGATGCGGGACCAAGTCGGCCGATTTACATCACTTGGTGATTCTCGATTCGAAATCACACTTACGTCGCCACTCCAGACATCCTGCCGAGTCCAATGTTTTTGGCAACCTTGTCAGGTTGAATTGTGAACAGCACGACACGCCGACGGCACCCGTAAGGCGATCTTCCCGGTTCCGCGCCGTCGTGGCTATACTCGCGGGATGACCATCGTCCTGCCAGTCCTGGGCGTCGCCTTCGCTGCGTTCTGCGTTTGGCTCGGCGTGCGGATTGTCAACCGGCGGGAGCGGTGGGCGAAGTGGACGCTGGTGGCGGCGCTCCTGCTTGCATATCCGCTGAGCCTCGGACCGGCCATGGCGCTGGGCGAAAGGAGCGGTGACTGGACCTGCGCGTCATCGCCGGTCTACGTCCCATTGATGCTGTTCCTGCGAGGATCGCCTCGATGGGTCGTCAGTCCATATTTTGCGTACCTGTCGCTTTGCATGGGCGAAGAGATGCCGGTGCCAGATGACTGGGGCGCGGATTGAATTAGTCAGACTTCCGTCGCCACTCCAGACATCCCGTCGAGTTCAGTCGGCGCTCCGACCGTGTCCGAATGAATAGGACATATTCCGTCAAGGGTCATACTACCAGATCTTGGGCCTCGCCCAACTCCCGCTCGTCCAGGTGCCGCGCTGCGCGAGAAAGGAGAGGGTAGAAAGTTGAGAGTAGACGCTGGCCGGACACCGAAACACTGGCCCGTCGATCCGGCCGCCGATCGTCTGATCGTCGGCCGACTTACCCGCTGCCCGCCAGCTCGAACAGTTTTCCGAATCGTTCGAGAACCTGGATCTTGAGCGGAGCATAGTCGGGCTGGTCAAACTCGCCCGAACCGACGAGTTCCAGCGCCGCCTGGCGTGCGTCGAGCAGCTCGGCCCCGTCGCGCACCAGATCGGCGACCTTCAGGGGAAGGTCGCCGTGTTGCCTCGTCCCCAGGATGTCACCGGGTCCGCGGAGCCGAAAGTCGGCCTCGGCTACGTCGAAGCCGCTGGAATACTGTTCGAGCGTCTGCAATCGCTCGGCCGCTCGCGGATCATCGGATTCCGAGGACAGGAAGCAGTATCCCGCAAAGCTCCCGCGACTGATGCGGCCGCGCAACTGGTGCAATTGTGAGAGCCCGAAGCTTTCAGCCCGGTTGACAATCATCAGGGTGGCATTCGGGACGTCGATTCCGACTTCTACCACGGTGGTCGCCACGAGCACCTGGGTCTGCCCCGCGCGGAACGACTCCATGGCCGCGGCTTTGGCGCCGGGATCGAGCTGGCCATGCGCAAGCCCGATCCGGAACTCGCGCAGTTCGGTTTTCGACAGGGCGGCAAAGACTTCTTCGGCCCCGAATCCGTCTGAAGCACCCTCCGGCTCAGACTCGGGACCGATCCGGGGGCAAATCACGTACGCCTGGCGTCCCGACCTGAGCTTCTGCCGCACAAAATCCCAGACTTTCTGTCGAGCCGGCCCCTGAGGAACTCGGCTGGTTGTCACCTTTTGCCGACCTGGAGGCAGATCGTTCATGACACTCAGATCCAGGTCGCCGAACTGCGTCAGCGACAAACTTCGCGGAATGGGCGTCGCCGTCATCACGAGGGTGTGCGGGACGAGCGATCCGGCTGAAAATCGAGCCCGCTGCATGACTCCGAATTTATGCTGCTCGTCGATCACGGCCAGTCCGAGTCGGGCAAAGGCAACGTCATCCTGGATGACGGCTTGCGTCCCCACGACAAGCTGCACGGCTCCCGATGCAATTTGCGACAATGCCGTGCGGCGTTCAGCAGCAGTGAGTTGCCCGGTCAACAGGATGCGGGTCACCCGGCTATTCGCCAGCATGCGGTCGATCGTCCGCCAGTGCTGGCTGGCCAGCACCTCGGTGGGGGCCATCAGCACGGTTTGATATCCGGCAGCCACGGCAACGAGCATGGCGTACACCGCGACGGCCGTCTTGCCGGCTCCCACATCGGCCTGAAGGAGACGGTGCATCGCAATCGGTGCGTCCAGATCGCCGGCGATTTCGCGAATCGCCTGATTCTGGCCCGGTGTGAATTGAAACGGCAGCAGTCTGCGGATTCGAGCGTCAACTTTGGCAGACAGCGGCAGTCGAGCCGCCGCACCGCGGGTCACCCACGTCCGCCTCCGCATGGCTAACCCTAATTGGAGTTCGAGCAGGTCCTGCAGAATCAAGCGCCGCCGCGCCGCCGCATACGGCTCTCGCCCCACCGGAATGTGGACACCGCGCAGGGCCTCTCGAATTCCAGGGACCTTGAGCTGCGAGCAGAACCGATCGGGCAGAACCTCAGGCACAAGATCGACACAGTCTTCGACCGCGGCTCGGATGATGCGGCGCATCTCGTGCATTTTGAGCCCTTCGGTCAGGCTATAGCAGGGGAACAACCCTCCGTCGGCCTCAGTATCCTCTGCCGAGAGCCACTGCACTTGGGGATGGGAAATCTCCCAGCGCCCCGCCCGCTTTTTCGGCTTTCCTGAAAAGAGCACCAGATCGCCGTCGCGAAATTTCTGGAGCATCCAGGGCTGATTGAACCACACGCCGCGCACGAAACCAGTGCCGCAATCCAGCAGCACGGCCGACATGGACCGTCCGCCGTTGAGTTCCCGGCCATCGCGATCAACCACCCGGCCGCGGACGGTTGCCAGGGAGTCGGCCGTCAATTCGTGAATTGGCGACACGTGGGTCAGGTCGAGGATGTCGCGGGGCAGGAAGAACAGCAGGTCGGCGACGGTCGAGATTCCCAGCCGAGCGAGCAACCCAGCTCGGTGCGGACCGACCCCCCGCAGGTATTGCACCGAGTCCTGAAGCGTAGGTCCGGACATGGGCCGATATCATGCGCGGCGGGACTCAAAAAAAGAAAGCGTCCTGGATGTGAAACACCCAGGACGCTTTCAGGTTTACCATAAGTGGAAGTGCGGGCCAACGCTTACCACCATGGTATCATAAATAAACTGCAATCCTCGCGCCACATACGACAGAAAAACTCCAGGAATATCACAAGTCATTTTACAACAACGTCTTAAAATTTTATTAGGACTCTTTTTGAACGCTTTCCAGCGAGGAAAAGGACGTTGCAGAATCAACCACATGTTGCAAAAAGACTACACAAATTGCTTCGCCGAGCGAACCGTTAAGATCTTAAGGGGCTAAAAGAGGGGGCGACAATCCCTTTGCCCTGTGATGGTCCGGAGAGGGGGCGCATGCCACCGAGAGCGTGTATGCTGAAGGCATACTGAAGCACAGGCCAGGGTTGCCTCCTGCGGCCAACCCCGGTCTGTGCTGCACAGTCCCTTCGGGACAGAAGAACATGTGCAGGGGCCCACTGGCAGCGCGGCCAGTCAGCGAGGTTTTGTCAACCTGAGCCGTCGCAGCCGCTAATTCCCGGAATCGGTGTCGGAGGCCGGCTTCTTGTCTTTTTTGGGCGGCGGAGCGGTTTTGCCCTTCTTCGTGTCCTTTTTATTGTCACCCAGAACGCCGAACGGATCAGCTGCCGGCTTCGGTGAGTCGGTGGCAGTCGGGTCATCGCCGCTCTTGTCCCCCGACTTATCGGCCTTGTCGGTCTTAGCGTTCTTCTTGGTGGCTGCCTTGCTCGCTGCCGCCTTCGATTTTGCCTTTTTGTCGTGTCCGAATACTTCATCGGCAACCAGCGGCCGATCGAGAGTGACTACGACCGATGACGGAAGGAACTTACCACCGCGAGTCACCCCTTCGACCTCGACTTCGGCACCCACGGTCGCGTGCTCGGGTTCGGTCGATTCAATCGTAATCTCGGGAACGACTCCCTGTTCAAATCCAACCTTATAAGGCGAATCACCGCCGTCAAACGTGAAGGACTCTTCGGAGCAGTCCACGACTGGCCCGGCAATGTGATAAATCGCGGGATTCGTCGGATCCTGCTCAAAGCGCTGCACCGGGGGTTTCCCGCCAATATGAATCGTAAACTTGTTGCCAAACAGGTAGTTATTCCCGGCATTCCGAACCACGGATTCTGAAGAAACGAACACGTTGGCATGCTTGAAGAACCCGATGTCACCTTTGCCGTTCACGACAAATCGGGGTGATTTGGGGGTTAACTGCACGTCAAACTTCTCGCCGTCGGCCTCCTCAATTGTCAGCGTGGCGGCCTTCCCCTTCTTCTCGATTTCGGAGATCTTGCCCGATTTCTTTTCGAGTTCGGGCGCCGACTTCTTGGATTTGCTGGTTTGGGCCGGGACCGGCTTCGGGCCGAGAGAAACGTAAACAAGAGCCACACAGGCCAGCGCACCCAACCCTAGGGAAATTCGCCGATTCAGAATTGAGCGCGACATGCTGAGCGACTCCTGAATTGAATGACTGGTTTGGCTGGAGGACTGAAAGCTCCCGGAAGCCACGGCCCGCTTCCTAGAAGCATACCGTCGCCCGGTGGCCCCGCCAAGCGCGAAATGGCATTCCCGTGCATCCGTTGAGCGGGCGACATCGCGTTTCTCTGGTAGCCCGACGCGTGAGCGCAAGGTCCGCGAGGGGGCGAAAGCCCCGTAGTCCGTGTACGCTGAAAGCGTTCTGCAGCGCAGGCCAGGGTTGCCGACGAACGTCGGCTACCCTGGATTACGATCAAAAAAATCACCCCCAATCCTGAAAGGATTGTGCAGAGCGTTCACGATTATTTCGGCTACCAAGGAGACTCACGGTGTCGCAGTCGCTCAGCCAGATCTATCTCCACATCGTGTTTTCGACGAAGGAACGACGGCCGTTTCTTAAAAAAGTACGAGATTGAGTTCGACGAACGCTACGTGTGGGATTGACGTTCTGCAGAATCCTTACAGGATTCACAATTTTTTTTGCGACCGTTCCCCGGCGTAGGCCTCCTGCGTCGGCCAACGCCGGTCTGCGCTGCACAATCCCTTCGGGATAGACGGCCCGTGTTCCGGCAACCGGCCACAGGTGCATCATGGTAGCCCGGCCAAGGGTCGCGTTCCGAAATATTGAAGGACGTCCCCGTGCCGGGCGACGGGCTTTCGCGCCCGACCCGCCACCCGCTATGATGGGGAACGGAACTTTGCAAATCTGACTTCGATAATTCACGGCAGGTACCGATGGCAACAGAAGGATCCGTCACGCCACCCGAACCGAAAGCCGAATTCCTGCGGCAGGCACAGGCCCAGCAGCCCGGACTGGTCAGGGAATTCATCGACTTTCTGCGTTTCAACAAAGCCTGGTGGTTAACACCGATCATCCTGGTGTTGCTCCTGGTGGGGGGCCTGATGATCCTTGCGGCGACTGGTGCCGCTCCGTTTATCTATGCAATTTTCTGAAAACGGCGCCGGCAGGGATCTGGTGACTTCGAGCATTTGTGGCGAGTGAAGGCCGAGACCCCATCTCGCGGAGCGAGATGACTACATTACGCAAGACGAATTTAGAGAGACATCCATGAGCATCCTCCCCGTGTTAGTCGGCGGCGCCTGGAAACCTTCAACCGGAACGAAGACGTTTCAGGCCGTCAATCCGGCGACACTCGAGTCGCTCCCCGGCTCCTATCCCGTCAGCCCTTGGCAGGAGATCGAGTCGGCGATCCAGGCAGCAGCGCGGGCCGCGAACGAAGTTTTCCAGTGGCCGGGGGAGCGATTCGCCCGATTCCTCGAGCGGTATGCCACCCTGATCGAATCTCGTTCGACCGAGCTCGTGGCGCTGGCAAATCAGGAGACGGCCCTGCCCGTCGAGCCACGGCTGGCCAAAGCCGAGCTGCCGCGAACCACGAATCAATTGCGGCAGGCCGCGGCGGCAGCCCGGGAGGGATCGTGGCTGCGCCCGATCATCGATTCCAAAGCCAACATCCGATCGATATTTGGACCGATCGGACCGGTCGTCGTCTTCGGCCCGAACAATTTTCCATTCGCCTTCAACGGCATCTCGGGGGGTGACTTTGCGGCCGCGGTAGCCGCCGGGAACCCGGTCATCGCCAAGGGACACTCCTCCCACCCAGGCACGACGCGGCTGATGGCCGAAGAGGCGCAGCGGGCCGCGCAAGAAACCGAAATGCCCCCCGGGTTCGTGCAGTTGATCTACCGCACCGATCACGCCGATGGTGAGCGGCTGGTCTCGCACCCGCTGATCGGCGCGACAGGTTACACCGGCGCGCGGGAAACGGGCCTCGTGCTCAAAGCGGCTGCGGACCGCGCCGGCAAGCCCATTTACCTTGAACTCTCGAGCATCAATCCGGTCTGCATTCTGCCCGGCGCGCTGGGCGAACGGGCCGGCGCCATCGCCGACGAATTCACCACCAGTTGCCTGATGGGGACGGGGCAATTCTGTACGAATCCCGGCGTCATCTTTCTCATCGCCGGGCCGGAATCCGAAGCCTTCGTCACGCAGGTCCGGGAGAAATTCACGGCGGCGGCCGTTGGAACGTTGCTTTCGGAAGGTGTGCTGCGACACCTCGAGCGCGGGATCGCCGCGCTCGTCGCCGCCGGCGCGCAGCTCCTGGCCGGAGGACACGCGGGGGGAGGTAAAGGCGCCTCGCATCAGAATACGCTGCTGCGCGTTTCGGGAGACAAGTTCGCCACCCACGCAGCACAATTGCAGACCGAAGCGTTTGGCAACTGTTCGCTGTTTGTTGTCGCCCGCGACCCGGCACAGCTTGGCGAACTCATCGGCAAGCTCGAAGGGAACCTAACGGGAACGATTTATTCGGCAAACGATGGTCGAGACGACCGCGTCTACAATGCGGTGGCGCCCGCCTTGAGACAACGCGTCGGCCGATTGCTCAACGATCGCATGCCCACGGGAGTCGCCGTCAGCCCGGCCATGAACCACGGTGGTCCGTTCCCGGCAACCGGCCACCCCGGCTTTACAGCGGTGGGGATCCCTGCCGCAGTTCAGCGGTTTGCCATGCTCTGTTCGTATGACAACGTCCGCCAGCATCGATTGCCCGCGGCACTGCAAGATAAGAATCCAGGAGGCAAACTCTGGCGTCTGGTCGACGGAAACTGGACCGTTGCGGACGTCAACGGCTGACAGCTTGAGAGTCGAGCCGCGAAGCCACGATGACGACGAAGTAGAACCGCGGATGACGGGGATCGAAGCAGATCAGGAAGGACGGACGAGGGGAACCACGAAAGACGCGAAATACACGAAAGGGGCCTGCCTTTCGAGACGGCGACTCAGAGGGCATCGTCGTCGATGCTTAAACGCTGAAAGCGTTTCACAGCAAAGCCCAGGGTTGCCCGTTTTCGGGCTACCCTGGGTTACCATCCCCTCAAGATGGCGAACCCTGTAAGGGTTCCACAGCGTGAACACACCCGAGCCGCAGGCTTCCAGGGAGGTCATGAAGACAAACGATTCGAACTACCGGACCACAGCGCGGCCTTCGGCCGCAACCAAATGAATAAGCCACGGATGGACCCAGATGAACACAGATAAGCAAATTCGTGTGCTTCCTCTGCGTCAATCCTCATAATCTGTGGATCGCATTGAGGCTTGGGTGATTGCGGTTTAGAAGCTCCGGCCGTTTTCGCGTTCTTCGTGGTTCATCTCCGTCCGTTCGTCCTGATTCCGATCCCGCGCGAACAATAACGAGGCGCTTCATCTGGTCCTCGCCGTCGTGACGAAATTTCAAACTGACCCGCTGACCAGCTGAAAAACCGGCACCGGTACGAAATGCCGGGATCGACGCAGATGCTGTTGCTGCCGGCGTTTGTCTTCGCGTATCGTTACGTGGCAATCGCCGTTCGCGGTCATCACGGAGAACCTGCGAGATTTGGACCAAACAAATCGATTCCTGCCGAAGAGACCTGGGCCGGCCAGGCTCGGTTTCTGCCTGCTCCTCATTCTCGCTGCTGCTTGCGGGCTCTCGCAGGCTTCCAGGGCCGACGGAATCTCTTCTGAGACCAGGACCACGTATTTCGCCGGCCTGCGCCGGCGGGGTCTCTACAAACTTGCCGAAAGCCTGTGCCTGGCGCGATTGTCGCGCGACGGTCTGTCACCTGCTGAGCGCGCCGACCTGACGCTCGAACTTTCGCGCACGCTGGCCGAACACGCGAACACCGTCAGCGATCCCGAACAGACTGAGCTGTGGAGCAGAGCCCGGGCGGCGCTCACCGAGTTCCTGAAGAAGGAACCTGAGAATCCACGGTCGCTGCTGCTGGAAGTTCAGGCAGCCGTCCTCCCCGCGACGATCGGCCAGGCGCGCCGCTGGCTGGCCGAATTGCAACCCTTCAGCGATGCGCCGAAGCAAAAGGCCAATGAGTCGCTCAACCAGGCTGTCGAGAGCCTGCGTGGGGTTGCCGCAAAGCTCACCGAGCGGCTGAAAAAACCGGCGGCTGCCCGTCAGGGTCCGGAGGGTGAGCTCCGCCAATTCGAGCTGCGCGCCCTGCTGGCTAACGTCCGCTATCAGTTAGGCAGCGCCGTCCTGAATCTGGCGCACTTACAACTGCCCGATTCGCCCGAGCAGATCTCGCTGGTGCTCGAAGCGCAGAAAGTGCTCAAGACCGTGGCCGAATACCCCGATGATTCCGACCTGCTGTGGCTGAGTCGCGTGGCCTCGGTTGAGTGCGGCCGCCTGCTCGGCGATTCGAGCCGCACATTGAAACAGATCGACGCTTTCGAAAAGCTGTCGCCACCTCCGCAAATTGCCGACAGTCTGCTGGCAGAGCGGGTCCGCGTGTTGATGGCTCAAAAGAATTTTCGTGACGGCGCGGCACTGCTCGCCAGTCGCGAAAAGGATGACACGCCCCGAACTGGCGAACTCGGCTTGGTGGAAATCCAATTGAGCGTCGCCGAATGGCGCGCCGCAAATCGGCAGGCGGGCGCCCGATTACCGGCCGACCTGCGCCAGCAACTGGAAAACTGGTCCGACCGCCTCCGCCAGGACGTCGGAGGCATCTGGAGCGCTCGCGCCGACCTGCTCGTCAGCCAATTGCGGGATATCGAACAGTACGGCCCCGGACTCGCGCGGCTCGTCGGCCGTGCTCAAGCCGCGTTCAGCACCGGAAACCTTCAGGAAGCTGTCAAGATTTACGGCGAGGCAGCCGGAAAGGCCAATGCCGACGGTCGAGCGGATCTGGCATTTCAATTCGGGTTCACGCGGGCGTCGATCGAAATCAAGGACCACCGCTGGGAGGAAGCCGCCGCCGACCTCCAGGAACTGGCTGAACAATTCCCCAAGGATCCGAAAGCCGCGCAGAGCCATCTACTCGCAGCCTACGCCCTGGGAAAGTCCTGGGACGCACAGCCGTCTCCCGCACGGGCCGAAGAATACACGCGCGCGCTCAACGAGCATCGCTCGCGCTATCAGTCGAGTCCAACCGTTCCCGAAGCAACCTGGATGCTGGCCGAGTTCGAAGAGCGAAATCGAAGACCCGATTCGGCGCTGGAACTCTATCGATCGATCCCCGCCAGTCACAAGCGAGGGTCGGCAGCACGGATCGCCATCGCGCGCTGTTACGAAATGAGCCTCGACAATTTGCGCGAGCGACGTGAACCGGGCGCCGCGCTGGAACAGGAAGCGGTTCAGGCCCTGCAACGATTGCTCGGCGGAACGCAGGCAGGCACAGGGGCGTGGGACGACGACGATGTGGAAATTGTCACGCACCTGGCGAAGATTCTGCTCCGATCCACTCCGCCGCGATTCGACGCGGCCGACAAAACTCTGGCGCGCGCCGGCGCCACGCTGGCGGCACGCAAATCGCCCGCTGCAGATCCAAACGGAGGCGACAAACCGGCAGCAACCGACGTCCTCCTGGCGCAAGTTCGACAACTGCAGGTCGTCTCTCTCGCCGGGCAGCGCAAATTTCAGGAAGCGCGAGAGATGCTCCGCCAGGCGTCTGCCAGCAGCCCGGCCGAACTGCTGAGAATTCTCGAAGGCATCGTGCCGCTGGAAGCGGACGATCGCCAGGATCCATTTCACGATCTCGGCGAACTTCAGCTGGAGGCGGCACTGAAGCTCGACGAACAACGTGCCGGCCTCACTCCGGCGGAACAGCGCCGCCTCGATGAATGCCTCGCCACGGCGTTCATTGCGAGCGGTCAGTCCGCGAAGGGACTGGCCATCTATGAATCGCTCCTGGAAAAGACACCCCGAGACAAGAAGCTGCTTGGTGATTTTGCACGGCTGCTCACCCGATGCGGCAGCCAGGAGTGCCTGGAGAAGGCCGTGGCGGTCTGGAAAAGGCTGGAGGCCACTTTCCCGGCGGGCTCGCCCGATTGGTATCCCGTTCGCTATGAATTGTGCCGCTCGCTGCTCCTGCTCAAAGATCCGAGCGAAGCCGTCAAATTATTGAAGATGACGCGATTGTTGTACCCGAAGCCCGAGAGTGAGATCTGGCAGCAGAGGTTTGCTGAGCTCGAAGCGCAGTCCGAGGCGGCCAGTCGTGGGCCAGCGAAGGGAAAGAAGGCCAGTCGCGAGAATCAGAAGAAATGAGCTAAGGCTCCCCCCGGGCAGGCGATTGGTCAGGAAATCCCGCGGCTTTGAGCATAGGTATCTACACATCGCAGTTTGAGCTAAATTCAAACAGTCTCCCTCCCCCCGTTGTGGGGCACCGGGTGGCACGCCCTGAGCCGTGCGAAGGGCGTGGTCGAGCATCTCTGCGGAGCTCCCATGCGAAGTCAGTGAACGTCGAGCGGCCACTCGCCACGCCCTTCCTGACGTCAGGGCGTGCCACCCAACGTCGTATCGACTTGTATAGATACCAATGCACAAAGGGGGGAGGGAGACATAGTCATTTCGCTCAGAACTGAGATGTGTAGATACCATTGGCTTTCAGCGCCGGCTTGCGGATTCGCAGGAAACATCTTTCTCTGACAGCCGGAGTTTTGTACAAATCGCCCCGGGCAACCGCAATAGGG
>Ga0137463_1000154_pt1 | contig 26300 bp, 32 predicted proteins | sample EasRivERMGT800_2_FD_102333 | JGI IMG/M metagenome (GOLD analysis project Ga0137463, IMG submission 102333) | Soil microbial communities from meander-bound floodplain in the East River, Colorado, USA - East River MetaG ERMGT800_2 | ecosystem: Environmental > Terrestrial > Soil > Floodplain ...
AGTTCTGCCGCCGGAACCGGGAGACGCTGATCGAAGAAGGGCGCAAGTCGCGCGACTTCACTCACGGCCGCGTCGGCTTCGAATGGGATGATCCGGGCATTGACCCGCTCGACGATTTCGACAGCGACGGCAACCTGCGGATCCCTGAAGAGGTCCTGGGCGAGCTGCGGGAGTTTCTCAACAAGGAGCGGCCGGACCTGGCCCGCTTCCTCGACGTCAAAGTGAGCTGGCGGAAGTCGGCCCTGTCGAAGGCGTTCATCGACAAGGAAATCGGTTTGGGCATTCTGCGCCGCGCGGGCTTCCAGCCTCACGAGCGAGTGGAAGAGTTCTACGTGAAGCTGTTCGTCGGCAAACCGGTCTCTGCATCCGCGGAGAAAGCGAAGTGACCGACATCAACCTGGCCACCCGCGTGAACATCGCCCGCGACGTGATTCGCAAGGCGCTGCGCGAGCAGCTCGAACGGAGCATCGGCAACTTGCCCCAGGCCGATCGGTTCAACATTGCCGACGAGCTGCTCGAAACGGTCTGCGGCCGGGCCCTGGCCGAGCCGCTGCGGGTGATCTCGGTCGCCACGCTTGGGCGCCCGTAGGCCCGAAAATTGGACGTGTCACGGGCCGGACTTCGCCCGCGGCGTCGATTCTGGGGCATCCTGGTGCGTCGGTTTTGCCTTTACGTCCTCGGTAAACCGTTTTCCGCAGCCGTCGCGGCTTTTCGTTTACCTGAATGGTAAGACGGGCAATCTACGGGCGCTCACTGATCACCCGCGGCGATTGTGCATCTGGATCCGGCCCTGTGCCGTCGCTCGCCGCTTCAAAGCCGCCGGCCGGGGCGGCGCCGGCGAAGCGGCCGGCGGCACTGCCGCCAATCCGTTTGGCAACTTCCCGGGCTGCCCAGCTGACCACCCGCTCGTCGCCGAGCAGTTCATCGAGCACGAGTCGCTGGGTGACGCCGAATTGTGCCGCCGCGCGCGCGACGTTGGCCGCGGAGTGTGCGCCGATCTGCACACAACGGCGCTTGCCGTGGGAAGCCAGAGGGGAGCTGGCCAATCGCGAAGAGTCGGACATGGTGGGATACCAGGCCCCCCTGGGACCCAAAGGAAAGGACGAACGTTGGACATGTAGACACCCCTTTCGGTCAATCCCAATCTGCGATTGACGCGCGAACGTGTCTACATGTTTAACCGCGGCCATGGATCAGGCACTGGCCATCGTGCGAAAGATCGCCGAGCAGCTCAGCCGGACCGAGCGGCTGGTGATTCTGCTGCGCTACGGCGACGGGCTGAGCGACCGCGAGATCGCCGGCCTGGTCGACCTGGAGCCCGAAGAGGTCTCGTGGACGCTGACACAGCTCAAGGCGCTGTTCGGGTGCGCGCTCAAGCTGCGCGGCCTGTAGACAAAACGGAATAAATCACCAGCCCGGCGCAGGCTGAACGCCCGCTCGATCGGTTTGCCGGCAACCGGCAGAAAGCAGCGAAGCAGTCTTGCATTGGTTGGGTGTCTACATGTCAGGTCGGTCGAGAAAGCTGTTTGCCCTTCGCGCGTTCCCATCATGCGGCCTCTCCGTGTGCACCTCCCTTTGATCACCTGCTCTGTCTGCGATCAGTTGCGCAAACCCCACGCCGGCGGCAAGTGCCGCGAGTGCTTTGAGGGTGAAGCCGCGCGCGAAACCCGCGAGCAGCTGCAGCGGATCCCCGGGGACTGCCGCGACGCCGTCGCGATTCGCCAATTTTGAAAGAGCATCATGGTCTCCCCCTCACCGGCTCCACGGACTTTCGGCGACTGGCTCTACCTGCAAGGCGTTTCGACGGTGCTGCTCTGTGGACTGGTCGTCGGGGCCTGGACCGCCGCGCCGAGGATCACCGCCGAAGTGCGGGCCATGCTCGAAAAGAAGGACGCCGACTGCAAAGCCGAGCGAGCCGAGGACAAAACCAACTTCACCGCCGGCCTGGCTGCGCAGCAAAAGGTCTTTGAGAACACGCTGAACCGTGTTTTCCCGCAGGCCAGAGGCGAAGCGCAGCCCGGACACGACAGCACGCCCCCTGGAACGGACCGCGAATGAGAATGATGCCCGAATTTCACGCCGGCGATCTGTTGTTTTTCTACGGCACCGGCTGGAAAAGCCGCGTGATCGAAGCGGCGACCCTCGGGCCGTCGCACGTGGGAATGATCTTCGTTTATCGCGACCAGCCGATGCTGATCGAAAGCACGACATTGTGCGATCTCCCCTGCCAGATCTGCGGTGAGGCCAGCGGCGTTCACGCCCGCCGGCCCGAAGCGCGGATCGCCAGCTATGACGGCAAAGTGTTCCATTCGGCGATCCGGAAGCCGCGGCGGTTCCATCGCGAGCAGTCGAGCCAGCTCACGGCGACGATCCTCGGCCAGTATCACGGCCTGCCGTACGACATGGCCGGCGCGATCGAAAGCCCCACGGTCCTGGCGCTGGCGCAATATCCCGATTTCGGCAGCCTGTTCTGCTCGGCACTCTGTGCCGACCTCCTGCAGGGCTTCGCCAAGGGCGCCGCCGGCAAGAATCCGAAGCGCGTCACCCCGGCCGGTCTGGCCCGCATCACGCGCCGCCAGGGCTCGCACCTGCCCATGACTGAGGTGCGCGTTTGATCGGTCTGGATCCACTCGTCGTCTGCATTCGCGAGGCCTGGTTCGCGCTGGTGATGGGCGTGCTGGCGTTTTTCTTTCTCCTGCTCGATACGAGAGATCGCAAGTGACTCCGCTGCAACGCATGCTGATTGTCTGGGCGATGGCCACTGGCGCTTCGGCACTACCCGCCGTCGCGCCGATCGCACCCCCGGCCGTGGCCGCGAAAGTCGCCGTCGCGCGCCGTCTCGGCGTCCCGGCCGCAGTCCGCGAGTTGGTGCGAACTTCGAAAATCGTCGATCTGCCGCGATCTGCAAGGACTGAGAACTGGACGGTCCGCGTCGCCGGCAACAATCGCGAAGCCGGATCGTGTGCGCACGCGGCGCTCTGCAACTGCTTCAAAATGCAGGGGCGCTACGACCTGGCCGAATGGTGGGCCGCCAATCACGGCGGCGGCGCGGCACTCAAAGAGAACACGTCATGCGACAGCCTCGAGGCGGGCCTCAAAAGGGCCGGCCTCGACTATCGAATCGGAAACGACGAGGCGTTCCTCGAATGGACCTGCCGGACGCGGCGCGGCTGCGTCGTTCCCTGCGTGCGCGGTGAATACCGGTGCCCCGACTGTGGGAAGACGCACAAGGCGCTGCACGCCATCAACCTGGTCGGGCTCAATGCCCAGTACGCCTGGCTGATCGGCGTCAACGACGTCGAGCAAATTCACCGCATGGCCCGCGCCGACTTCATTGCCGACTGGAAGAACGCCGGCGGCTATGCCCTGACGCCGATGGTCGGAACGCCGCAGCCCCCCAAGCCCTGGATTCAAGCATTTCCCCAAGCCACCCCGCCCCCTGCGAAGGAGTAAACCGATGCGCCGCATCTGTGACACATTCAAGAGTCCCGTTTTCCTGTATCCGTTCACGGCGAGCGCCGTGTTGAGCTCGGCGCTCCTGGCCTCCGTGCTGATCGGCAATGCGAACACGGAGCGCATGGCAGCCGACGCCGACCGTGAGCAGGTACAGCAGCAGCTGTTCGCCTTGCAATATCGGCACTCGGGGGCGCGAAACCAAATTGCCGTCTTCCGGGAATCCATCCGGAATCTGCAGCAGGAGCTGGCGGGCGCGAAGCAACGGCAAGCTGCCGCGCCAGTCGCAATCGAAAGTGCTCCGGTGCTGGAGTCGCGCCACGTCGACCTGCCGGAAGATGGCGACAAGTGGTTTACGATCCTGTTCCTGACGCGCGACTGGAAAAACCACGCTGACCAGGCCAATGCGGTGAAGCTCTGGTACGGCAAGCTGCCGCACTCGGAATGGCTCGTGGAGCTCAAAGGGCAGACGAACGCGCGCGTGATCTACACCGACGAACCGCAGTTTCAGCAGTTCCGCCAGAAGAAGGACGGGACGCCGCTGGTCTCGGGAGTGCCAACACTGCTCATTGAGCGGGCCAACGGCGAGGTGGTCTACCTGGAGAGCGGGAAGAGCCTCGCCCACCACCCGGCCGACTTGCGCAAGGCGGTCGTGCTGGAAATGAAACGCCGCTGCCCGAATGGCCAGTGCCTGCCGCTCTTCCCGACACCGGCGTCGAAACCGACTGACGGCGCGATCGAGGAAGAGAAACCGCAGGACGAGGTCCCGGCCGTGATTCACGAAGCCCCGCCGGCAGCGCCGGCGCCGGCCGATCAAAAAAAAAGTGGCCCGAGCCCGATTGTGGCTCTGGTGGGTCTGGCGGCAATTTTCGCCGCAATCCTTGTGATCGGTAAAGGGGAAGTCTTCGCCTCCAAAGTCAAGAAGGGCCTCCGCGGCTGATCGGCCGCGGCGCATCGCTCGCACTCACCACAACCACATTCTCTCATTCATCGGGGAAAGACCATGGATCTCAGTTGGACAGAATTTGCGGGGCTGGGCGCTGCGCTCGGTCTCCTGGCCGTGCTGGTCGTCGTGCTCAAGTCGAAAGAGAAGGACGTCGAGATTGCGATTCACGAATGGGCCGGCACCGTGGCGACGGCGTTCGCCAAAGCCGGCTTCTCGCACACAATTTGCGCTCCCCTGCAGGCCCTGGCGGCTGGCAACCTGGCCGGCTGTGTCTCGGCCGGCGTCCACCTGGCCGAATACCTGAAGGACGTCAAGAACTGGGAGAAGGAATGTCTCAGCGTCCTGCAGACTGCCCTGGCCGATCCTGTGCTGGGCCCGAAGGTTCGCAAGCTGTGCGGTGACATCGCCGCGAATGCCGACCAGAAGACGATCCAGGCCGACGCCGACGATCTGGAAGCGTCGAGCCCCCTGGACGCACTCACGAAGGCGAACCAGGCCCTGGAAGATTCGATGCACGACGCGCTGCATTCGGCGCAGCACCCGGAGCTCGAGGGCCTGATCGCCAAGTTGCCGAAGGGACGTAAGAGTCTGGCCGGCTTCATCGTCGCCGGCAAACATGCGGCGCAAAAGGCGCAGCAGGTGACTGAGACGGTGCTGCAGTCCGGTACGCTGCTGGCCTCTGCCCTCCCGACCATTCCCGATGGTCACATTCTCCTCGGTCCCGGCGCAACCCTGCCGCCGGCGCCGACGTCCGACAGTGCCGGGTCTGGCACCGGCGCAGATGCGCCGCCGAAATCCGCGGCCTGATCGGACCTTCCCCGCCCGGGCCGTGCACTCGCACGGCCCGGGTGATTTTGTTTTCCCGCCCCTCCCTCATTTCCGCGGTTATAAAATGCGCTCCACCGATCGAATTGAGCGGCGTATCGTCTGCGGCTTCGTGATCTGCATCGCGCTGCTGCTCGGCCTGAATGCCGCCTTCCCCAATTTCTCGCCGCCGGCGAACGACCTGGCCGACGACGCGCCCGACAGCGCGTTCGTAGTGCGCGGGAAAGTCCTGCTGGGGACCGCCGACTTCACCGGACTGGCGCGCTACTGCGTCGCCGACACGCTGAAGGAAAACCTCGATGGTCCTGGCGATCGCAGCAAGTCGAGCTGGAAGAGCGATCCCTCCGTGCTTCCCGAGCGGCCGATCGGCAACGCCGACTATCTGCACTCCGAAATGGCGAAGGGGCACCGATCGCCGGCGTCGGACAATTCGCAGTCGCAAACCGCAATGGACTGGTCGCACTCACTGCTCAACGCGGGGCCGCAAAACCAGCCAATGAATAACGGAGTGTGGAAGGAAATTGAGAAGCGGCGCCAGAAGATGGCCCGCGCCGGCGCTGCGGTGCGATCGACGACAATTCTCATTTTCGAATTGCAGCCTGCGGGAAAGACGAAGGACGGTTGCCCGCTGTCATCGCTGACTGTGACAGCACAGGGAAAGAACCAGCTCTGGCAGCCAACGCACTTTGCGACGTCGGTCCGATTCACGGTGGGAGATCGTACTTGGTACGAGACGTATCTGGTGCCCAACACCGCCGACGTCGCTGACGACGACCCGAAGAAGTATCTCGTGGCGATCGACGTCGTCGAGTTCGATTGCAATTTGAATCTGTGGCCGTGCCCTCCCTCACTGAAGGGCGCAGCGCGCGAGCGCTGGATTGAAGAGCAGGAGGCCCGCGAATCCGCGCCTCCGTAATTCGCTCTGGTGGCGCGCCCTGGTGGCGCAGCGCCATGGGAGAGCCCCCCACCACGGCGGGTCCTTCCCAGGGGGGGGCCGGTCGCCGCGCGGTGTAACGATCGCCGATTTTTTGTCGACAAGCGAAAAAAAAATCTTCTTCTTCTTCTTCCGACATGGCAAAAAAGGCCGGAAAACCGACCAAAAAACGGGCTGAACCGGAAATCACAGCAGCGCCGGAGACGGTCACGGGCGACGAGGGGCTCGGGGCCGTGTTTTCGGTCTCGGCCAGGACGGTTCAGTCGTGGCGGAATCGAGGCCTGCCCTGCCAACGCGACGGACGATCATTCATTTTCAACGTCGAGGAAGCCCGCAAGTGGGTCGATCTCTTCCGCCGCAGCACCGAAACGACGACCAGCACGCCGGGGGGCAAGATCAAACTGTCGCGCGAACGCGCGAAGCTGCGGATCGATCGAGCCAAGGCGGCCCAGGCCGAGCGCGAGGAGCTGGCCGCCGGCAAGAACATCCTCAAGCGCGACGAATGGGAGCTGTACGCGATCGAAGTCGTGCAGCAGGCCCGCGATCGACTGATGCGGCTCCCGAAAATGCTTTGCCGACACGTCCCCCAGAAGTTTCACCGGATCCTCCAGGCCGAGGGCGACGCCGACGTGCGGAAAATCCTCAACGAGATGGCGCGGGCCCTGGCCGAAGGAGTGAAGGAGTGATGTGCTTTCCCCTGCAGTCGCTCAAGCCTGGATTCCGCCGGATCATGTCAGCGCCGTCGACTGGGTCCCGGCCAACATCATCATCCCCGAAGAGACCGAGACCCCGGGGGCGTTCGATCTCGATCTCTTTCCCCACGTCCGCGGCGCGCTCGAGCTCGCCGACGATCCCATGATTCGCCAGATCCTCTTCCGCTGGTCGGCCCGCAATGCCAAGACGACGACGTGCCTGGCACTGCTCGCCTTCTGGGCCTGCAACGCGCCGCGGCCGATGATGCTCGGTTCGTCGAACGAAGAGAAGGCCGACGACACGATCGACAGCCAGCTCTACCCGATCCTCGAGGCCTGCGCCGCGACGCGGGGCCAGCTCAAGCCCCCGCACCAGCGCAACGGCCGGTTCGTGGCGCTCAAGCGCTGCCGGATCCGCAAATCGTTCTCGGGATCGCCCAGCAGCATGGCCGGCTTCCCCGCCTGCTACGCCCATGCCGGCGAAGTGAGCAAGTGGACGAAAAAGAAATCGTCCGAGGCCGATCCGATCCGCCTGTTCCTCAAGCGGGCGATGCTGTACCCGTACGAATCCAAATACCTGTTCGAGTCGACGCCCGGCACGAAGGGGCACTGTTCGATCACGAAGCTGGTCGACGACCCGAACACTCAGCGGCGGTACCGGTTCGTGCCGTGCCCGCACTGCGGAGAGTACCAGCGCCTCAAATGGGGCGACCGGGATCCCGGCAGCGGCGGCGTCCGGTGGGACAAGCCGACCGGCGGCCATTCGGAACGGGGCCTGGCAATCGCCACGGCCCGCTACGAGTGCGCGAACTGCAAAAAGCCGATCGAAGACCGGCACCGGCCGGCGATGATGCGGGCGGGCGTGTGGGTCCCCGAGGGGCAGTCGATCGACAAGAAGGGGAAGCTGCACGGCAAACCGAAGGTCGAAAGCCCCAACGTGGCCCTGGACGATCTCTCCGCGCTCTATTCGCTGGCGATCGGCGGCTGGGGGCAGCTCGTGGGTGAGTTCCTCGACTCCCGCGGCGATCGGGAGTCGAGGCGCGACTTCATCAACAGCGTCCTGGCCCAGGTGTATGACCCCGCGCCGGTCAAAGTCCGCGCGCACGACCTCACCGAACGCCTCGGAAGCGACGAACCGCCGCGGCTCTGCCCGCTGTGGGTCGTGTTCCTGACGATGGCGGTCGACGTGCAGCAGGGAGGGACGTTTTTCAAGTGGCAAGTCGACGGCTGGGGCCAGCACGCCCGCGGCCACCTGGTCGATCATGGCGTGGCCCTGGGCGAACCGGCACTGGAAGCCCTGATCAAGTCGATGCAGTACCCGCACGCCGACGGCGGCAAGCCCCTGCGCCCCGCGCGGGCCTTCCTCGACGCGCGCGACGGCCATGTCACCGAGCTGATTTACGCGTTCTGCCGGCGCGTGCCGGGGTGTTTCCCCTGCATGGGCTCGAGCCGCTCCGCGTTTCGCGAAATGTGCCGGCCGCAGCCGATCGGCAATGTGCCGGCGTTCGACAAGATCGCCAAGAGCGGCGTCGTGCCGACGCACTTCGCGGCGGTGCCGATCATGTACGAAATCAACACGCACCGGACGCAGATCTACGTGCAAAACCACCTCGACGGGCTGATCAAGCCCGAAGACCCGTCCCGGTTCACGCTCAATTCCGAGGCCGCGGTCGACGAGGAGCTGCTCGGCGAACTGACCAACGAATTCCCGCACGACGAAACCAACGTCGACGGCTACGAAGTCTCCGTGTGGACGAAACTCGGGCCCAACGACCAGCGCGACGACTGGCGGTACAACCGCGCGCTGGCCGATCTGCTCGCCCAGAACGGCCGCGGCTGGGACAAACTCGTCCGCCTGCCCCCGAACGCTCCCGCTCCTGCTCCCCCGCGCCGCGCCGGCCTGACGACGCCCGACGGCCGTCCGTTCCTCATCACAGAAAGGTAGTTCACAACCATGGGTAAGCCCCGCAAACCGAAGCCGATCGACGAGTCCGCAGTTCCCGGGATCGATTCTCCGCTCGACGTTTCGTCGCCCCTGGCCACCGATGCGCCGGCCGAAGCCGGTCCGTCGTTCGTCGCCATCAGCCTGCGGGCCCCGATGCTCGACGGCGACCCGGCCGGTTATTGCCCGCAGCACGTCGATTGCCAGTTCCGGGGCGGCCTGGCGATCACACTCAGGCGGCTGTATGACGGCCTGGACGCCGTCGGCGCCCGTCTGGCGGACGGGAAACGGATCGCCGGTGGCGTCGACGCGATCCGCTGGCTGCTCGAACAGCTCGAAGATACCAGCGAAGGAACGCCGATCGCGTTTCCCGAGCCGGCCCAGGTCTCCGCCGGCGAACCCGCACCCGCGGCGACCGAAACCGCCGCAAACCCGCCGGCCGAAGGTGCGAACGCCCCCCAGCCGGACGCATAAACAACCGCCGTCCGCTCTGTCCGGAACTTCCGGCTCCGGACAGAGCGGATTTTTCTTGGAATTCGGCCACGCCGGCCGAAGAATGAAAACTGCCCCTCTCGCACCTCCCGCCCGCGGCTCCATGTCGTCACTCACTTCCGCCAGCACGCTGGCCCAGATCAAAGCGGCCTACGCCGACAACGCTTCCTACCAGGAAGACGCCGACGTGGCGAAGGCCCGCGCCTTTGTCACCGCCTGCCGGCTGCTGCTGCTCAAAACGCCATCCAAAGTCATGCACGGGAAGGCCGGCGGGATCGAGTTCAGCGTGGCGAGCATTCAGCAGCAGCTCGACGCGGCCAACCGCTGGCTGGCCTGTTCGCTCGCGGCTGCTGACGGGGGCGGGATTACGTTTCCCTCGTTCGACGGTTTCCGAGGCATGTGATGCCACGCCCGACCGGCAAAAATCCGACGACCGCCGAGGCCTTCCAGGGGCTCCGCGCCGATTACCAGGCGACGAAGAGCTCCCAGTACCGGCGCCGACGGTCGGGGCTGATCGCCACCGGGGCGAATGCCGACTGGCACTACCGCGTCGAAGCGGACTACCTGCGGTTGATGGAAGCCTGCCGCGACATGGACCGCAACGACGTCCTGATCGGCCAGGCGGTCGACCGGGCCGTCACGAACACGATTCAAGACGGCATGCTGCCCGATCCGTCGACGACCGATCGGGGGGTCAATCGCGAGATCTCAGCCCGCTGGGAAAACTGGTCGGAAGACCCCGAGCAGTGCGACATCCAGGGGGAGCTGACGTTCCACGACCTCGAAAACCTCATCTATCGCGAAACGCTGGTCGACGGCGACATCATTTCGCTCCCGCGCCGCGAGGGCTGCCTGCAGACGTTCGAAGCGCACCGCCTGCGGACCCCGACGAACACGAAAAAGAACGTCGTGCACGGCGTGCTGCTCGACGATAACCGCAAGCGGCTCGAGTACTGGTTCACCAAAGACGACATCCCGCCCTATCAGGCGCTCAACAATGTCGGCGAGACGGTCTCGGTCCCGGTCCGGGACAAAGACGGGTACCGCCAGGTGTTTCACGTCCGCAACCCCAAGCGCGTGACGCAGACGCGCGGAATCGGCGCTCTGGTGCCGACGTTCGACTGCGCCGGGATGTTCGAAGACATCAATTTCGCAAAACTCGTCCAGCAGCAGGTGGTGAGCTGCTTCGCCGTGTTCCGCAAGCGGGACGCCAGCTTTTCCATGCCCGACGGCACTCAGCCGACAGGCGAAAAGACGGTCCAAAACCTGCCCGATGGCTCGACGCGCACGCTCCGCGGGATCGCGCCGGGGATGGAAATCGAAGGGATGCCCGGCGAAACGCTGGAAGGTTTCTCGCCGAACGTCCCCAACGCCGAATTCTTCGATCACTGCCGGCTGATCCTGACCCTGATCGGGATCAACCTGGGTCTGCCCCTGGTGCTGATGCTGCTCGACGCCAGCGAAACGAACTTCAGCGGGTTCCGCGGGGCGGTCGACCAGGCCCGGCTCGGCTTCCGCCGCAATCAGCGCTGGCTGATCAACGGGTTTCACCGGCCGTGCTATCAATGGAAGGTCCGGCAGTGGCTGGCCGACGATGCGGCCCTGCGGTCCGCCGCCGGCAAGCTCGGCGACAAAATCTTCGCCCACACCTGGCGGCGGCCGAGCTGGCCGTACATCGAACCGCTCAAAGACGCGTCGACCGATCTCCTGCGCGTCCGCAACGCGCTCATTTCGCCCCGCCGGCTGCACGCCGAACGGGGGCGGGAATGGTCGCACGTCTGCCGCGAGATCGTCGAAGACAACGCGATGGCCATCATCCGCGCCAAACGGATGGCCGCGAAGATCAACCTGAAATACACCGACGACCAGCCTGTGCACTGGCGCGAGGTCCTGTCGCTGCCGACCCCCGACGGCGTGCAGGTGTCGCTCGCTCCCGAATCGGCCAATGGCGCTGGCAGTGAAGACGTGGCGCCGAAGAAGAAAGACAAACCCAAGCCACCGGCCAGGAACCCGAAAAATGCCCTTTGATCCGCGCGCCGCACTGCAAGGGCTGAACGTCCCCCACCTCGATCAGTATTTCGGGGTCTGGGCGATTCAGGAAGAGACGCTCCGCGCGGCGCTGGTGCGCATTGAGCGGATGAACCTGCGGGCCCACGTGCTGGTCCGCCAGGGGAAGGCGAAAGGGCGCAAAGCGGCCGAGGATCCGGCGGCCGACAAAGACGATCAGATGCCCGAGGCGTCCGGCCGCGGCAGCGATTACGAAATGACCGCCGACGGCGTCGCCGTGATCGAAGTCTCCGGCCCGATGATGAAATACGCCTCCAGCCTCTCTGGGGGGACCTCGACGGTTTACACCCGCCGGCAGATCCGCCTGGCAGTCGCCGATGAACGCGTGCTGGCGATCGCTCTCGTGTTCGACACGCCCGGCGGCACGGTCGCCGGCACGCGGGACCTGGCCGACGACATCGCCGCGGCGACGAAGAAGAAACCGACGCTCGGTTACGCCGAGGACCTGTGCTGCTCGGCCGGCTACTGGGCGATCGCCCAGTGCAGCAAGGTGGTCTGCAACCCGACCGGGATCATCGGTTCGATCGGCGTCTACTCCGTGCTGTACGACAGCTCGAAGATGGCGAAGAAGGACGGGATCGCCGTCCACGTCGTCAAAGCGGGTGAGTTCAAAGGGACCGGCGTCGACGGGACCCCGGTCACTCCCGAGCAGCTCGCCGAAATGCAGCGGCTGGTCGATTCGCTCAACGGTCATTTCCTCGAAGCGGTGGCCACCGGCCGGAAGATGCCCCTTTCCAAAGTCAAATCGCTCGCCGACGGCCGCGTCCACGTCGGCACCGAGGCCAAGGCCCTCGGCCTGGTCGACGCCGTGCAGTCGTTCGACGAGGCCCTGGCCGATCTGTCGAAATCCATTCAGCCGGGCGGTTCCCGCGCGGCGTCCGAAGTCACTTCCAACCCCGTTTCTGAAGAAGGAGCCCCCATCATGGCCGGCGAATCGACCACCACCACAGCCCCCGCAGCCCCGGCGGCTGCAGCTCTCGTCGCCGCGGTCGTCCTCGGCGCGTCGTTCGAGCAGCTCCGCAGCGCCTTCCCGAAGGCCTCGAATGACTTCATTTGCGACCAGCTCGCGAAGAAGGCGACCGTCGAACAGGCGCAGGGGGCGTACATCGCCAGCCTGGAAGCCTCGAACGACCAGCTCAAGGCCGGCGCCGGCAAGCCGGGAGTGACCGGTGTCACCGATCGCCCGGCGGCAACCGCCACGCGCGAGGAAGCGACCGCCGAGCCGATCAAGGCCTGGGAAGATGCGATCGAAGCGCGGCTCAAGGGCTGTGGCGGCGACAAAGCGAAAGCCATTCGCCAGCTCGCCAAGGAAAAGCCCGAACTGCATGCCAGCTACCTGGAGGCCTACAACGCGGCGCACGCCTCGGCCCGCAAGAAGCCGGGCAAGCTCGCCGGCTGAGCTGCTGTCGACCTTTTGTGGCCACGTTCCCGTTCCCGATTCAAATTCCTTTCACCGTCTGAGGAGTCACCATGTCGAGTTCGTCATTCGTCGAAACCCCGACGCGGCAGTTCAAGGCCGGCGCCGCGATCGCCAAGAACCTGCGCGTCAAACTTTCCAGCGGCAAGCTGGCGGCTGCCGGCGTGGCCGACCCCAGCATCGGGACGCTCGAAGAAGCGTCGTTCGCCGATCTCGACATCCGGGCCGTGCGCCTCAAGACGGCGGTCGGCACTGTCCTGATGGTCGCCAGCGGGGCGATCTCGCTGGGCGCAAACGTTTACGGCGCAGCCAGCGGCAAGGTGAGCTCGACGTTCGGTCCGCAGCACGAGGGGATCGCCCTGCAGGCGGCCACCGCCGACGGCGACATCATCGAAGTCTTGCGTTTGACCGGCGGGACGAAGGTCGTGTATGGCCAGCAGACGACCGTCGCCGCGTCCGACACCGTCGTGACGGGGCTCAACACGGTCCTCTCGGTCGTCGCCAGCATGGAGTCGGACCCCGGCGACGATCCGTTCATGTGCAGCGCCCAGATCGGCGACCAGGCCGGGAGCCCCGCGGCCGGCTCGATCCTGATCAAGACCTGGAAGAACACGAGCGGCACCGACCCCACCCCCCTCGCCGCCGGCACGTTCACGAAGAAAATCAACTGGATCGCCGTCGGGACGTAAGGCCCGCGCCTTAACCCGGCACTTGATCGCGTTCAAACGTCCATCCGTCATGAAAATTTCCCAACCGAAAAAGTGCGGCTAGGCTTTGGCCGGCCGAATGGCGAGCCCCACAACTCGTCTGCCGCATTTCCTACTTTGTGCCTCCGTGGAGGGATCAGATGACGAGCACCCATGCCCGCCCCCTCAAGTTCGCTTTCGACGCTGCGGCCTGACCTGCAGCAGAGTTTCACCGAGTTCGACCTGGCGATGAACATGCAGGGCTTCATCGGCCAGAAGATCTGCCCCGTCCTCGACGTGGGACGGGCTTCCGGCAACTTCGGCCGGATCCCGATCGAGCAGTTGCTCCAGAACCCCGACGTCACCCGCGCCCCCGGCTCGGGTTATGCGCGGGGCAAGTTCACGTTCAAGCCCGATACGTACGTCACGACCGAATTCGGCTTCGAAGAGCCGGTCGACGACGTCGAATCGGAAATGTACGCGGACTACTTCGACGCCGAACAGGTCTCGGCGCTCCGCTCGCACCATGCCGTGCTGCTGGGCTATGAACGGCGGGTCGTCGCCCTGATGACCGACACGGCCGTCTGGACCGGCGCCAGTCTGACGCTGGGCGTGTCGGTTCCCTGGGACACGATCGCCACGGCGGCCCCTCTGACCGATATCGAAACGGCCGTGCAGGCGGTGTATGCCAACTCCGGGCTCTGGCCCAACGCGATCAGCCTGTCGCGCATCGACTTCCGCAATCTGCGGAATTGCGCCCAGGTGATCGACCGAGTGAAATACTCGGGGTTCATGGACACCCGGGCCGGCAACATCACCGCCCAGGCGATCGCCCAGTGCCTCGACCTGGAAGAAGTGATCGTCGCCGGCAGCAGCTACAACAGTGCGAACGACGGCCAGGCGGCCTCGCTCGGCTCGGTGTGGCCCAAGGGGACGGCGATGGTCGCGCACATCGACCGGTCGAACGATGTTCGCCGGCCGACCGTGGCCCGCACGTTCCACTGGTCGCAGGACGGCTCGACGATCAACGGGACCGTCGAAACCTACCGCGACGAAACCCGTCGCAGCGACATCGTCCGCACCCGTCATCAGACGGGCGAGAAGGTGATGTACAAGCAGGCCGGTTTCACATTGACCGGACTGCACACGTAACCCTGAGGCAGGGACCGGGGAACAAGAACCGGGGGCGGAGTCGCAACCTCCCGCGCTCGGTTCCCTCCCCGGTCCCATTTGAAGCGGTCCCGCCATGGTCTCACAGTACGCCGAGCTGTACGCCGACGCCGCCGTCCCTGCCATCGATGAGCAGCTCGGCGAAGCCATCACCTGGCTGCCGCTCGACGATGCGACCATGGCCCGGACGATTCGCGCGGTGTGGTGCGAAACTGAAGCCGAAGACGACACCCACCGCGGCCGTGAGAACAAACGGACCGGATACCTGACCGTGCTCGACAACACCCTGCCGATCGATCAGCGCGACGCCTTCGTGATCGCCGGCGTCCGCTGGAAAACCCGCTCCGTGCAGAAAGGGAGCGATCCGACGATCGTCTGCAAACTCGAACGGCACGAACGCGACAAAACGAACCGGGGGGGCAAACTCCAATGAGCGCCCCCTCACCGGACGGCAGCATCAGCCTGCCGATGTACTACGCCATGCTGACGCTGGCCGCGTCGGCCACGTTTCAGGCGGCCGTCGGCGCCAGCGACGCGGCCGGAGCACTGACGCACATCTTTCCCGGCGAAATGGACGATCACGCCGAGACCGACAAACGGCCGCGGGCCTTGATCGACGTCGACGGCGAACAGACGTCGACCCGCCAGGGAACCGGCCCCGAATGGACGGACAAAGGGGAGCTGGTGCTCGACATCGAGCTGCTCACCGATCCCACCTATGCCGGTGCGGACATCGACAACCTGCGGGCCGCCCGACTCTCGTTTTACAACACAATCGGGAAGATCAAAGACGAGATGCAGGCGCGGTCGGGGACCCCCGGCTACCTCAACATCATTTCGATTACCCGCGGGCCGATCGGCCGCGGCGACGACAAGGAAAACGACGACGACCCCGGCGAAAGCTACTGGGGCTGCACGCTGACTTTGGACTGGTTCGGATGACCGCCGCGGGCGGCTCGTCGGCGAGCAATGAACGAAGCTGAGCACCTGAAACACAATCGCCATGTCGGACTATCTGCGGATCACGATCAAGTACAACGAAAAGCTGACGACGCCCCGCGCGCACCGCCAGCTGCTCAATGCGCTGTACCGCGAGATGCTCCAGCATCACAAAGAGGTTGTCCTGCCGCGGCACTTCGAGAACGTCCCCGAGACGGCCCCTGGCGGCGCGTACGGCTACGCCAGGCGGAGCCAGAAGTGGCTCTCCCGCAAGGAGCGGGAAGGGCGCGGCGATCAGCCGCTGGTCTATCGCGGCCTGATGCGCACGATCGTGCTGCGCGAGACGCAGGTGCGGGCAACCTACAAGGGGGGCTCGATCACCGCCAAGAACCATTACGCGATGCGGCCGCAGCGGCGGCACGAGGTGGAAGTGATTTCCCGCCGCGAGAAACGCCGGATGGCCGGCCGGATGCGGATCGATTACGTGAAGCGCGTCAAACAACCGCCGTACGCCCGCATGCGGCAAAAACGAATCATGGGATCCTGATCGAATTCACACGCGGCGATTATGCCCGCGGACAACAGTGGCGACCAACGCTCGCCGGGGGAAAAAATGGACGCAGCATATGATGCAATTCTGGGGAGTCTGACGCTTCGCCAGGTGCGGAAGAGCGGGTTCCAGCCGCAGGCCAAAACGCAGGCCGGCCGCGTATCGGGGGGCCTCGACGCCAGCGCCCTGTTCCTGAAGGAAGCGCAGCCCCGCGCCATGTTCACGTCGGGGGACATCGCCGGCGTGATCGCCGGCCTGTCGCTGACCGCCGGGCTGTCGGTCGTTGCCGGCACGATCACGATTCCGTACAACCGGCGGGCCAATGGGGGCACGTTCGCCGGCGGCTCGAGCAACTTCACCCTCACCGGCGCGAACGGCCTCATTCTGCCGCGCTCGATCAGCGCGTCGCAGGGGGAAGAGGAGGGGGCCTCGGCCGACATCGAGGTGATCTTCCTCTCGACCGATGGCCTGACCGCCCCGGTCGCCGCCAACGTCAATCAGGCGCTGGGTTCGCAGGCGTTCAACGCGATGTACGCCATGGGCCCCGTCTACATCGGCGGCAGCCAGTTGACGCAGGTGCAGTCGATCAAGGTGGACACCGGTCTGCAGGCCACCGTGAAACTGTACGATGGCACGTGCTACCCGACGATCACCTTCATCCAGCAGCGCGATCCGGCGATTGAAGTCACCTTCGAGAACTTCGACGCGCTCTCCTCGAACGGCCCGCTGTTCGCGACGCTGGGCTCCGGCTGCGCCGCCTACTTCCGCAAGAAGGCCTCGCACTCGACGTTCACGAGCGACGCCAGCACGGTGCACTGCAAGCTCTCGTTCGCCGACGGCCTGGCTTCGGTGGAAAGCGCGGAAGCGAGCGGCACCGACAACGGCAGCGCCACGATCCGCCTCAACGGCCTGGCCCTCGTCGGCAGTGCCGCTTCGGCGATTCCATAACCGCGGAAATACCGGGGGGCTCACGCCGCCCCGCTCGCCACGTTTTTAATTCCGCCCCCGCAATTCCCCTTCGCGCCCCCGCAATTCCCGCCATGCAGTACCAGATCTTCCTTCCCGGCGTCGCCGGTGCGAATCCGCAGTTCCTGGTCGACGTCGGCCTGGCCGACCTGGTCGCGGGGGCGAACTTCTGCGATTCCGCGCACGGCCCGATTCCCCCGGGCGGCGGCGTCCCCGGTCCTGGCGTCGTCGTCGCCTGGCCACGGCCTGGTGCGGCGCAACTGGGTTACCGCCCCGAGGCGCAGACCTGGCTGCCGGCGGTGAAGTGCGGCGACCTGGCGGCCGGCCGTTACTGGGTCGGATTCTGGAACGATTCGCCCCCCACGCCGGCCGATCTTCAGCGGCCGTACCGGCAGGCGGGAATCCGCGTTGCGCTCGGCGACGGGAACGAATGGCTCCTGCCGATGGCCAAAGAACTCGACCATAATATGGTCCTGGCGGACGACGGCACGTGGAAGTTCGAAATCCAGCGCCGATTTCACGACTTCTACCTCGAGCATCTCCGCTGGTTCCAGTTCTTTGGGACGATGACGCAGTCGGAAGGGGCCAGCTTTGCCGAGGCGGCCGAGTTCATCCTGATGGCGCTCCGAATCAACTATCGCCTGACGGGCGAAGTGGCCAGCCAGTTGCGCCTGTTCACGAAAGAGAACGTCCTGTCCGCGATGTTCGCCGTGCTGGGGACTGCCCCCCCTGCGGTGTCGGGAGGCGCGGCGTGAGTGACGAAGACGTCAAAATCATCGTCGCGGGAACCGACGCCGGCCTGCTGGCTCTCTGGCAGCGCCAGAACGCGGAGATTCTCAAGAACCAAAAGGCCCTGCTGCAAATGGGCCAGGCGGGCGAGAAAGCCGGTCAACAGATCGGCAGCGCGGGCGCCGCCGGCGGCAACAAACTGAACGCCGCGTTTTCTGGCGCGGTGCAGACCATGCTCGGCATCGGCTCGGCCGTCTCGGTCGTGACGCTGGCAACACGCACATTCCTGAAGGCGGTCGAAGAAATCAAGCGCGAGTACGAGCACCTGCGCGGCCAGCAGTCGCGCGCCGGCCAGGCCCAGGTCGCCGCTGCCCCCGCGCAGCGCGAGATGTTCGAAAATCTGGGAAATGACAAAACGCTGACTCCCCAGCAGGCGAATGCGGCCGTCGCCCGGATCAGCGAAAAGGCGAGCATGGCTCCGGCCGATGTGTTCAAGGTGATGAGCACGGCCCTGTCGTTCAAAGCCCGCGACGAAACGGCTGCCTCAGTCGTGCCACTGGTCGAGATGGCGGCGCAAATGTCGCCCGAGGATTCCGGTGCAGCATCGGCGAATGTCAAAGCGCTACAGGCGATCCGCAAGGCGGCGCCGAATGCCGGCGCGAAGGATATCCAGGGGTTTCTGATCGGCGCGAAGCTGGCCAGCCCGGTCGTGAACAACGAAAACTTCGGCGCGTACACCGCCCCCGGCATCGCGCAGCTCATGTCGCTGGGGAACAGCCCCCAGGAAGCGGCCGCGTTCCAGGGAGCGCTCGGCCAGGGGATCGGCGACGAAGAAGGGCGCGTCACCGCCAACGCGTCGATCACCTTCGCGAAGCAAATGAAAGAAATGCTCCCCAAGGTCCAGGGGGGCCTGTTCCAGCAGCTCGCCTTCCTGCAAACGCCGGAGGGAAGAAAGGCCAAAGCGAAACTACTCGGACCGCTGCTGAAGGGGCACGAGAACGCGAAGAAGATCGGGCTGGAAGGGGAAGCCAAAGCGTTCGCCACGTTGGTCGGGTTCATCAAAGGGGAAGGCCGCTACTCCGAAATGCTGCAGGGGACGCTCAGCGACACGCCCGGCCTGGAGGGGGCCGGCTCGTTTGTCGATCAACGCCAGGCGGCGCTCGACGCCGATCCATTGCAGAAAAACTTCCGATTGCAGCGCCTGATGAAGTCGGCGGCTGAGCGCACCCAGCTGGGCCGGTTGGAATCGGGAAAGCAGGGGATCACGATTGGCGCTCTCCAGGAGCACCTCGATAACGCCGGCGTCAGTGAGCGCGAGCGGGACATGCTGCTGGAGTCCTACAAGGTGCGCACCGAGGGCGCACCGGAGGGGATCGCCAATAAGGCCGGTCAGCTTGCCGGCCTGATCCCGACGCTCAAAGAGCGGCAGTCCCCTGAAGAAGCCGCCGCCGGCGTCATGCAATTCGAAGCGGCGCGCCTGCGCATCGGCCAGCAAATGCACTTCGAAGGAAATCGCCAGGTCGGCACCACGAACGAATCCTTGGCCGCGGCAAAGGCCCTGGAAGCGGGAGCGAAACATCTTCGCGAGATGGCCCGCCAGGAAAACCCCGGTCCGCAACCCAAAGCCGGCCCGGCGGCCGCCAATGACCGCCGCGCGGGAGGTGGCTGATGGGTCTCTCGCACGACGGCTATACGTTCGGCGGTTCCAGCTTCCACGGCGACATCGTCGCCGAATCGGACGTGCAGGCCGAGCTGGTCGAAGAGAAGTTCTTCGGCCTGGCCGGCGCGGTGCACGTGCTCGGTGCGCCAGGCGGCCGGACGCTGCACTGCCAGTACGACCTGGTCGGTTACACACAGGTCAACCTGGGCAATCAGCTCCTGGCGATCAGCCAGAAAGTGACCGCCCTGGTCGGCACGCTGACGATCACCGGCAACATCGGGGGCACCTATCCGAAATGCACGTTCCTCGGCTACGTCCACGAACCGCAGTTTTTCGACGGCAGCGGCGTCAACGGCTGGTGCTGTTTCGGCCGCCTGTTCTGGCGCCAACGTTCCCTGCAATAAACCGGGCGAGCGGGGCGGCGTAAGCCCCCCGGTAGTTTCAACAAAGGACAGACCCATGAAGATCGAAGACAAACGCGTCGCCGTCCGCGGCGTGATCACTCAGTTCCTGGCCGACAAAGAGCCGTCGCAGATCCCCGCCCAGGCGGCCTACGAGCTGTTGTACGCTGACGACGTCGACTTCGCGCTGTTCCACAGCGTCTGGCAGCACGTGCAGAGCGGCGCGGCCGAGGAAGCCGCACACGCCGAGCTGCTGAAGAGCGCCGCGCCGGCGGACGAATGCCAGACCCAGCCCACGGCCATCAAACCCACCCTGGCCGATCCCCAGGCCCGAGAAACCCAATGAACGAATATCCGGTAATTGCGCTTTACCTGGCCGTCGTCTGGTCGCTGCGGATCGGGCTCCTCGTGCTTCTGGGAGCACTGCTTGTCGCTGCCGTCGCGCCCCCGCCCGAGTGTTGATCGTTTCACATTTCCCCATTTCGTCTCACACGGCCGCACCGCGGCCTGGAAAAGAGCATGCCATGCACGACGCCAACGGTACCGAACTCAAGGTCGGTGACAGAGTGATGATCCCCTGCAAAGTTTGGGACTAATCCAGCCATTTCACTATTTTCCGAATTCCGACCGGATTTACAGTTATACACTTGATTCACTATAGCCGATTGGTATAATACACTCATGAGACGCGGCAAACAGCCGCAACCAGCTCCCTGGGTGGTGGGAGGGGATGGAGAAAAGATTATGAAGACCGAAACAACAGTCGCCGGAAAGCAGATCCAGATTGACCGCAGCGGATCTGGCCACAACTGGCGCAACATCGACGCCTGCGACATCCCGGCGGATGTGCGGACCGAGATCGAGGGCGAGATCATGGACGGCGGAAAAGACACCGGAAAAATGGTCGCCAGCAATGGCCAGCATTACCGCTGGTAGTGAATTCTCCCCTGCACTCGGCAGGTTCTGCGGCGACCGAGGATTACTCGCCGCGGCCCCATTGAAGGAATTCTCATGACTGACAAACCGCTTCCCCGCACGCTGATTGAGGCCGTCGAATTCTTCGCCGACGAGACGACCTGCAATCAGATGCTGCTCGAAATTAAATGGCCCGGCGGTAAGGTCGTCTGTCCGAAGTGTGGCAATGAGTCCTGCCACGAGTTGAGCACGCGGCCGGGTCAACTGAAGTGCAATAAGGCGGAATGTCAAAAACAATTCTCTCTGAAAAAAGACACGATTTTTGAGAAATCCCCCCTCTCTCTCAGTCTGTGGTTTGTTGCGGTCTGGCACATTGCCAATTGCCGCAACGGGATCAGCAGCTATGAGGTGTCTCGGGCGCTCGGCGTCACTCAGCCGACGGCGTGGTTTATGCTGCACCGCATCCGCGAGGCGATGCGGTGCGACTCGTTTTCCGGCGGTCCAAAGCTGGCCGGTGAAGTTGAGAGCGACGAAACTTTCGTCGGCGGCAAAGCCAAAAACATGCACGCCAAGAAACGGGAGCAACTGACCGGGCGCGGCGGTGTCGATAAGGCAGCAGTGCAGGCAATCGTCGAGCGTGGCGGCAACGCAATGACATTCGTTCCCGATCGGCTCGACCGGGAGAATTTGCGTGGCAACATCCTGCGATCTGTCAGCCGAGACTCGGCTCTCTATACGGACAGCAGCAGCCCCAGCAATGGCTTGGGCTGGGCATTCGATCACCAGACGGTCAATCACTCGATCGGCGAATACGTTCGCGGGAGAGTCTCTACCAATCTCGTGGAGTGCTTTTTCGCCTTGCTCAAGCGAGCCCTCAAGGGGACGTACATCGCTGTCGCACCGTACCACTTGGCACGCTATGCAGCAGAGCAGGGATTCCGATTCAATGTGCGTGGCCTGTCGGGCGCGGCCCGCTTCCTGCGGCTGCTGCAAGGCGTCGTCGGCAAGCGTTTGACCTATCGGCGATTGTGCGCGGTGGGAGATTCTGGATTCATGGGGCTCAAATAAGGACAGCAGAATGGCCACGGATACGCCAAAGACACCCGAGGGGATCAGGAATTTTCGGAATCTGCTGCGCGACTTGGTAGCGGTCCCGAAATCGGAACTGGATGCGAGGCTCAAGGCCCGCAAGAAGCGAAAGCGTCGCAAGAAATGAGTGAGTTGCATTTTCTATTCCGTGGTTTTCAGTAGTGATACAACTGGATTAGTCCCCAAAGTTTTGAACGTCCGTCCGCAGCCCGGGTTCTGCAATGTGACGGTCCAGACCACTCTCGGCCGGAGACCGGACGGGCAGAAGGATCAGTTCTCGGCAATCAACACGGCCCAGCTCGTGAAGATGAGCAGCGACGACGTCAACCTCGGTCTCTGATCGTCTCACCCCTCCCCTCACCCTTTTCCCCTCACCCCTCACGCCTCATGTCTGCCCTCCTCGGTGGTTTCGCGATCACCTCCCTCGCCTGGCTGGCCGGCCAGTCGCTGCTCGTCCGCTTCACGTCGACCTACACCGACCGGTTCCACCAGCTGTATGCCGGGCGGACGCTGGTCGGCGTGTCGGGGTCGGTCGCCGCGCGGAACGTGACGGGGGTCCTCGCGCCGTCGCACTACCCTGAGCCGCTGCAGCTCGTAGCGGTCACCGCCGCCGACCGGCTCACCGATTTCGGCAGCACGCTCCCGCCGCGGCCGTACAACCGGGTCAAGCTCGGCTGGACGACGGCCGGCTGGACCGACGCGGTCTCGATCGAGCTGGCCGCCGGCGACGCCCCCGGCGGATCGGTCGACCTGGCCAATATCCTCGCCCGGGAACCGTTCGACGAGAACCGGGACTACGAGTTTCTCACCGACCCGCTCCCGGGCAGCGGGACCTGGCACTTCGCGATCGCCGGCCGGGACGGCACCGAGCCCCTCGGCAACCGGGGAACCGAGCTCGACATTTCCGCGGTTATAGACGCCCACCCTCCCGACGTCGCGCTGCACGGCGACGGCACCCGGCTCACCGCCGCGGTCGCCGCCGGCGTCCTCACCGTCGGCTTCGCTTACGACTGGTGATTCGATGGCCACCGAAATCCTCAACGCCCAGGCCGCGGCCGCGGCGAACATCTACTTCAGCGTGTTCGACGCCACCGGCAAGGCGCGCGACTTTGCCGACAACGAGTGGAAGGCGCTCAACTCGTTCGCCGTCAACGGCGTCACGAGCGCCGGCGCCGGCTCGGGCGCCTTCCGCGTCGCTGGCGACCAGACCGCACTCCTGACGACGGGCAAAAAGATCCGCGTCCGCGGATCCACCGGGAACGACGGCGTCTACACGATCCGCGCGGGGAGTGCGTTCGCCGGCGGCAACACCACGATCAACGTCGTCGAAGCGGTCCCCGACGCGACCGCCGACGGGACGGTCGACCTCAACGCCACGCCATACCTGACCGCGACCGAGCTCACCGGGCCCGGCGCGGCGGCAAACAGCCTGTACGTCGCCAGCCTCGACATGGCTCTCCTCTACCCGCACGGCGTCGTGACCCGCTTCTTCTGGGCCGGCTATACCCGCGCCGGCGCAGCCCCGGTCCCGGCGACCGACACGCCCCTGGCCGCCCCGACGTCGCTCGACGTCCAGTTCGGCGAGCGGGGGGCGGGGGTTCTCGATCTGGAAGTGAACGCGGCATTCACCACCACCGGGGGCACCGACGTGCGCGTCTCGGCCGTCGTCACGCGCAACGGTCAAGTCGTCCCGATCGCCACGGACGACGCAACCGCGACGCTGGCCGCCGCCGTTCGCGAGTGGGGTTCCGGCGCCGATCTATTCACGATCGCCGCTGTGACGGTCAACACCGCGCACACGTTCGAGCTCGAGAAGGTCACCCCGGGCTTCACCGCCGACCGGGTCTACAAGTACACGTTCACCCTCACCGAAAACGGCCAAACCTTCACCTTCGTCAAAATCATTCCCTGCCACGGATGACCAGGCGAGCGGGGCGGCGTCAGCCCCCCGGTCCTTTGGTCGTTCACACCGGCCGGGACCAATTCTCTTCGAATTGGTGCCCGCCGACCGCTCGCCAGGTTTTTGTTATGCGACTCGTTCCCACCCGCTGCATTCGTTCGCACCGCCCGTTCCAGGGAACCGGCGCGTCGCTGTATATCGGCGTCGGCACGCCCGGTGCGATCGCGTACCGGAACAACCGGCTGTGGCCGATTGGCGGCATGTTCACCGCGCTGGGAGGCAGCAAGATCGGCGGCGCGAACACGCTCAAAACCGCCCGCGTCGCCTCGGTCGCCGATCCGACGCACGCCATTCCCTACACGCTGCCCGGCACGCTGGCGAGCCAGACGGTGTTCGCCCAGGTGCGGACCTACAAAGACGATTGCGAATGTGAAACCAATTTCCGGCCGGTCCGCATCGAGCTCGACGGCAGCCTGGCCGACGCCACGGGGATCCACGGCACGGCGACGCTCCTTTCGCAGGAGAAACGGGACGGCGGCATCGTGCGGCTGCGGTTCGTCTACAACGCCAGCCTGACGGGGATTCAGCCGACGCTGTTTCGCGCCCTGCGGACCGCCGGCCCGACGTCGCCGGCCGACGCCACCGTGAGTTACCTCCCCAAAAGCGGCCCGATCGAAATCGACACTCCGGCGCTGTCTGACGCCTCCGCTTACACATATACGCTCCGCGCCGAGAACGGCGCGACGACGCAAAACCTGATCACCGGTCTATCGGTCCAAGCCGACGCGACCGGTCCCACCGCTCCCACGTCGGGCAGCGCCATTTCCTGGTAACCACGAAGACCTGAGGCCTGAGACTTCAGGCCCGAGGAAAACGCATCCCTGCCTCAAGTCTCAAGCCTGCCACCTCAAGCCTGCTTTCCCATGCCTGTTGTCCCTCAAAATCCCGTGACGTCGCTCCCTATGCAGGGGCAACCGTTTGGGGTCTACCTGGGGGGCCAGGACGGCGTTTCGGTGACGTCGGAAGATCTCAGCAGCGAGCTGCAACTGGTCAGCCTGACGCGCTCGGCCGGCGGGACGCATCTGGACCATTGCACCGTGGCCCTGTCGCTCGGCGCGAAGGGCCGGCATCTGATCGACTTGAACACACCGCTCGCGTTCGAACGCAAGCTGCAGGTCCGCCTGGCAGTCCCCGCAGAAGACGACGCCGAACAGGACCAGGAAGCATTCCCCGCGGCTGCGCTCTTTTCCGGCGAAGTGGCCACCCAGGCGGTGCGGCTCGGCCGTGACACCGAGGCGGCGATGCTCACGGCGCGAATCGAGCCCTGGCATTTCGGGGACCCGCTCATGGGGCCGAAGTTCCTCGACGTCGACGGTGTGACGATCCTCGAGCCCGACCTGCCCATCCTGTTCAACCCGGAAATCGACGGCGTCGTCGAGCCGAACATGAGCTCCCTGGCGGCGCCGCCTGGCGACACCGAGGATTTTCCGCTCTGGCTCGATCCCGAATCGCGTCGCACGACGCCGGCCGAAACGCTGCAGGACCAGGAAGCCGTTGCGTGGGACCTCGCGCATGCCGTCCTGGCGCTCTGCTCGTGGGCCAACCGGCTCGAGAACTTCGTCGACAATCCGACGATTGAAGAGCTACAGGGAGTGATCGAAGAGCCTCCCGAGCTGCGGAACATCAAGCTGGAGCGCGGCAAGCGGTTGCCTGAGCTGCTCGACGCGCTCCTGTCGCGGTTCGGTTACTCGTGGTTTGTGCAGCCGGTGATCGAAGAGACGGACGCCGAGGGAGAAGAGCTGACCGAACCGCTGGTCACGAATCACATTCGGGTGTTCAAACTCGGCGCGGGGCAGGAAGCGGAGTTGTATCTGCAGCGTCCTGGGACGACCGAGTCCGGGCCGATCGCCGTCGACGCGGGCAAATCGAACGTTCCCGACCTGGGCATCGACTGGAACATTGCCGACATGGCCAACGAGATCATCGGCGAGGGGGCGCTGCTCGAGATCGAAGGGACGTTCGAGCTGTACCGCGCCTGGCCGGACGACGACGACGACCTGACGGCCGACCAGCTCCACAAGGTCGACGAATCGAGCGACGAAATCGACCTGGCCGACTCCGTCTTCCTGGCGCATCCCAACGCCTGGCGGAAGTGGGTGCTGAACGAGGCGGGAGATTATTGCAACACTCGCACCGGCGCGGCCGCGCCGATCGGCGACACGCCGTTCGACCTGAAACCGTTCCTCGGCGATCAAACCGTCGTCAAGCGCCGCCGGTTTCATCACTGCCTCACCAAAGACCAGGAAGGGGAGCGCCGCGACGTCTTCGTGCAGTACCGGGATCCCGACGTCGCCGGCGACAGCGACCCCGGAGCCTGGAAAGCACTCCCGCACGAGACCTGGTCGAACGTCGGGTATCACGTTCTCGACAAGGAATGCGGCATCTACTTTTCGGGGGCGACCCCGCCCGCGCAGCTGATGGAGCTCGACGATACGTCGACCGGAGCGGCCCGCATCCGTGTGACCGC
>Ga0137463_1000155_pt1 | contig 26276 bp, 36 predicted proteins | sample EasRivERMGT800_2_FD_102333 | JGI IMG/M metagenome (GOLD analysis project Ga0137463, IMG submission 102333) | Soil microbial communities from meander-bound floodplain in the East River, Colorado, USA - East River MetaG ERMGT800_2 | ecosystem: Environmental > Terrestrial > Soil > Floodplain ...
AAGCGATACACACAGATGGAGGAAGAGTCGCGCCGAGAAGCACAAGGGACCGCCGACGCCATCCAACTCTCCATCCAGGCCGCATACGAGGAGGAGATGCTGAAGAAGCTGCAGTTTGCAACATGCTCAGTATCCAGTGCAGCAAATCCATCTGCGCCGTTCGCGTCGAAGAAATGATATCAAAGGAAATTGGGACCTTCTTTATCGCGTACTACTATCCATGCCAGCGTGGACTGGAAGCAGGAGTGTTGGTGGATACGCTTTTCAGATGCCCAAAGACAGCAATGGCAATGGCACTGCAAGGAGTGTTGAAATACTCTCCAGATTGTCTTGTGATGAAATGTAAACAATGAGTATACAATGGCGTCTCTGTTGCTCACCGCAGCTCTGGGAGCCAAGGCTCTGGCAGACTCTATGCGCGCCCGTCCCTCTGACAACGTTGCTGGTCAGGGCAGTCGCGGCCCTGGCAGCAAATTCAACGATGCACCGACGGATCCCAACTTTGACGCATACCAGCAGAACCGCATCGGCACTGGTGCGCACGACATGACCATCAACCGACCGCTGGCCATCAAGCGCTTCCCCAAGCCGATGGTGAGGCCGATGCGCGACATCCAGCGCAGGGTGATGTTCAAGCGACAGGTGGGTCCAGTGGCGAGTGCATGGATCCAGCACACCATCGCCAACAGCCTACCACCGGACCCGCCGTTCTACGGAGACAGCAAGTCTGTAGCGTACAACCGTCGCCTGGTGATTGAGCGCATGCCGCGTATGCACAAGGGCCTGACGGTGGTGGACCGCGACCTGAAGGAGTGGAACAAGGAGCCGATGATCATGTTTTATGAGGATGGACATCCGAGGCGTTAATACAGCTTGTGTCTACACAGTGGTGCACATAATACAATTCTCCAGCAACTAGTGCAAAACAAATCAGTAGACTCCCGATCACTCCGCTTTATCCTGTAGCAATGGAGCCAGCTCTTGTCGGGCCTCCAATGATGGCTATAATTAATGGGTAGAAGCACAGCACAGCAAATGCAGCTCATTTAGTAAGGCGGCACGTGTTGCGCCACCAGTACAGAGCCGGCACAAACGCCTGCCATCATTGCAGTGGCCTTGACGTCGCCGAGTCCGCCTCCGCCGCTGAGTAGCATGTTGGTTGCCGCACCGACTCCCGCTGCTACTGCCAACTGTTTCATGGCATCGTCCGTGACGACGCTTGCCGCGAGTCCAGCGACAGCCGCGGGTCCACCCATGATGAGCATACTCAGGTCAGTCCAACCGCCACCCGCTGACTTTGAGAGCACGTAGCCGCCCGCCGCACCGACGGCTCCACTCTTGATTGCGAGCATTGCGTTAAGCAGAGGACTTAGCATTTCAATGCAATCTTTCATTCATATGGACACGCAGAAGCAAGCTCCACAGTTTCGCAAAGTCGTCATCGATGCTAAAAGTAATCTTTTGGTGTTCCCGTTGCCTCAGCAAATCATTACAAAAGATACACAGCAGAATTGTCCTGTCCTCCCGATACACTCTCTCGCAAATCCACGGGCCTTGTTCGTGGTAGAGGCCACAGAGACAACGTTCGATGAGGTCAGCACAGGAGATGCAGCTCATTTACTACTGCACCGACACCACTCCGCCCCTGCCCGGCACCACAATGGGCTTTACGAATCGGACCCTCACCTCTTCACGCTTGCGACGGTACTCGTCCCAGTTCAGCTCACCCGTGTTGGGCATCGCTGCCTTGAAGGCATCCTCCAGCTCTGCCAGCGGAGCCAGCGCCCACATCTCCACCGTGCGGCCGTTCACCTTCGCGGTCGCCTCGTACATGTAGACCTTGTTGTCATTGTCCATGTCGGCGTGCTTGGACTGAAAGACGTGCTTGCAGACGTCCACAAACTCTCGTAGTGGGAGCTGCGCACCCAGCGGAGTGCAGCGCTTGTAACGCTCGTAAAAGTGTTCCATCTGGTTGCGCGTCCACCAGTCGGCGGTGCGTCTGCGTCTCGAGGCGCACCTGGTCGCATAGTCGACTCCGCCAGTGTCTCGCCAGCGACCGGTAAAGTCTGTGCGCGTCTCCTTGCTAAAGCCCTTGAGAGGCATCCAGTCGTTGATGTCCTTCTTGGAGTTGTCGCTGGGCTTCCAGACGTACACCTGGTCGCCCTCACCATCAAAGAAATCGTCAAAGTTGACGAGGTGCTTGTAGAGCCAGCCGAGCACAGATGTGTCTGCGGTCTGACTGAGACCCTCAAACTGCAGCTGCAGCGTAGCGTGGTTAAAGACGCGCGTAGAGTAGCAAGAGTTTGCCACCTTCTGACGTCCAGCGGGCGTGTCGTAGGTGCGGTGCAGGAAGAAGGCCATGTACTTCCACACCTGGTCACTGGCTAGCACAGCAGCTAGGCGACGCGTGTACTCTTCACGGTACTCGCGGTTCTCGAGACGCAGCGCCTGTTCATGATAGAAGCGAGCGAGCACTGCACGACGCTGACCAGGAGGCAGGATGATGGGTCGCTCCACGTTGGTGCAGACGATAAAGTAGCGAAAGTCCTTCACCATGCCTCCCTCCTTGTAGAGCAGGCGCTGGTACCTCTCTCCGCAACTCACGAGCTCCTGCATCATGCGCAGCCCGCGTGCCTTCATGTCGTTCAGGTCGACCTCCTCCAACAGCGCCATGACATTGAGTCCAGCGTGCCCGTTGAACTCGTCCTGCAGTCGCTTCACGTCCGTGTAGGCCATGTAGTGAGAGTGGTGCAGCAGGCGCTTGCCCAGCTCACCGAATGTGAGTGACTTGCCGCAACCGGGCGCAGACTGAAAGATATAGAAGCGCGGCTTCTTCTGCACGGTGAAGAACACCATATTCGCCAGCCAGCCAAAGAACTGCCCCGTCGCGTGCTGCATGCCTCCATCGGTCATCACGTCCAGCAGCACGTCCTCGGGCTTCTCTCCGAGCATGTAGCTAAAGTGGCGAAGCAGAAAGCCAAAGTCGGTGTCTTCGCGGATGAGCCGCACCGGCCCGTACTCTTCGAATCTCTGATGAAGTTCGTGTCTGACTTCAGGGCTGGCGATAAAGTCGTGCGCCCCGAATCCGCGCCACTGGTTGATGTAGCCGGGCATCTCGGTGAGGCGGTGTCGCCCAAACTCGAGCGGAACGAAGGTGACGCCCTGCTCTCGGCGCATCCCAAACTCGAGGTACCAGTCGAACCAGTCAAAGGTCGTGGGCGGGTTCTTGGCGCTAGCGTGGTTCTTGCCAATGAGCTGGCGTCGCAGTATCTCCTCGAGCTGCGGGTCGTCGGTGGGGTAGTTGAGCGTATGATACAGACCGAGGCTGGAGAAAAAGTCCTTGGCGAGCTTCTTGCCATTGTCCCCGAGCTGGACACGCCCGTGCTCGTCTATATACTTGTACCAGAGCTGCTCCTTTGTGGGAGAGCACGCAAAGACCGCGTCAAGTATGGCTCGCGCGTCGGTGAACAAAAAGTCGCCCTCGTCGAGTTCGATGGCGCGGCGGAGCTTTGCGGCTTGTCCTCTGAGCTCAAAGAGACGGACGTGCTGGTCAGGGGAGACGTTGCCAAGGTCAATTCGTCCAGTTCGTGACGCATCGAGCCGGTCGCAGTAACGGTCCCGTTCGTCATTAAGGTGACTGAGCTCATTGGGGTCGCGAACTCTGGCGTTAGTGTCGAGACGGTCGCAGAAGCGCTTGAGCTGCTCGCTCCAGGGCTGTCTGCGGTTGGAGACGTCACAGACTTGGCCAGCCTCCTTTGCGTCTGCCGTCTTGACCACAGCCGCGCAGCGTTGTACCAGATCAAGTCCCGTAGCGTTCGCAACAACAGTAGCGTCATCGAGGCGACGAGTCCCAAGCACGCTGACGTTGCGACTATTTGGCAAAACCATATGAGATCCGGCCCAATCGTTGACGAATGTGAGGCCAATAAATTGTTCAGCCAGGTACAGTCCGAGAACCTTGACGGTACGGCTGCCAGAACAGCACAGCTTGTCACAAACAAGATAAAGGCGATGTTCATCCTGATCAACGACCGCAGTGACCATAGCGTGCGCAGTGCAGCGAGCATTGGGTGCGAATGCGCTCCTGAGACGTAGCGCTGCCTTCTCTAGTGTGTCGATAGGCGGTGCGTCACCGAGGTAGCCAAAGACCAGGACGATCCTTCGGTAGATCGGGTGCGGCTGACCATAGGGCGCTAGAAGTTCGTAGCACTTGTAGTCTGGACGCGGACAAAGGCCGAGCCAGGTCTTGAACTCGCGTGGATCGTCGATGAGCGCGACAGCCAAGTCGTTGATGTGGTGCGTCGCTCCCACCCGGACGAGATTCGCAACGGGCCAAGAGTCGATAACGTTGGCGGTAAACTCGGCGGGCCAGGCAGCTGCCATGGCGGGTACTTTAAAAAAGACAACAGAAACAGAAATCGAGTGGTCCCATAAGGCCGGTCAATTGGGGAGACTTTCACCTCATTCTACATGGTACCGCGCACCAGCCCAGCTTCGCACGAGTCTGTGCCTCCCCCATATTAATGAGCAGCCGCGGCCGCAAAGTCATCGCTCCCTCCTCCAGTGGCCTCTTCCGTGTCTTCACGCAGTCTGACTTTGATGCCGAGAAGAAGCGTCTGCTAGACTGCACGCGGGCCGTCGATCCGGACGTGCGTCATCTGGAGCTCGAGCTGCTAGAGTGCCACGGCATCGCCTTCTCCAGCCCAAGCGTCCGCTACGAGACTGGCGGATACAAGAAGCCCCATCTGTGGACAGAGGCGTATCTGGACTTTGTGGAGAAGGATCTGTGGAACACCTGGTACGACAAGGACGTCAGCGAATATCGGCGTCTGCTCAAGGCTGTGCACGAGCATGTGTATGGCAAGTGTCGGCCCAATGGGCCTTGTGGGTGTCTTTAATGCAGCTTTGCTGGTAGAACAGGGAGAAGACGAGTATGGCCGCCAAATACATTCACTTCTGCAAAGTAGTGCCAGCAATTACAACAGAGAAGCTCGGTGCGGTCAGACCTGGCGAGACCAATGTAGTCCAGCTGTTTGCCATAGTAGGGTTCCCAGCCAGTCTCTGGTAGCGCAGCAGCACAGCAGATGCAGCTCATTGTTTATAGCGGTGCACGAGAGGACGACGTCGAAGCCGAGGATATAAACACTCCAAGCACTTCCAGACTTCCAGACGCAGTGGATATTCGCAGCGACAGTAGTAACTGAATTCCTCGATCGCAGCTCCACCGCAGGCCACACAGATGAACCAACACATTCAACAAATGAACTTTAATCATCAAGCTCTGGCTCATAATTGGCGTTGCTGCGTGGAGCTACTAGCTTGCGCACAAACACCTTCTTGGGCTCTGAATAGATCTTCACCGTCTTGTTGATGTAGGCGCTGGAGCAGCCCACCACCACGCTGATCTCGCTGTTCTGCCCTAGGTCACTGGGCGATAGAGGCAGCTGAGTGTTGTAGTCTATGACCACCACCGGCAGCGTCCGAGCACCGCGTTCGCTGCGCACGTCCAGGTTCCAGGTGCGCTTCTGGAGCTTGTCGTCGTTCTTCACGATGGGCTCGTACAGCATCAGGATAGACTTGCAGTCGGTGGCCTTCTTGATCGCGGCGTGACCGATGCGGTCCTTGTTCTTGAGGATGATGTCTGCAGTGGCGTACGCCAGCGACTCTTCGAGCCAGTCGGCAAAGTCATCCTCCACGACTACGGGCATGCTCCACTTGTCCTGCTTGCGGTTTGCATCAAGCGGCTTCACCTTGCCGTCGTCGCCCTTCTTGCCGAACCGCGCATTCTTCTCGTCGTCCCAGACGCTCGGGTCGTGCGCCAGCTTCACCCACGGCGAGGTAAACGTGAACGGCTGTCCATCATAGTTAAAGTATCCCGATGTGCCGCCAAACAGACTCTTGCTCGCCTCAAACCTGCCGCTGAGTTTGCTCCACATGGTCTTGCGCCAGTTGGGCGACAGGACCTTGATGGGCTGAGGCGCTGGTTCGTCGAGCTTGCCAAACTTGGGCTCGGTCTCGGGTACCGTAGGTGTGTCGGGGGAGCTGCGTTTCAGGGCGGCCATGGCTTCAGAACAACTACTTTTTTTAATCTTCTTTAAGATCAACAATAGGAGGAGGCGGCGGTATATACGGGCTCCTGGCTTGACAGCTTTGACAAGCATAGTGCCAGTCGCTCGTCTCGTAGAGGTATCCGGCGACCCCGTCTCGCCAGAGCTCGTGTAGCGTTCTCTTGTTGAGGCAGGACGGCGAAGTGCATGTCTTGCGATACAATGTTGACGTGACCTTGGAAGGTATGGCGCCCATAACTGTTAGGAGGCCCAGAGGTCCGAGGTCCCAAAAGTCCAGGAGCTAAAAATGTCTCCTTGGTTTTTGGAAACGGAAGCTTGTAACCGGCCCTACGAAGTTTCACCCAACAAACATTGGGGGAGTTGGTGGGCGCCAAGTATGTGCCGCTTTTGCCTGCATGAGAGCAGCTCAAGGAGCGACTTGGCGCAACTTCCCAAGATGTACAACGGTGGAAAATGCTTTTGCGAGTGGAGCATCAAGGTGCCTTGCCAGACTTCAGCGAGTATGTGGCACTGCCCCATAAGAGACCGCGACGTCTGGGGAGGCTGGCATCCATCAAAGCTTCCCTGCACATGTGCGCAAGTCTGGCTGCCAACGGCTCCTCCTTGTAACTTTTGTATGAAAAAGTACATGCTTTGACGGGGTACCCCCTTCATCTGTGTAGAGTAAAAAAGATGTATTTATGGATATAATACGACGAGTCATTATTCTTTAGTTAATAATAATGTACTGAATCAACAAATCACCGTTCGTGGTGTTGTTGAACGCCACCGCACCAGCGTTGAAGATGCGAATGGTGAAGGTGCCGGCGGTAGGATTGCCGTAGAGCGAGATGACAGGGCACGAGGTGGGTGCGACCGTGGCACCGGTGCGGTTCGTCAGGATGATGAGGCTGTTGGGACCCACGAAGGAGTTGGTCACCACCGTGGTAACATCACCAGCAGCGGCACCCGTAGAGCAGCCGGTGAGCGAGATGATGCCCGACTGTCCCTGGCAGGTGATTGCGCCCGGACCGGCGCGGGTGCCCGCGAGACCGATAGGAATCGGCGCAAAGACGCGCTGAAAATTGGTTCCGTACAACTGAGTAGTAGAGCCCATTGTATTGTTACTATTATAGATTATTGGTCACCAGACCCATCAGTGTCAATGATTTGGTAGCTAAAGCCGAGCACACCGCCGACGAGGTCGATATAGTTCTTGCTTGTGCCGGTGAGCACGAACGAGCACTTGAGGCACGCTATGCCGCCAAAGCCACCGACCGAGTACGTGTTGGGGAACGGGCCAGAGGCAACTTGGAGCTCCGTTAGGCCTGCATTGTTGTACATTGTAATGATGATGTTCTGTCGGTTGATGTCGCTCAATACCAATGGCACGTATGCCGCAGTAGTTGCCACCAGCACGTAGATGCTATCCACAACCGAGCCACCGGCACCGCTGGTTGGTGGAGCAAAGGTTAGTTGAATCTGGCCCACTTGAGAGTCGGTCAGCGCAGGGTAGATGGGCCCGATGACCCACGTAGGCGATTCAGAGAGACCGCCGAGCACCGGCACCGATTCGGCGTGTGGCGTTGGGCTGCCAATGTAGCGCTGGTTTATGATGGGTGCCGTCGATGTGCCCGTCAGCTTGATGCTGTTACCCGCAACGATTGAAGTTGCCGCACTGCCAACGTTGACGATGGGGTTCTGAGCTGTACCGGTCAGCGTAACATCCGTGCCGGCTGTGGCAGTCAGTACACCAGTGTTGTTCACGATGGGGTTCTGTGCAGTGCCGGTCAACGAAATGCTCGTCCCTGCTGTCACCGTCAATACACCTGTATTGTTGATGATGGTGCCGCCTCCGGTAATGCTGATGCCTGGCCCTGCGACAAAGCTATTGTCTGTCAGCAGAGCTAGGAGCTCTCCGCTCTTTGTAAAGTAGACGCCATCAGAGCTGCAGTGCACAGCGCTCTGGTCACCGCCACGACCTGCTCCAAAGGACATCTTGTTATCATGTTTCTTTTATATTTTTCTATGCTGCAGCAACAGGCAGCAGTTGCCACTGAAAGCTGAGCGTGTTGCCAAAGTAAGTAGAGACACCATCGGAACCACCAGTGAACGATGCCAGCATGGCGTTGGTGGACGTGGTTGGAATGATGAATGGGTAGCCGCTGTTGGCGGGGTTGAACTTGAGTTTGTTCTCGCAGTTCATGCCCACCGAGACGAAGGGCAGCCAGTTGCCGGGTCTCTCAAGTGCAGCATCCGTGGCAACGTAGACGTCGATTTGCGAAATCGTGTAAATCGCGGCTGCCGCTGCTCCAATAGTAAACTGTATGATAACGGTGCCGGTGCGCATGTTCTCTGTGGCCGTGAACCCCGTCACGGGTATGGTCAACACACCGGCGGCGGTAGGGTCCACAGCAGGGAAAGGGTATACAATGTTGTAGTACGAAGATGTGCCGATAACCTCGAGACTGATGGTCGAGCCGGTCATGAGCACACCCTCGCCTTCCACGATAGAAGCAGTGGTGCTGGTGCTGTTGATAACCGGGTTCTGCGCCGTGCCAGTGATAGACACGCCCGTGCCTGCGGTGAGCGTCGACACGCCAGTGTTGTTGATGATGGGGTTCTGTGCTGTTCCAGTGGCGGAGATGCCCGTTCCTGCTGTAATCGTAATCACGCCAGAGTTTTCAATGGTGGTGCCACCGCCGGTAATGGTGATGCCTCCGCCCGAAGTCTCGCTGCCCGCTGATACTAGCAGCAGACGCTCACCGCTCTTGGAGTAGTACTTGTTGTTGCCTGCATAGTGCACGGTGCACTGGTCTCCGCCATAGCCTACGCCAGAGGACATTTACTCTTATTTTTTATATATTAAGTTGTAGCAACAGGAATCAGTTGCCACGTGAAGCTAATGTGCTCACCAAAGAGGTTAGTGCAAAGGTCACCGCCCACGAACGTCACCAGCAGACCAATGTTTGCGGTGGCTGGTATGGCGAACGGGTAGCCTGCTGCACTGACAACGAATCTGTCACCTGCATTGAAGCCAGTCTGCACCACAGGGAGCCAGTTGGAGGCGTACTCTGTGTTGGCGCTGCTCTGTACGTAGAGGTCCACTTGTGTGACAACGTAGCCTATGCCACCGCCGTTGGTAAAGTCGATATCAACGCTGCCTGCACGCATATTGAGCAGCGCCGGAGTCACCACCAGCGTCAACACACCGGCGACGGTAGGGTCCACGGCGGGGAGCGGGTATGTGAGCGTGGTTATCGTGGGGTCTCCAATGAAGCGCTGGTTGATGATGGGTGTATTCGGCAGTCCGGTGATAATGATACCCTCTCCCGCAACAATCGACGCTGCAGAACTTGTGCTGCTGATAATCGGGTTTGTTGCTGTGCCGGTGAGTGCGACTCCAGTGCCCGCGGTCACTGTTAATACACCACTGTTGGCTACGATGGGTGCCTGTGCTGTGCCAGTGATAGAGATGCCCGGTCCCGCGGTGAGCGTAATGACTCCGCTGTTGGTGATCACCGTGCCGCTGTCCGTTATGGTGATGCCTCCTCCCGCAGTCACTCCTCCTGCAGTGGTCAACAGTACACGTTCACCCGTCTTGGTAAAGTATACATTGTTGCCACCATAGTGCACAGTAGCCTGGTCTCCACCGTAGCCAGTGACATATGGATTCATCTGTCTTAATAGTACTATTTTTTATATATTCTTAATAAAAGATGATACAATGAGCAGCAGTAATGGACTAGGAGGAGGAGCACAGGTGGAGGTGCTGTACGCCGGTGCAGATGTGTACTATAGCCGCTCAGGTGAGCTGCTGCACCTCGGCACTGGTGGCATTCTGTCAGTGTCTGGCACCGCCAACCAGATAACCGCCTCCACGACCTCTGGTGCTACCACACTGTCTCTGCCCGCTGCGTTGATCATCCCCAGCACCACATGGAGCGAAGGCAATCTGCTCCGCACGCTCAGCGGCTCTGCTGGTACCATTGAGGCGCCCGTTACTGCCTCTACCGGTGGAGCCTACCCGGTCACCATGGCTGCGGCGAACGGCAAGACGCACGGCTGCTGCAAGGTGACCGTCAGCGTCGCCGACATTGTGCCCGGCTACCAGTTCTTTGTGGATGTGCCGAATACACTCGCCGCCACTTCAGGAGCCTACGTTACTGCAAACCTGGTGAACAACCTCGCAGCAGGCAACACGGGCGGCATGGCACTGATTCAGGCGTACTACGTTACCTCAACTTCGGCCATGCGCTTCTATTTCCAGAACATCAACTCTGGAAACTTTGCAATCGGCGACTCGTTCGAGTTTGTATGGGAGCTAAGAGTGCTCACATGAGCACCACCAACTCCCCCAGTATTTGTTGGGTGAAACTCTGTAGGGCCGGTAACAAGCTTCCGTTTCCAAAAACCATGAATGCATTTTCTCAGGGTCTGAGGTTAGTCGCCATGGCCGAAGCCTTCCCCGTGGAGTTTCTCTTCTCGGAGGAGTCCAACCAGGTCCAGCTCAAGTTTAACGGCAAGAACAAGGACTCTGACGCTGCCGACTCTGTCTCTGTCGCGCTGAGCATTGGTCTAGCAGAGGAGGTGGCCTTTAGGCTGATGAGGGACTCGCGCGTGCATTTGTCCAACCTCGCCAAGAAGGCAGCAGCAGAGAATGTCCAGCTCAGCCATGCAGACAAGCGCCGCAAGCCAGACACAGACGCGCCAATGCAGCTACCGGCTGACGGGTGACGCTCGCGGCTACGAGTATGCCTGGTGCGGCGATCCCGAGGCGGGTAGGTGGCATCCGCGTGGAGTGGCGTTCCAGAGCATGCAGGCCTTTCGCGAAGATGTGCACGCCTTCATCCAGAAGCTACCTCACGTCGAGGGATGTACTACGAGGCATATAGCTATGCAAGGAGCGTTTGTTGGGCAGTAAACCTTCCATTCCAATGAGCAGCGCCGCAAGTCCTGATTTCCTTGCGGAGGAGCAAAGACGTCACGCGGAATACAAAATGCAGCGACACATCGCAAAGGAACGTTCTGAACGCATGGACGGCGACTTTGCTGTTGTTGTGTTTGCGGCGGGCGCGGGCCTAGCCCTCTGTGCATTTCTTTCGTAGCATGTGCTGGATTGTATGCAGCTACTGTAAAGGCGTGGACTATGGTCTACTTATCTGGGCAGACTCTATGGATTCCTTTCTGAGGCGGATACCAGGCATGCACTGTACTTGTCTGAAGCTGCTCACTGGCAGGCGTCAGTGTCACGAGTGTTGGCTGGTGGATTTTGCGCTGCCGTGTCGATTGAAAGTTAAGTTGTGATGTGTTGGTTTCCGTGCTGCGAGTGTGGAGCGGCGACTCAGAGACTTGCTTGCAAGTGTCGGAAAGAGTGGGAGTTAGTTTGGGACTGCCTAGAGTGCCGGCAACTTCGATACCGTACAGAAGTCAAAGTGAAATTGGCATGACCTGCTGGTGCCACATCTCCCAGCGCAGAGGCAAGAGAGACTTTTGCTTGTTTATCTGCCACCATTGTGAACCGGACGTCCACTTTCGCGACTTTGTCTGGGAGAAGGGCTGCTACTACGCTCGTGCCATCTCGCTCGGCCTCTGCAAGATAAATTGATTGATGTGCTGGTGTCTCTGCGGCAACTGCGACGGTGTAATGCGGGTGCCTCAGGAACGCTGCAAATGCGAGTTCTTCTGGGGACCGACTCTATGGATGTATTGTGTATCGTGTGCCCGCGGCGACCCCATCAACCACGGACCGTGCAAGAAGCTTCACTAGATGTGCTGGTTCCTCTGTGACACCTGCGAGGGCGTCCAGAACCTGGGTGATTGTTGTTGTAACTATTTCTTTTGTCACAGTTGTGCGGCGGTGTGCCACGACTGTTCTGTATTGTTGTGGATGCATTACAGAGCATCTGGATGCCAGAAGCTTCATTAAATTACATGTGCTTATGACAGCTCCTACAAATCGTAAAGTGTATGTACTCGCCCTTGACGTTGAGGCCGATCCTGTACACTGGTCGATCATCGGTCGGAATGAACTTTTCGCCGCACGAATCGCAGCGCTTGCGGTTGTCTTTGCATTCGCGACAGAGGCCCTGCTTTGCAAGCTTGCACTTGGAGCAGAAGCCATGTGCGACATATGCCATCCCACAGCTGCACCAGGCCTTGGTCTCAAAGCAGTTGGGCTGGCGACACGAGCCCTCGCACTTGCGCTTGGCTGTGCTGCCACTTTCGTGCATCTCTCCACAGTAGTCGCACTTGGCAGCCTGCATTTTGCAAAATGTGCTGGTACCTGTGCAGCGACTGTGACGGAGCCACACCAGGCACCGACGGGTCTCTGCAGTGTCCGTGCGATACCCTCATCAATGAATCTTTCTTGCGGTTCGGCTACTGGTGTAAACAATGCTCTGCTGCGTGGAGCGCAAGACATGGCAAGCTCTTGCTTGTAAAACTTTTATAATGAGGTTCATCCTCCTTAATTGTAAGGCTGCAGAGACAAGAGTTAGCACAGTTGAGCAGATTATCAAGACGCACCCTCGACATGTCGTATTGGCTGACGTCCACGTTGTTGCTGGTGAACGCCACGACGTCGATGCGCATCGAGCTATTCGAGCCAATGTCTGCCGCGGCGTAGGCCTGCACCGTGGCGTACGTCGCTGCTGCGTCGGGGTTAAAGTACAGGTTCACGATCGGCTGATCGATGGTGCCGTAGTCGATCTGGCCGTAGGTGCACGCAGCGGCGGTGGGCACCTGCGAGTAGGAGAACGAGGGCATGGCCCATGCTGAGCTGGGACCGTTGTTGAAGAAACGGCCCTGCTGGCCAAAGAGGTACTCGCGGATGTGACCCTCGTTGGTGAGGTAGTAGTTGTTGGACTTCATGTCCAAGTTCCAGAACCTACATTGATGTTAGTATCACTAAAGGCAACTGTAATCGTACATGGGCCTGACAGGCAGCGTTGTTCCCGCCGGAGCATACCAGCCAGAGACGTTAAAGTAGTTGCGGCCAAAGGAGTTGTTGACCGCTGGTGTGGTCTGGTACGTCGTGGTGAGGTCGTTTTGCCAGCGGAACATGATGAAGGCAGCGAACACTGGTTGGTTGATGTTCTGCAGCTTGAAGGTGTAGAGCGTGCCAGCAGTGGTGGCGGTCGTTCCTGCGACGATTTCGCCGGGATGCTTTCTTTAAAGAAGTCAGTATGCCTCGAGACTACGACCACGAGCGCGGCCAACAGCGCGTGAAATATTGGCGCGATAAGAGCAATGGAGGGAAATGGATAAAGAAGAAGCTGGAACTCGCAAAGAAACAGAGGAAAATGGTCCCAAGCAGGCGCGTGAACCACTACAAACAAAATGCAAAGAATCGCAAGATAGAATGGGCGCTCTCAGATGAACAAGCGGTCTTCATGATGCGCTCTCCGTGTCATTATTGTGGAGTCCCAGGACAAGACTTGAACGGGATAGACAGGAAAGATTCAACGGGCGCGTATGAGCCCATGAACACGCTGCCCTGTTGCAGCATTTGCAATTATGCAAAGCGCAGTCTCTCTTATCCAGAATTCATGGCATGGGTAGATAGAATTGTAAAGTTCAGGAAGAATGAAATGTGACGTACTGGATGTCCGTAAGCAGGTAGCGCAGACCATCGCCCGAGCGGTAGAGGCTGCCGACCGCAGCGCGCTCCAACGAGGTGCAGTGCACATACTCGACGCGCAGCTGGCATGCATGACCCAGAGCACCGTCAAAGAAGGTGGCGTCGGTGAAGCCGGGGCTAGCAATGCCAGCGACTGAAGCGGGGATGCCGGTGGCGGCGACGGGGCCGGCGGACCACTGCTGGAGCAAGTTGACGCTCGGCTCCATGTCGATCTCGATCGCGAGTTTGCCTGAAATGGCATTCACCATCAGCGCATTCGACTCGATCTGGTTGATCCACAGAGTGCTGAGCTCGGTGCGGACGTACTGGCGCAGACCAGCGGCCAAGACGCGCGCCGCCTGAGTCATGCCACCGGCGACCATCTGCTGCCAGTGGAAGAGGCCCTCCTCGCGCAGGAAGCGGTGGCCCCAGATGAAGAGCTGGTCGCGCTCAATCTGCTGCAGCTGCTGCGAGCCATAGCTGACGCGCACTTGCTTGATAGCAGCGAGGCCGAGATAGTCGGCGTAGCAGATCTGAGAGGTGCCAGAGGAAGCGTTTGCGACGAGAGCACCAAAGGTGCCGACCCAGTCAATCTTGTCCACATAGTCACCGATTTTAGGCAACTCCCAGCGAATCGTAGAGCCCAGAGCATAGTAGCCGACTGGGTTAATGTACTGAGGGTCTCTGATGAACGGCGCAGTCCTGGGATTACGGACGGGCTTGAAAGACGACTTGTTGTCGTCCCACTTGTCAGCCGAGATGGGGCCCGCGATGGAGCGCAGGAAGACTTCTTGCGACATCTTCTGTCTTCAGTGTCATTGTTGTTTTAGATGAGCCTGTTTGACCGCGATGCGTATGAGACGCCTCAGCCATGGTTTGATGCGTTCCAGCGGGAGTTTGGAGAATTTGAGGTGGACGTGGCAGCGACGGCAACCAACAAGCGCTGCCCCAAGTTTTTCGCCGACGCCTTTGCAGTAATGAACTGGCACCGGTTCGGCCAGCGGTTCTGGTGCAACCCACCCTACTCTGCCGTGGGGCCCTGGTTCGAAAAGTGCCACTCTGAATTCCTGGCTTCGGGCAAGACCATAACCATTGTGATGCTGGTGCTCACTCCGAACGGGGAGACCTACTGGCGGCACTTTGTCACCGACGGACACGCAGCGACAGTGTATCTGGTCCATGGCCGCATAAGCTTCCTGCACCCAGAGACCAAGGAGCCGTGCATCGGCAACCGCTATGGGTCGATGCTCATTGTGTTCAAACCGACAAAGAGAAAGTATACCAAACTAAAGTCCTTTATCCTCTACGACATGGTCGGTCATGGCCAGAAACTCATCCGTCTGTCTCATGAAGTTTACGATCGCTTTCCCTTCATCAAATCTGTCTGCGCATATGGGACCTGAAATGGTGCGCAGAAACACCTCCTGTGCACTCATGCCGCGAAATAACGTGCCGTCAACCACGTAGCCTCCTGGTCCGTGATAGTTGCCGTCGGTGATTGCGCGCCAGCTGGGCCAATGCATGTGCGGTGCATAGTTGTAGTGTGCTCCGATGTACTCGTCTGCCTCTGTGCCCAGCAGCGCCCGTTCATCCTCCTCGACTTGGTGCAGCTGGTCGATGAGCGCCTTGTGATACTCTTGCTCGTGCTTGTCAAACATCAACAGCACCTGGAAGCCCTGTTGCTCCAGCGGCGGTATCGGCAGTCGGTGCAGACTGCGGATGATGTCCCGTTCATAGTTGTGCAGCATGCTCATCACGATGCCCTTGATGTTCTTCTTGCAGAGCCAGTAGCCGTCGCGCGGCAGATGCGGGTAGTCGCTGTCACGGTCCTTGCTGTAGTACCACATGCCCCAGCTCGACTTTAGGTGGAAGCCCTCTGGCTCATACTGGCCCTTGCCGTGCAGGAGGTTGAGTCGCATCTCGAATTTTACGTCTGGGTTGCTGATGCCAGTGTACGCCTGCACAACCACGACGTCGGGGCGGTTCGGACGCGGCTCACTCCACCTCAGCAGCAGTTTGAGCATCTTTTTATAGGATACATTGTTATAGCGACGGGCCTGCGGAGGGAAGCGCAGCGTGAAGGGGGAGGTCATTTGCTGCAAATGAGCAAGTGCACCGCGCAACGTGTCCGCGGTGCCTTCATCTGCCGAGACTGTGGCGCTGAACTGGTTATCTTTGGACCCTGGCCTCCGCAGCTGTGTCGTGCGTTTGTATGGACGATTGGCGCATCAGAAGATTGCAAGCACTGCCGACTCAAGAGAGACGACCGGCTGCGAGGCATCCACGACATTGCAACTTGTACACATGGACACTTTAAATGAAATAGTTAATTGTGCTCATCGGCTCTTCAACAATTTTCATGGCTGTGCCCAGCCTCGTCTCCAACTTCCTCAGTCGCTCCAGCACCTCTTGTTGCTGACGCTCCGATGTCTCTAGCGCCTTCATGACATCGGCGAGGCTGTAGTGCTTCCCTCCGAAACTCGGCCCTCCGCCGCCCTGTGCAGGCTCAATCGCTTGCCTCTTCTTCTTGTTGGCAGACGAGTCTGGCACAACCTCCCCGTCTTTGCCCAACAGCGTCGGCTTGCCAATGAACGTGCCGCTCGTGGCGAGACATCCGGTGCAGCGCCAGTATAGCACTCCGCTCTTGGCTGCAAAGCATTCCGTCAGGTGATTCTTGTCGTTGGGGCAGATTCGCGTCTCCTCCGCTTGTCCTGGCAACAAAGGGCGAGAAGGCGCTTCCATGGCTGGGGAGTCGCACAGAATGAAGCTCTTCAGCGTTGTACTCGGTAGTTGCGTCTTCATCTTCTTCATTTGCTGCGGAGGCACGACGGCGTTCCTCGTGCCGTACACAATATTGCTCCTCGGGCGCGTGCACCCCTGTAACCATCCAGATCCCGTCAATGAGTTTCGCTGCAACTTGATCTCCTTGCATCTAGCAGGCTTTGCGACCTTCTTGGCTCGGAGCAGTGGATCTGACTTTGGTTTCGGCTCCCGGTCGGGCAGGTACTGCATACGCCGTCGCCTTGCGGGCCGCGAACTTTTTCCTAATGGCTGCGGTCTTGTGCGCCGCCGGAGTCATTTTCCAGAGCTGTCTCTGTAGCTCGGTCATACGTCTCGGATTCGTGCACTGACTCGACATGCCCGGCGACCCTAACGCTGCCACTTGCTACACTGTCTTGTTTCAGATACTCCCTGATGGCTGCGCCTCCACTGTCTTCAAACTGCATCACGCCGCCTTCTATGGCATGCAAGACAACCGCGTCCCGGTGGCAGCTGCTGTGGACGGCGGGGACATACCTGCAGAGATTCGGGCGATACTTGATGACAAACGCATCCCCTATAGCGTTCGCGCGGCTCGCATTTGGCAGCTGGGCGGCAACTACGCTGCTCTATTTGCTTATTTCAAGTATGATGACCAGCAGAACCGCAGGTTGTATATTGTGTAATGATCCAAAGCCCGACCACCGTACGGATTACAACGGCACCGACTATGATTACTAGCAACCCCGAGGGATCGGTGTAAGTGCCAGTGTGGGCGGTGAATACATGTCGTCGCTGTCGCCAAAGAGCTTATCTGCCTGCCTGACGGGGTCCGGTCCTTGACTGTAGGTGTCGTCGTACTTCATGTAGTACACGGTGGGCCAGCGGTAGTTTTGCGTAAACTTGATGCCGCCCTTGTCCTTGTCGAGCACCACCTCTTGCCAGCGCTTCTTGTACACGTCGGGCGTCTGGTCGCCCCAGTGGGCGCCGAGCGCCGGGGCATAGTTGGAGCCCGACCAGGGCAGCTTGGAGCGGAGCGGGAGGTTCGCCATTTGTCCTTTTGTCTTAGGAATGGACGGAGCACCGTGGGTCGTGATCAAAGGCCAAGAACTTGTCAATCGCCAACTGAGCATCACCGTGAAGCTCTTTGAAGATGAACTGGACGCGCGGCGCTTTGCGAGCGACCTGACATGCAGTTCTACCCTGGGCGAAGGAGTCCAACGTTTGCTGGGTGTATATCAATGTCGAGTTCAGTCAAAGAGCAGTTCATTAAACTGAGCCAGCCTGTGGCTTTGCAGCGCCCAAGTCGTCAGCTGCCGCGCGAGCTTCCTGGCGGCGGCGTATCAAGTGCTCCACCAGCTTCCTTAGCGACGTGTTGTCCTCATCCGCCTTCTTGAACGCGGCAGAGGCATTGTCCTGCAGCTTCTGTAGCCGCTCCTGCATCACGTCGAGTCGCTTGCGGTCCTCTGCCCTGGCCACCGCCTCGTTGGCTCGCGCCACCTCGAGCTCCTCAATGCGGTCCATCGGACGACGGGTTGCGCGGCTCATGCCAGAATGCCTCGAGCAGAATGGCCGAGCGCCGCTCTGCCTCGCCATTGGGCATCCGCGGGGGTGGCGCGTCTTCTGCTTGCAGGAATTCCAGTATCCAAGTGACGAGGTACTTCTCCCACGCTCCGGGGTTCCAGTGCAGCACAAACAGCCGCCATTCGCCTGTGCTTGGCTTAAAGTAAAACAGGTGACCCTCCACTGCTGGTTTGCAGCAAAACAACTGCGTGACGCACTGAGCCAGATGCGCTGGTTTCGGCTTGTCTGGCACTTGACCGTTGATGACCGTCTTGAGCTCTACCGTTATCATACCAGAAGCGGCGAATCCGTCTGGGCGTGCTGTTATCTGGTAGGACTTGTTGTCGAGCATCTCTCCCACACCGTAGACGATACCGCCAAAGTCGCGTTCATTCGGTCGAGCCAGCGTCAGGGGCTGCTGGAATGCATACTCGCCAAATGTGATGTGCTCCAGCTCCTTGCCCTGCTGCAGCATATGCACCAACATCGGACTCTGCGCTGGCTTGGCCTCTCCTCGCTTGAGTACCTTCCACAGTTGCGCTCGGCTCATGCCATAGTTGAGTCCGATAGCGTCACAGACTTCGGAGGCGGTCAGGTCGGCGTGCTCGCGGTTCATCGCAGTTTAATGAGCTTCAGTCTGAAGTTGAACCCCCAGATATACAGAAGCCCCAGGTCGTAGCAAACATCACAACGAGCCAATTCGTTCTTGCAGCGCTCTTTACAAGCACAATGATACTCTCCAAGCTCCTCGGCACCTCCACACACGTGGCAGTAGAACCAGCACATTCACCACAGCTTCTCCTTCTCTACGAGAGCCGACTGCTTGCCGCAGTCCAGATTCTCCTTTATATCCGCGCAGATGCCGCAGATCCAGTAGAGTGTGTTCGGAAACTCGTAGCCGCAGCTACAGGGCCGCCCTGGTTGGTGTCCTGTGAAATAACCTTCGGCAACGGTACAGCCACCACAAACGTCGCAATAGTAGTGGCACATCTTTCACAGCTTTACGTTGGGGACACTAATACAAATGAGGCTGTTGTAGCACGGCTTACAAGTGAGGATGGTGCTGCCAATCTTCTTGTCGCTGACGATAACGCCGCAGTGCACCGAGCCAGCGCAGATCTCACAGGTCCACAGCCGGTCAGCGCCGATGCGTGCGCGGGGCATGACCGTCTCCAATGTACTGGTCGCGAAGGTCCTCTTGCCAGCCCTTGCGTCTCTTGGGCAGGTCGCCATCGTATATGGTGCTGCCGGGTGGGAGGCGCGTCACGCAAAAGTGCAAATACAAGTGGCCGTCCCACTGACACAGCGTGGACTGACCGGAAAAGTCACTGACACCGAGCCGCACGCGCGTCATTGCTCCTCGGGCACGGACCAGCACCCGCTGAGGAGAGTTGGAGTAGAGTCCGTCATCGGTCTGATCGGTGAGACCCACAGCGAGCGCTAGTGGCGTAAGCAGGATGCCGTTGTTGTTGGGCGGCGTGGGGATAGTGCCCGCCGGTAGCTCCATGTTGGCTCCCTCAGAGTAAAAGCCATCTACAGTGTCGCCGACTTGTGCGTCGAGGGTGATCTTTATCTCCTGGGGAACCGTCGAAGCGCGCAGCTTGTAGCCGATAAAGTCTACCGAAACCACATCAGTCAGCGGCGGACTGATATCAAAGTAAAATTCGCCGCGGCCCGCAGTATTCGCCGGCAGCTTCAATGTCAGCCTATGCTCCGACGCCATTCGTCCTCGGAATAGATCCTGGGCCTAGAAACCTGGGCTACGCTGCCTCTGGCGATGAGCCAATAGCAGGCTGTATCGATTGTGGCGAGATGGCCGAGACCTCTCCTGGCATCACTGGCTACAATGCGGTTATCCGCGTGGGCCGTCTGGTGCGGCTGCCGGCGTGTCTGAAGGTCTGCATCGAGGACCAGCCCGAGATCGACAAGGGTCCGAGACAGGTGCAACTCCGTAGCCACGTCATCCAGGCTTCTGTCATGGGCATGGCAGTGGCGCTCGGACGCACTGTTCGGTTCGTGAAGCCCCTGGACCTCAAGCGCCACTATGGCTGGGTGCCTGCGCCCAAGGAGATGCCCAAGGCCAAGCGCTACCGCTACAACAAGCAGTGGGCAGTGGATGAAGTGAAGCGGCGGTTTCCGATATGGTACAGCAAGCTCGATTCACAGCTGCGCGGCAACGACCATGTGGCGGATGCCAAACTTCTAGCGGAATACTATGCAAACCTGCAACCACCCGGACATGTCCGTGTTAGCACCACCGAAGAGCCGTGCGCCCAAGCCGAAGATGCCTCCTGCGTCGGCCAAGCCGAAGGTCGGGGAGAGGGCGTCGCTCCCAGCGGCAGCGGACCCGGCGGCCCAGCCGATGCCCTGGTGCCCGGCGCAGGACTGGAAGGAACTCCTCTATTCCAAGAGTGCATCGAACCGGGAGCTCATCTACCTTGGTGAAGTCGTCTCCATCTGCGGGCTGCGCATGTTCCGCTACTACGACCCCATGTGCGGCTCAGAGACGCATTTGTATAGACCCATCTGCTGGTAAAGCAAGACATGAAACATTGTCGCTTGTGTAACACAATAATCAAGGAAAGAGACCACCCGGTGCTGGATTACTACACCAAGTCGGCGTCCCGACCGACGAAACAGTATCCTATATGTGTATCGTGTTACGAAGAGGTTGTATATGTGAAACCGTGCATGGATATCGGGAAGGAACCCTCACCAAGCATTAAACTCTAGTCTAATGAAAAGAGCTATATTGTAGCCATGGCAGCAGGTGTGGTGCGCCCCGGCTCCTACGCCGAAGACGACCCGCCCTTTGTGGACATGAAGAGCAAGACCGTACGTCCGCCGGCAAAGCGCGAAGCGGCTCAACGTCGCGCCGGTGGAGAAGTGCCTGTGGTGGTGGGAGCGCCCGAGTCGACTCTGCCGCACGCAGCGCCTCCCGATGTGCCGATGCCGTACGGTGAAGCTCGAAGGATTGGAGTCAGGGCTGCAGGAGGCGCGGGCAACATTGACCCAGACCCGGCCGCGGGCCACAATACCTTCATCCAGTTGGCAGTCGGAGCGGCGGCACTGTGGGGCATTAGTCAGTTGTTTGCCAACAGACAGTAAAGACAGTTCTAATCTCTTTGACCTATGTGAATCGAATCATCATGGCAGGCTCTCATGGTCTTGCCAAGAAGATCTTTAAGGGCTCGCCCGGTGGGCATGTCACGAGCGAGAAGCCCGTGCGTCGACTGGAGAAGCTCGAGTCGCGCTACAGGCCGCCGGCTCGCATGGAGGACCCCGCTTGGAACGATGGAAAGATGATCGGTGGTGACGGCAATGCTCGCATCGCCATGAACAGGCGCTTCCCAATCGAAGTCGGCCAAAGCGACCCCCATGACCGCATGTTTGATATCAAGCAACAGTACATTGCCGGAAAGCTACAGGACCCAGAGGGCAATATTATCAAGGAAGGCAAACTCGGCCAAGCAATCTTTGATGAGGGCGATAAGGCGTACCTGGCGCGGAAGGAGGACCAACGACGCAACTTAGAGTACGAGAGCTTCGCCGCTTCCGTATTCAATCTCGAAGATCCGGCCACCGCCGCGCTCGTAAGCAACATCCTTCCAGGATACTACCAAAAGCGCGAAGCCGAAATCGACAAGCAGGCAAAGCTGCAAAGCCAGCTCGCAAAAATCCGTCTGCGCGGCTACCCCGCAAATGAGGAGGAGCTCACGCTCGTCTTTGGTCTGCGCAAGGGTCTCATCAATCTGCCCGACGGCCCACTCTGGGATCCATCGAGGTGGGGCGTGGACACAAAGGAAGCGGCCCTTGCTCGTGGCTGGTTCAACCCCCTTCGCTGGGTTGCCGGTGCTGCGCCGTACTCTTCTGTGGATGCACCATTCAGTGGCGTCGGTGTCGGTGGACGTGGCTCGAACCGCGGACTCGCGTTCCCTGGTGTCGGCAGACCACCTGTCTCTTAAGTGTGACAAATGTAAAGAAGGAACATATAACAACAGAGATGGCTGCCGTCATTGCATCAGTAGAGAATGTTTTCGATAGCATGGGAGCAATGAGAGGAAACGTGGCCTATGTGAAGCGCGCTGCCATTGGAGCTGGTCTGGGCTACGTTGCCATGGAGACCATTCGGCCGAGTTTCGCCTACTATGACGACGGCACTGCTCGTCCTTGGGCGTTCAGTACCATGGGAAGCACAGCAGACGCAGCAACCGGCCAACTTCACAGCACATATGTACCTTGGTGGTCGGGTCCTGTTGTGGGAGCTATTGTGTGTACCAACTTCATATAAATAAGTCTGTTGTATGGACCTCTGCTCATTGACAGAGTGCTACTGTAGCGCAATCATCATGTCTGAAGAGGAGCAAGTCGTAGACTCGGGAAAGGTCAAGAAGGCCAAGATTCCCGACGCAATCAAGGAGCAACTGAAGCGCAAGCCCGTTGTACAGCTGGTGGAGGGTGTGCCGAGCTACATTTCGCAGCTGAGTGGCGTCGCTATCCAGAAGAGATACGGCCTGCCCGTGCTGGGCAAGGACAAGAAGCCAAAGTCTCTATTGGGAGCCTTCAAGGACGCTGGAGAGCTCATCGATTGGCTAGGCGCGCAGCACAACAGCGGCAAGCTCAGCAAGAACCGATACGAGCGGGCGCTGAGCGAGTTGACGCACTACTCGCAAATCAGCCAGACCGAGCGAAGCAAGTTTGAGGCGAGCGTGGGTGTGAATGCGGGCATCGGTCCCGTGGCTCCCAAGGCCAAGAAGCCCAAGGCACCAAAGGCTGCAAAGAAGGAGGCAGAAGCGAAGCCTGCTGCTGCATCCAAGAAGGAGGGCGGCGGTGGCTATGTGGTCTTCCCCTCGTTCGAAGCCATGGACGTGGACGGCACCAAGGCCAAGTCCATCAGCGAGGCGCTGGGCATCACATCGGGCGAGGTCGTCCGCATGGAGGTTGTCACCGTGCCTTCGAGTCAGCTGGTGTTGTTCAAGCGACTGGAGGCTCCCGGCGCTGGATTGCTCAAGCAGATCGGCAAGCACCTGGGCGTCGCCATCGACTCGCTCAACATTGCCAAGGAGCGTGGCCGTGACACCAAGTACAGCGCCGTCATTGGCCGGAAGGCACTGAAGGGTCTGCGGAAGACTCGCAACGCCAAGCAGGCCAGCGCTGCCAAGAAGGAGGTGAAGCACGCCAAGCAGGCAAAGAAGCGCACCGAGGCTTCAGCTGATCTCAAAGTCTGAAATTAATTTTAACTTAACCAGTTAATCCTGGATGTGCTGGTATATCTGCATCTGCTGTGGGGATGTGAAGATCATATCGTACTTGATTCGCAATCGAAAGAGCGAGAGAATGAAGATGTGCTGCTGCGCAAGGCAATTCATTGAGGATAACAATTTTATGCCCATCTGTTTGCATTGTACAGGCCCCCATAAACAAAAGTTGTTTTAATTCATACACTTGCCACACCTACAGAAGCTGGGGTCGCCCATGCAGATGCCGGTGGATGGCACGTTGCTGCCGAATGTGATGTAGGGACACAACGCCGATGCTGGGTGACTGTAGGGGCAAGGGCAGTCATTCACTTCTTCTTGGTACCTGGCCTGGTCCGCTTCGCAGAGCACGCAGATAACATGGGGAGCCTCGCAGATGCCGTCGCAGTTGTCACACTTGCGCTCGCGCCTCTGGTCCCTCTTGCACTGCTGGCAGAACATCCATCCGGCGATGCTCTGGCCGCCGCATCCACTGGCACACTCCATGATGCGATACTTGCTGCCGTGACCGTCACCGGCAACGTAGACCACAGATTGGTTCCTGAAGGAGTGCCTCATCTCACCGTGAAGTCGCGTCAGCTTCTCGGCGTCATCGGCCGCAACCAGTATCTTGCACGAGTTTTGCGCATACGTATTCAACTGAGCAGATACCATTGTGACGATGGGCTTGTTGAACTCAAGTGGACGAGGCGATGAAGGCGCGCTGGCATCAGTTGACGCCCAGGGAACCGTCCGCAACCAAGCGCGGATGCCATCGGGGAAGCAGACCTGGTAGGTGCAGGTGCAGACACGCGCATTAGGTCCGCTCGAGATTATGACTTGGTGAATTTCCATGTGGTCGAGTAGAATTTGATCGCCAGCGGAGCTGTGGCCGAGTTGTGAAAAAAGTGACCGCCGAGCCGCTATTTATAAGGCGCAAGCACCACTCGGTCTCGTGCGCCGTGCTAGACTTTTTGTGCTTTCTTCCGGAAATCTGCGGAACGGACGACTCGCGAACTTTCGTCGGAGAAAACACAAGTCTGTAGCACGTTCTATGAGACCGAGTGGTGGCGCGCCATATAAAGGGCGGCCGAATGTCACGTGGACTCGGACTTCATTTTTTCTCCTTGTATGGAAGTAGCGCGCACAGACATAAGTAGCGTCGAGGAGGACGAGTCGCTCACTTCGCCCGCTACGATGAAGCTCATCGACAATTGGATCTCTCCTCCATCCCCCCCTGCTCCTCCTCCTCCTCCGCCGCCCAAGCCTGTTGTTGTTGCTGTAGCGCTTGTGCATGTAACCATTTTCATTGATGATGACGGGGATGACCACATCACAATGTACAACTAAAGATTCTCTCCTCCATCTCTTGCTGAATCGTCTCCGTCTGATACAGCATCTTCCTCGGGTCGCACACATACGATCCAAGTCCCCCTGGACTTTTCTCCCGCCCGCTGCCGTCCTCCCTTCATCATGTGCTTCCTTAGCCTGCCCGCGACTTCAGAGTAGGTCAGCGGCTGTGCTCCACTCATCCGCTCCAGGTCCTCATACAGTTGCGCTAGCTCCTGTGTGTACTCGACGCGCACAAAGTCCACCTCGTTGTCCTGCATCAGCTGGATCACCGCAAATTGTGGCTGATGAGCTTTTGCCGCAGCTGCCGGTTTGGGCTGAGCGAGCTTGGATGTCTCCTCCGCCATGCCGAGTTGCGCTTTGTGCTATAAAAGCTTTGTTTTCGTTTTTGAAGCACTCGCCTCTATCGCTATGGCTGCGCCCCGTGAGCCCGCGTGGCTCTACCTCCAGCGTCGCCTCGCCTCCCTCTCTACATTCACCGAGCTCTTTGAGAGCAGCACCGCCGCGCCCGGGTTCGATTACATCCGCGCTTACTGGGATAACATCATCGTCATCCGTGCCTACTGCAAGCCTCAGTACGCAATCGCCACCTACGACAACAATCCCGTGCTCTACTCTCGCTCGTTTTCAGTGAGGATGCCCACTATCGCAGCGCCCCAGACCACCATCGATCGATACTTTGTGCGCGTCGGTCTCCTCCGCAAGAACGACCAGCGCGACATTGACCCCGTCTACGACAACGTCTCGCTCGTCTGCGAGTCGCGCCGACTCTACTATGACTCGAGCTCTGGTCACTTTGTGCCTCATCCGGACCAGGAGTTTGTCGCGCTGGCAGACCTCAAGCCCGCCGCCGAGGAACCCGCCAAGCCGCTCAACTGGTCCAAGCTCTGGGGCAGCGCGGGTCACGCCTACTACTGGCTCCAGGTGCTTCGCGTTCCTATCGAAGTTACGGATGTGAACTCGCTGCCCTTCTACGACTCTGGTGTGGTTATCTTTATTGGTTTCCGTCACGGCCGCGCCACCGCCCCGCCCAAGACCTCTAGGCGCAAGGGAGAGAAGCGCAAGAAGCCCGATTCGCCGTCTACCCCAGAGGAAGCAGCTGCTACTCTGGCATTTCTCGAGAAGGAGATCAAGAAGGCTGAGGCTCAGTGAATGTCTGGCTTTGAGCAGTTTAGCGTAAAGAACAGTGCCGCTGCAAAGCGAGACACACAGATCAAAAAGATCCAGGACCACAAGGAGATACGAACCGAAGCGCTAGGCGATAAGGGCAAGAATGCAGCAGCTGAGCCTCAGTACGCTCCAGGGAAGCGACCCGTTACCCCTGAGCAGTTTGCTGCGCTCATCGAAGCGGATGAAGCGAGCACGGGGAGCAAGACCGGCGGTGCTAAGCGCGCCCGCAAGACTCCTGCTCCAGTTGCAGAGCTCGATGCTAAGCGTGAAGCCGCGCTTACAAAGTACCGTGCCTACTGGCGCTCTGAGGAGCTTCGTCATCTCTGCGACAATATCGCCCCCTCTGAGGCGTGGAACGTTGACCAGTGCCTCGCGCAACTACAACGCGTACGCTCCAATGCCAACCGCGCCGGAGCAATGAGCTGGGCCGCCCACGGGATGCGCATGGCGCTGTTTGGACTCGAGAAGGGCATCGGCGCTGGATTCGTTCCTAATCCGCTGAAGTGGAAGCTCACCGACCCTCAAGGC
>Ga0137463_1000156_pt1 | contig 26150 bp, 29 predicted proteins | sample EasRivERMGT800_2_FD_102333 | JGI IMG/M metagenome (GOLD analysis project Ga0137463, IMG submission 102333) | Soil microbial communities from meander-bound floodplain in the East River, Colorado, USA - East River MetaG ERMGT800_2 | ecosystem: Environmental > Terrestrial > Soil > Floodplain ...
CTCATCGCCGCGAGGACGGAACGATCGTCGACGTTCCCCTCTCTTCTGTGGGGATCGGCGATCGTTCCGTCCTCGCGGCGATGAGCAGTCGACGGCATGCGGCCGGCCAGCGCGGCAAGTGCCGACGAAGCCTTGCGCACGGCAAATGCTTCCAGGGTCTGGCCCCCCGAGAGCATCAATACGACCAGGCTCCCGGCGAGATATTCGTGGAGCAGGGCGGCGGTGACGATCGAAATCCCCGCCAGCAGGTCCGAACCGAGTTCGCGGCGTGCGAGTTTGATCGCCAGTTCGATCACGAGGGGCACGCCACCGAACAACAGGGCGGCGAGCAAGGGAATGTCGAGAACGCGAATCGATTCCGTGACTGGCACCTCGCCGAATTGACTGAAGCGGAGCGCCAGGTGGAGAGCGATTCCGGCAATCGCGACCGTCGCAATCACGTAGTCGCGGATTCGCAACGGCGGCTGCTGGGGCGCTGGACCCGGAGTGGGCAATTTGACCATGAACACGAGAACTCCACTTGACGACACCGGTGCTAATTCGATATCACCATACATCAGCGAGAGCCGCTCACGAAGGGTGGCTCGATAACTGGCTATGAAATGCCCGCGGCGCGTGATCGATACGTGCCGCGGGCTTCTTTATTGCCACAGCTCCCGATGGGCAGCGCGAAAGTGGCCCCGATGCGGCCGAGTCGTCCAGGGCTGAAGCCCGGACGATCAAGTTTTCGCAGGGCGAACGCGGCACCTGACCCAAGTCGCTGCTTCGCAGAGTTTGTTCCTTGAGCAAAGGAGTGCCTGTCATGCTGGTTCTGTCCCGCAAGGTCAACGAAGAAGTCCTCATTGGCGAGAACATCAGGATCACGGTCGTCCGTGTGGCCGGCAACCGGATCCGGTTGGGAATCTCGGCCCCTGCCGATGTTACGATTCGGCGTTCCGAGATTGCTTTCGATGGCGAAGAAACTCCCGATTTGCCGGAATTGATAGCGCCAGGGATGGCCCGAAATCGGGCTGAGCACGAGTCGGTATTACAGGCTGGCAGCAAGTGATTCTTCCTGGCAGCAGGGTGAGTTGCGCTCACCCTGCTGCCTTTCGCATATTCCCACCATCATCCAGCAGATGCGCCAGCCCGGATACGTGACCGCTCATGAACGCACAGGAACACGTCGATCGCTACCGGGACCTGCAGCGGTACGTCGGGTGGACAGACGAGGATGCGTCGCGCATCGCGTCAGTGGGCGCCGCGCTGGAGCCGGTTCTGCCGGTGCTGGTTGACGATTTCTATGACGAAATTGCCCGCCATCCCGAAGCCCAGCAGGTGATCACCGGTGGCGCGGCACAAGTCGCCCGGCTGAAGACGACACTGGTCGGTTGGCTCCGCGGGCTGCTGTCGGGCCGATACGATGCCGACTACGTCGAGCGGCGCTGGCGGGTGGGGTTCCGCCACGTGGAGATCGGCCTCAACCAGGTCTACACGAACGCTGCCCTGTCACGATTGCGTCGTAGACTGGGTTCGGCTCTGGCAGAAATCCTGAACCGGAACCCCGACCGGCTGATCGCCATCCGGCAGTCGCTCGACACGCTGATCGATCTCGATCTGGCCATCATCGAAGATGCCTACCAGGCGGAGTATACGGCGCGTCAGCAGCGCATCGAACGGCTGGCCGCGATCGGGCAGGTCGCCGGCGGCGTCGCCCATGAACTGCGCAATCCGCTAAATGTGATCAAAACGTCTGTGTACTACCTGCTCAACGCTCGCCATGCGACCCCCGAAAAGACAGCTGATCACCTGGAGCGGATCGGACGCCAGGTGGAAGTGGCCGACGATGTCATCTCGGCCCTCTCCGATTTCGCCAAATTGCCACTCGCAGACCAGAGACCGGTCGATCTCACGCGGTGCATCGACGACGCGTTGAAAGCTGAGACGCTGCCCCCAAACGTCACCGTCAGCGTATCGACTCCAGAATCGCTGCCCACGGCGCTGGTCGACGGCAAGCAAGTGCGGATCGCCCTGGGAAACCTGATTCGTAACGCCCGCGATGCCATGCCCGATGGCGGGCGGCTCGACATTCGCGCGACCAGGGCCGATGGGTATGTCGAAGTCGCCGTTTCGGATTCCGGGGTGGGCATTCACCCCGACAACCTGCGCCAGATCATGGAACCGTTTTTCTCGACCAAGGCTCGCGGCATCGGTTTGGGACTTGCACTGACCCGCGCCATTCTCGATAAAAATAAGGGCTCGTTGCGCGTCAGCAGTGAGCTCGGCAGGGGAAGCACTTTTGTCGTCCGATTGAATGCGGCTCCCAGCGCCGCACTCACAGAATAAGGCGGAACGTCGGAAAACCGAGTGGTCTCAAAAGGGTGTTGCATGTTGATGGCGAAACCCGCAATTCTCGTGGTCGACGACGACCGCGACACCTGTCAGAATCTGTGCGACATCCTGACCGATCTTGGCTATTCGGTGCAGACCGCCTGCGACGGGCTGGCGGCGCTGGAACTCGTGCGGCACAATTCGTTCGATGTGGCCCTGCTCGATTTCAAGATGCCGGGATTGGACGGACTGTCGTTGTATCGCGAAATCAAGCGCATCAGTCCCGTGACCGTGGCAATCATCATCTCCGCCTGGGTGACCCCCGCGAAGACTGAAGAGGCGCATCGCGCCGGAACCTGGAAGGTGCTGTCCAAACCGGTCGATCTGGGAGCCGTGTTGCCGCTCGTCGAGGAGGCTCTCTCCTGGCCCGTTGTGCTGCTGGTCGACGACGACCGCGAACTGTGCGCCAGCCTGTGGGACGTGCTGCACGAGCGCGGCTACCGGATCAGTCTGGCCCATACGGTGACGAATGGCACGGCCGTGCTCCGGGAGCGACGGTTCGACGTTGTCCTGCTCGACCTGAAACTCCCGGAAGGGAGCGCCCGGGAAGTGCAGAAGGTCTTGCGCCAGGCCAATCCCGAGGCGCGAACAATTTTGATTACGGGGCACCGCAGCGGGATCGAAACCATGATCGACGAAGCGCTGGCCGAAGGCGCCGATGCGATTTGCTACAAACCTTTCGACCTCGACCAATTGCTGGGGACGCTCGGGAAGTTCGCAACCAGCGACCGGAAACCGGCGAAGTCGGCATCCGCAGACGACGGCGCGTGAACCATGTCTGGACAACTCCCCCAGGTCGTGCTGGTCGTCGAAGACAATGTCGACGCAAGCCGAAACCTCGCCGACATTCTCGAGCTCGACGGATACGTCGCGCGCAGTGCCGGGTCACTTGCCGAAGCCCTCCACCGAGACGACTGGAACGACCTCCTGGCGATCATTCTCGATCGCCGCCTGCCCGACGGCACAGCAGACGAGTACCTGCCGAGATTCCGCGAGCTGGCGCCGGCAGTCCCCGTGATCATCGTCACCGGGTTCGCGGATGTCGAAGGGACCATCGCCGCACTCCGCCAGGGGGCGCTCGACTACCTGGTCAAACCCATTGATCCCGATCTCCTGCGGGCCCGGCTGGCGCGCATCGCCGAGAGCCGTCGCGACAAAGAAGCTTTGAAGCAGGCCCAGGAACGACTGTTGCAATCCGAGCGCCTGGCCGCGATCGGCCAGATGATGACGGGGCTCGCTCACGAAAGCCGCAATGCATTGCAGCGCAGCCAGGCGTGCCTGGAAATGCTCAAGCTCGAAGTCAAAGAACAGTCAGCCGCGCTGGACCTCGTGGCGCGGATGCAGACGGCCCAGGATCATCTGCACCAGCTCTATGAAGAAGTCCGCGACTATGCGGCGCCGATTCGACTCAAGCGGGAGGACCACGACCTGCAGGCGATTCTGCACGACACGTGGGACCATCTGTCCGTCGAGCGCGGCGGTCGCGACGTGCACCTGGAAGTCGTGACCACAGACGCTCAACCTGTGTGCCGGGTCGACCGGTTTGCACTCGAACAAGTGTTTCGTAACATCCTCGAAAACTCGTTGAGCGCGTGCAGCGATCCGGTTCAGATCATCGCCAGCTTTCAAACGGGTGAGCTTGACGGCCGACCGGCGATCGAGGTATCGCTGGCCGACAACGGACCGGGACTTACAGCCAACGTTCGCGACAAGATTTTCGAGCCATTCTTTACCACCAAGACGAAGGGCACAGGACTCGGCATGGCGATCACCCGCCGGATTGTCGAGGCGCATGGCGGGAAAATCTCCGTCGGCAGCGGTCATCGTCCCGGAGCAGAGATCTTGATCACCTTACCACGCCGGGAATTTTGAAAGGGCACTTCATGACCGACAACCTGCGGATCGCCGTCGCCGACGACGAAGCCGACATGCGCGATTACTTTCAGAAAATCCTGCCGGTGCTGGGGCACACGGTTGTGTCGGCGGCTAAAACCGGCAAGGAACTGGTGGAACACTGTAAAAAATACGAGCCGGATCTGGTCATCAGCGACGTCAAGATGCCCGACATGGACGGAATCGACGCTGCCACCGAGATTTATGGGATCAAAGCCATCCCTGTCATTCTCGTCTCGGCATACCACGACGCGGATCTGATCGCCCGGGCCGAGGCCGACCACATCCTGGCCTATCTCGTGAAACCGATCAAACAGGCCGACCTCGAACCGGCGATCGCGCTGGCGATGCGCCGGTTTGCACAATTCCAGGACCTGCGGAAAGAAGCCGCCGATCTGCGACAGGCCCTGGCCGATCGCAAGATTATCGAGCGGGCCAAGGGGGTGCTCATGAAACGGGCCCGTCTCGACGAGCAGGACGCCTTCCGCCGGCTGCAGAAACTGGCCAGTGAAAAAAATCGCAAACTGGTCGACATCGCCTCGATGATCGTCACCGCCGACGAAGCGCTGGATATCACCTGAGCCGTTGCGATTCCCGCCGGCCAGTCAGGCCCATTTGAGTGAGCGGGCCTCTTCGATCGAGGTGACGCCGTCACGCGCCCGCCCCAATGCCTCCGCGGTCAGGCTGTTGGCCCCCCCGCACGAATGCAGCGGCGCGGCGGGATCCATGTGGCCTCCAGACTCGGCAGTGTGTAGGGATGGGCGTGAGGTATGGTTCAACGCGGGCAAAAAAAATGCCCCGGCGGGCAAAAATTCCCGCAGGGGCCGACATGACCGATCAATGAGTGCCTTGCCTCTCGTGAGCAAGACCAACACCATCAGCCTACGACTCCGACCACACGCAGTCAAGCCCGGCGAGATGCCGTTGCAATCAGGTCCGTTGCCAGGCACACGACGGAAATCTGCGTTTGACAGACTTCGATTTCCGAAACCGGGACCCGGCAGGCTGCCGGCTGGACGTTGTGGGGCCCGACTTACAACCAATGGCACGTCCTGCAGTTCGGCTCGATCAGTTTCTGTGCCCTGGTCATCCTGTTGCACGTGATGCTGCACTGGAACCGGGTGTGCAGCGTGATTGCCGCGCAAATCCTGCGCAACAGGCGACGCCCCGATGAAGGCCTCCAGACAATCTACGACGTGGCGACGCTGATCGTTCTGTTGAGTCTGATCTTCGGGGCTGTCATTGGATCGATTCTGACCGTCCGCCAGCCGTAAAACGCCTGCGGGTTCGGGTCGGCTCGCTTCTCACTTCTTCCCGGACGCGCCACCTTCGACAACCGGTGTGGTCTCGGCATTGCCCCAGTCGGACCAGCCGAGGTAGTAATTGCGCGTGTGGAGTCCGAGAAGTTCCAGTGCGAATGCGTTGACCGAAGCGCGGCCACCTCCCTGACAATGGCAAATGACGTCGCTTCCGAGCTTGATTCCCGATTTCTCGACTTTCGTCTGCAACGCGTCATGATCGAGAAACTTCCCGTCCTCATCCACGAGGTTCGTCCACTCCAGATGGCAGGCCGTCGGAATGTGACCGCCGCGCTTTGATTTCCGGTCGGTGCCCGCGAACTCGGCGTCGCTGCGTGCATCCAGAACGTTGGCTGCGTCGGCTTTGACGGCCGCCAGAACTTCATCCCGAGTGGCAGCGACGTCTTTGCGGAATTCGACTTTGAACGGGCGGCTTTCGACCTTCGGAACGACTGTCGTAACGGCCCGGTTCTGTCGGGTCCACAGCGCGTACCCGCCGTTGATTAACCCTACGTTCTCGACGCCAATCCATCTCAAAAAGAACCAGACGCGGGCGGCATCGAGTTGACGCCTGGCATCGTAGACGAAGACGGCAGATTTCGAATCGATTCCTAGCGTTGCCGCCCAGTCCTCCCAGAATTTGCGGTCATCAAGACCGCCCGGCCTGCCAGCCTGCGATTCCAGCGACTTCGTATCAACCCAGACAGCGCCCGGAAGATGCCCCTTTTCGTAGTCGGCCCGCGGTCGGCAGTCGAGCAGCCGCAGGTTCGGTTCCTTCAGCCGCTTCTCCAAGTCGTCGAACGAAAGCAGCTGGGCCGGCCGATGCTCGGCCTGTCGGGCGACCGGTTTTCCCTGCTCTTCGGCACGAAGGTCAGCCTGAGGGAGTGCATTTCCCGTCAGGACTCCGGCCGTAATTGTCACAGCGCAGCACAGTGAAAATCTCAACATGGCATGCTCTCCTTCTGTTCGGCCGATCTCGGATTACCGGAAAATGGCAGCGCGGCGCCAACCGTTGCTCATCTGTGGCAAGTGGAGACACTGCTGACTTCAAATAAAAAAGCCCTCCCGCACGCATCACGTGCCGAAGGGCTCTCATAGCCGGAAGAGCGTGTGTCCGTCACGAACACAGGCTGTTGTCCTGAGATCTAACCAATCCGCCGTGGAACTGTCAAGCGCCTCCAACTCCGGGAAGTGGCATGTTTTCCATATGGCTGTCGCTCGTTTCGCGGGGCCAGGCAACTCGACCTGGCGGCCTGCAAGGTGGAATTCGGTCGGTCCGGTCCGATGCCAACGGCCTTGGCAAAAAATCATCGAAATTGCGTGGGATCTGGAAGACCACCTGAATCTGATCCTGCGTCAGGTGAAGCGATCAGTTGGTGAATCAAATCCGGATGATGAACTAATCTGATTCCTGCCCGCGCGCCACCCCGGCGATACTCGCGGCCTGAGGCTGTTTGGTCGGGTTCGCTTGATATTTCATAATGCGGCCGATAGCCTTAAATTGTGTCCTGCTCGCGACGGGCCGGACAATTGCACCAGAGCTACGACAGCCCAGCGCCACGAGAAGTGGCGACTGGGCTTTTTATTTTCCCTGTCCCGAGCAAAAGGAACTGTGATGAAGATCTTGCCAGCGGCAATCGTGATCGGTGCGGCCATGTTTGTGGGCGGTTTGGCGATAGCCGCCGATGAGCCCTACTTCCATGCCGGATGGAAGATGTTGGGTGCGCAGGCGTTCCAGGGGCAGCAGCACGCCCAGGACCGGGCGCAGCAGCTTTACTATTACAATCAGATGCCAGCAACGCCTCCCGCCCCAAGCGTCCCGCCTAAGTCGAAGGACGATGCGAAGGAAATCATTGCCGGGATTCGCAAGGATCTGGCGGACTCCAATAAGGCCCTCGAAAAGCTGAAGGCTGAAGTCGCCAAGAACAAGGACGCCGTGGCCCTGATCGAATCGATCAAAAAGCACAACGCCAAGGCGCACGAACACTGCGGGATGGCTGAGGAATTCTGCATGAAGCATGAAGGCGAGAGCGTAGAAGGCGCCGATTGCTGTGCCGACATGTACAACGAATTGGAAGCCGCCAAGGCAGACACCACGAAACTGCTGAAGCTGCTGAAGATCGACAAGCTCGAACCGCCGAAGAAGTCTGCCCCGGCAAAGAAGTAGCGAGCCAATGCCGGATGACGTAAAATGAGGCTGCGCATGACCTGCGCGGCCTCATTCATTTTTCGGCCAGCACCGCACTACCTAGCCACTACCAAACCGGTCGTAGAATGGCTCGCTATGAACCCAAGCGACCTCGATCACCGCTACCGGGAATTACAGGCCTACTTGGGCTGGTGCGATGCCGACTCGCAACGAGTGCAGGCGATCGCCGAGCGGATGGAACCGGTCCACCAAGTCCGCAGGGAGTGATTATCCTGGGTACGCACGGACGTGGGGGCTTCCTGCACCTCTTGCTGGGAAGCTGCGCGGAAAAAGTGGTTCGCAAAGCGAAATGCCCGGTTCTGACAATGCGCCCGCCGGGGCCTCAGTTCGTAGCCGACTGATTCACTGAATTGTCGCCCAGTCGCAAGTTCGCACCGAACCACCACAGACCATCGTCGGGATCTGCAATGCGAGCGAGCACGACCGTGAAGGTGTTTTATTAAGCAGAATCGCCTGCCGAGACGACCTTGGTCTCCCTCAATGACGGTTTGGGTTAGTATTCGTCGGCCCATGATTTTTTAAAATGACAAAATCGCGGCATTGAAATGAAGATCCACGAACTCAATGCAGAGGAGGCGTTAAGCCGCCTGCAATCGGGCCCTCGGGGGTTGTCGGCTGATCAGGCCGCGAAGCGGCTGCTGGAATTTGGACCAAACCAGGTCGTGCGGGCGCGCGGTGAATCCGTCCTGTGGCAATTCACCAGGGAATTCATCCATTTCTTCGCCCTCATTCTGTGGCTGGCGGCCTGTCTGGCGTTTTGGGCGCACTTCCAGGATCCGGGGCAGGGCATGGCAACTCTGGGCTTCGCGATCGTGGGCGTCATCGTCGTGAACGGGGTCTTCTCCTTCTGGCAAGTCTACCGCGCAGAGCGCGCTCTGGCCGCATTGGAAAAACTCTTGCCGCATCAGGTGAAGGTGCAGCGCGGAGGAGTCTTTTTGCAGATTCCAGTCGCCGGGCTGGTTCCCGGGGACGTGGTCAGCCTGGAAGGGGGAGACCTGGTTCCGGCCGATTGCCGTTTGATTGAAGCGTTTGGAGTTCGTGTTAACGCAGCCACGGTCACAGGCGAATCGCTCCCGCTGGCCCGCGACGCGCATCCCTGCACCGATGCGACTTTCCTGCACAGCCGGAATGTTCTGCTGGCAGGAACGACGGTCGTTTCCGGCACTGGCCGGGCTGTCGTCTGCGCCACGGGAGATCGCACCGAGTTCGGGAAGATCGCCCAGCTCACGCAAACGATTCGTCATGCCTCCTTTCCGCTGCAGCGAGACATTGCCTTTCTCAGCAGGGTTCTGGCTCTCCTTGCCGCGGTGCTGGGCGTTGTGTTTTTTCTGATCGGGCTGACGATTCCCCTGTCGTTTACGCAAAATCTGCTGTTCGCAATCGGGATCATCGTGGCAAATGTTCCCGAGGGGCTTCTGCCGACCGTCACGCTGGCGCTGGCCATGGGTGCCCAGCGCATGGCGCGCCGCAACGTCGTGATCCGACACCTCCCCGCAGTCGAAACTCTAGGCTCGGCAACCGTGATCTGCACGGACAAGACCGGGACCCTCACCGAGAATCGGATGCACGTTCGCAGCCTGTACGTGGCCGGCGCGATGGTGGGGGTGGAGAGCAGCGCGGAGCTCGCGGCCCTGGCCGGCCGCCACCCGGAGTTTTTTGCGGCGCTCCGGCTGTGTCAGAACCTGAAGGAAACCGGCGAGAAGGGGGAACGGGCCTTTCTGGGCGATCCAACGGAGGTGGCACTCGCCGAATTCGCGGCCCAGGTGACGTCGGCCGACGCGGCTGTTTCCCGGATTGATGAAGTACCGTTCGACTCTGACCGCCGCCGAATGTGCACGCTGTATCGCACGCCGCAGGGATTGCTGCTGTATGCCAAGGGGGCGCTCGAGTCGCTGCTTTCGCTGTGTACCGAAGTCGAAACCGGGACAGACCGCTGCGCGATGACGCCGGAATGGCGGAGCCGATTGTTGGAGACCCAGGGGACGATGGCCCAGGATGGGCTGCGCGTGCTGGCAGTGGCCTGCCGCCGCGTGGACGAGGGCTATGATCGCGACCACCTCGAAGAAGAGCTTGTGCTGACGGGGCTGGTCGGTCTCGACGATCCGCCGCGCGATGAGGTTCCGGAAGCCGTCCGCCTCTGCCGGCAGGCGGGCATTCGCGTCATCATGATCACCGGCGATCATCCGCAAACGGCGACCGCAGTGGCCCGCCGGATTGGGCTGGCGACTTCCGATGCTCCGGCTGTCATCACGGGCGACCGGCTGGAACGGATGTCGAACATCGAGTTGCAACTGGCGCTGGATACGCCGGAAATTCTGTTTGCCCGGATCGCGGCCGATCAGAAAATGCAAATCGTGCGTGTGCTCCAGCAGAAAGGAGAGACGGTCGCGGTGACCGGAGACGGGGTCAACGACGCTCCTGCCCTGCGCCAGGCTGATATCGGCATCGCCATGGGCGTGACCGGTACCGACGTCGCCCGCGAAACTGCCGACATGGTGCTCACCGACGACAATTTTGCGAGCATCGTGGCGGCGATCGAAGAAGGGCGCGCGGTCTTCGAAAACATTCGCAAGTTCCTGACGTACATCCTTTCGTCGAACATTCCCGAGCTGATTCCGTACCTGGCCTATGTGCTCTTCAGAATTCCGCTCCCTCTGACCATCATCCAGATCCTGGCTGTCGATCTGGGGACCGATATGCTTCCCGCCCTGGCGCTGGGGGCCGAACTGCCCTCGGCGAGTGTCATGCAGCGCCCGCCGCGTGCGCTCGGCCAGCGGTTGCTCGATGCGGGCCTTTTGGCCCGCGCTTATGGTTTTCTGGGGCTGCTCGAAGCCGCGGCGGCGCTCGCGGCATTCTTCTATGTACTGGTTTCCGCCGGTTGGAAGTACGGCCAGCCGATGCCGCCGCACGATCCTATGTTCCCGGTATACCTGCAGGCCACGACAGCCTGTCTCTCGGCGATTGTCGTCATGCAGATTGTCAACGTCTATCTGTGCCGCAGCGATCGGGAATCGGTTTTTACCTCGAGCTTGTGGTCGAATCGATTGATCGTGGTCGGAATCGGCGCCGAAATACTGCTGATTCTGGCGATCGACTATACGCCCTGGGGAAACCTGTTTTTCGGCACGGCGCCGATCGGCTGGCACGTGTGGATGTTCGTCATCCCGTTTGCTGTCGGAATGCTGGTTCTTGAAGAATTCCGCAAAGGGATTGCTCGCAAGCTCACGAACGCGATGCCTTTAGACAATGCCGAAGGACGAATCTGAACTTTTGGCGTGATCTCGTTGTAACTGCTGATCGGCCAGTCGATTCCAGACGATCGCACCTATCTTGGTCTTGGTGTCCCAAGGGAATCGAGCCGGCTTCCGGCAGTCTGCCGCCGTCATTCAACCTGTCCAGCCCGGTGCGAAGGGCTTCTGAAAGAAATCGAAACGGTTGTGTGGGATTCCTCAAATACCGGTCGTAGAATGGCTTGCTATGAACCCAAGCGACCTCTATCGCCGCTACCAGGAATTGCAGGCCTACGTGGGCTGGTGCGAGGACGACTCACAGCGGGTGCAGGCGATTGCTGAGGCGATGGAACCGTATCTTCCTTTGCTCATCGACGACTTCTATTCCGAAATCGATCGGCATCCTGGTGCGCACCGGGTCTTTACCGGCGGGCAGGAGCAGGTTGATCGCCTGAAGGGAAGCCTGCTCGGCTGGCTGCGGGAGTTGCTCCACGGACCGTACGACCAGGAGTACGCTGTTCGACGGTGGCGGGTCGGGATGCGGCATGTTGAGATCGGGCTCGATCAGGTCTTTACCAACGTGGCCCTGTCGCGGCTTCGCGCGGGACTCACCCAGGCGCTGGGCGAGACCTGGCAGGAAGACCGGCAGGGCCTCGTGGAAACCATCAAGTCCCTGAACAAGCTGATCGATCTCGACCTGGCCAAGATCGAAGACGCCTATCAGGCTGAGTATCTCGCGCGGCAGCAACGGATCGAACGTCTGGTGGCGATCGGTCAGGTGGCCGGCGGGGTGGCTCACGAACTCCGCAACCCGCTCAACGTGGTCCAGACTTCGGTCTACTACCTGCTCAACGCCCGCAACGCCAGTCCCGAGAAGACCGCCGAGCATTTGCGCCGGATCGAAGGGCAGGTCGGCGTCGCCAACGGCATTATCACCGCCCTCTCGAATTTCGCACGACTGCCGGTCCCCGCCTTGGGTCCGATTTCGATCGAACAGTGCGTCAGGGAGGCCCTCGAGCTGAACCCTGTGGGCGATGCCATTCAGGTCAACCTGGAATTTCCGGCGAATCTGCCGGACGCGCTCGGCGACTTCGACCAGTTGCGCATCGTCTTCGCCAATCTGATTCGGAATGCGCGCGACGCGATGGCGAGTGGCGGGGAACTCTCAATCCACGGATCCGCTGAAGGAAACAATCTGGAGGTTGCCATGACGGACACCGGAGTGGGCATTCCTCTTGAGAATCTGAATCGGATCATGGAGCCGCTGTATTCAACCAAGGCGAAGGGGCTGGGATTGGGACTGGCCCTGGCGCGGGCCATTCTCGAAAAGAACAAGGGGGAATTGAGGGCCGCGAGCGAACCGGGACGAGGCAGCACGTTCACCGTTCGACTGACTCGTCCTTGATTGACAATCCACAGCCGGCGCGTTAAAGAGAATTGCATCTGAAGCGTGCTCATGGCGGGCACGCCTCGATTGGCTCCGACAAGCCTTCAGCACCATGCCGGTGCTGAAGGCTTTTTTATTGGGCTATGACAGCCCCTGTCGTGCGAAGTGCGCACTGCAGGGGCTTTTTTTGTTGATCGACATGATATCCAGTGTGGCGTATTGCGAGTGGCGTATTGCGAAGAGCCAAAGTGCTGTGAATTCCGGGGAGCGATCATGATTGTCCTGAAAAAGGTTCTGCTGGCCACGGATTTCAGCGATTGCGCGAAAACCGCACAGGACTATGCAACCGAGTTTGCCGACCAATTTCACGCAGAACTGCACGTGCTGCATGTCGTCGTCGATACGAGCCTGATGGTCGCGGAGTACGGCGCCGCCCTGACGTTGCCGCCCGACTATCTCGAGCAATTGAAGAGCCAGGCGAAACATGCCGTCGAAAAGATCGTGGCTGCGTCGGTCAAACCGGGTGGGGCCGGAATATCCGCTGTTCGCCTGGGGAGTCCTCCCCTGGAAATTGTGAAGTACGCCGGCGAGCACGGAATCGATTTGATCGTCATCGGAACGCACGGACGTGGCGGCTTCATGCACCTCTTGCTGGGAAGCTGTGCAGAAAGAGTGGTTCGCAAGGCGCAATGCCCCGTGCTGACGGTTCGCCCGGCGGGGCATCAGTTCGTCCCCGACTGATGAGTTCCTGATTCTCGTCCAGCCGCGCGTTCAGACCCAGACACTTCGTTCCATCCTCGGGATCTACTGTGAGAGCGAGCACGACTGTGAACTTCCAAATCTCGCCCAGAACACGATTCGCGTGCCGCAGATTTTTTTCTGTTGAAAGGACAAACCAGCATGAATGCAAGTCAATCCAGTCCGGCAGCAGCCCGCCTGATCCTCGTCGCCGACAAGGCGGCGGACTTGATGACAAAATCTCCGGTGATGATTCGCGCAGACTCCGCGATTCGCACGGCTGCAGCGGTACTGATTGCCGAAGAGATCAGCGGGGCGCCAGTCGTTGACGCTGCCAATCGCGTCATTGGAGTCATCAGCCACACCGACATTGTCCGTTACGACTCCGAAGGCCCGCCCCCTTCAAGTCACGACACTGGTTACTATCACGACTTGCAGCTCCGCTGCCCGCCAGCACTGCGGGACATGATCTACGGCAGCCGTGCCGACTCCGTTCGCGTGGCCGACGTCATGTCTCCGGTGATCATCAAGGTTTCAACTCAGGACTCGGCAATTGCCGTCGTCGCGGAGTTCCTGGCTCTGAAGATTCATCGACTATTTGTCGTCGATGAGTCAGAGAAGCTTGTCGGAGTGATTAGTGCACTGGATGTGATGCGGCATTTGAAACGCCAGAGCACGGACTGATGCTGCCGCTTGCCGTTCCTGGTTGACATATGAAGCGACTGACATCGGCCATGTGTTGCGACGATGGTCCTAAGCGATTCTTCTCCCTGTCTGCAACGAACGAAGGACGATCATGATTCATGAAGTCTCAGGAGACATTTTGCTGACCAAGGCTCACGCGATTGCCCATGGCATTGCTCCGAACGATCACTTCGATCAGGGACTGGCCCTGGCCTTGCGAGAGAAGTGGCCGATGATGGCAAAAGATTTTCGCCACTATGCGAATCAGTGCCACCCGCGACCGGGGGAGATCTGGGCGTGGGGTGGCTTCAATGCTCGGGTGTTTTGCCTGATGACTCAGGCGGGCGAACATGGTCACGGATTGAAACCCGGCAAAGCGACGGTCGCAAATGTGAATCACTGTTTGCGGCGACTGCAGCACGAGTTGGCAAAGGGCGAGATCAAAAGTCTGGCGCTGCCCCGTTTGGCGACCGGTGTGGGAGGGCTCGATTGGTCAGAAGTCCTGCCACTGATTCATGGTCATCTGGATGACCTGAAGATTCCTGTCTTCGTCTATACCCAGTTCCAGGCGGGTGTCGCGGCAAAGGAATCTGGTTTGTAGTCGATTGCGGCAGCCGGGCTCTCCCGGCACCTGGGCCTCATTTTTCATTGACGACCATCACAGGGAGCTGTGCCATGTCGAATTCGGAATTGCCATCGGCCGACACGTTCGCCCGGTTAGGCAGGGTGAGCTGGTTTGGATTTCTCGGCTTTCTGGGCGCGCTCGGCTTTCTTGGATTCATTCCCGGTTGCGAGCGTCTGTTTGGTCTGGCGGGCCTCTCGGGGCTGTTCGGCCTGTTTGGATTTTCCGGCTTCTTCAGTGTGGCCCAGCGAATCGAATTGGCTCGTCGCCGAGAGCAGGCGGGCTCATCGCAGGATGACCGGTCAGCATCTGGCTCCGGCAGGATCGTGAAATGAAACGAATCGCAGTGCTCACGAGCGGCGGTGATGCTCCGGGGATGAACGCAGCCATCCGGGCTGCCACTCGGACTGCGATCCAGCGCAGCGTGGAAGTCATCGGTGTCCGTCGCGGCTACGCCGGGCTGATCGACGGAGACTTCATTCCGCTTACAGCACGGGACGTCGCTGGCATTATTGAATTCGGCGGGACGATTCTGGAGAGCGATCGGTGCTTGGAATTCAAAACGCCCGAGGGGCGAATTCAGGCGGCGGCGGCTCTCGAACGGGCCGGCGCTCAAGGACTCCTGGTGATTGGTGGAGACGGATCTCAAGCGGGCGCTCTGGCAATTTCGAATGCCGGAGTTGCGGTCAACGGCGTCGCCTCGACGATCGATAACGACCTCCCGGGCTCCGAAGTCACGATTGGCGTCGATACGGCGATCAATGTCGCCCTGGAAGCAATCGATCGATTGCGAACAACGGCCTCGTCGCATCGCCGATTGTTCATCGTGGAGGTCATGGGACGTAATTGCGGCTATCTGGCCCTGGCGGCTGGTCTGGCGGGGGGAGCCGAGGTGATCGTGGCTCCCGAGCACGAACTGTCTCCTCAACAAGTGGTCGACCTTCTTCATGAGGCTCGCCTGCGGGGCAAGCGCCATGCCGTCGTCGTGGTTGCCGAAGGAGCACACACCAATGGCCAGGTCCTGTATCAGTACTTGCGAGACGTTCACCATGTGGATTTCGATCCGCGGCTGACGATTCTGGGTCACATTCAGCGCGGCGCGCGGCCGGGTGCTTTCGATCGACTGCTGGCGACGCGCCTCGCCGCCCGCGCCACCGAGCTGCTCATTGCCGGCGAAACGGGCTTCCTGGTCGGGCTGAAAAATGGCGTGGCGACGCCCACTCCGCTGTCAAAGGTGATTGGGACCAGCAAACCGCTGCCCGCTGAGTTTCTGGCGCTGGCCGAAACCATGCAGCTCTAGACTTGTCATTTATCTTTTTTTTCGAAAGGAGACTTCCATGTTCCGTCGTATTCTCTTTCCGACCGATGGCTCGAGCGCCTCGCTCCAGGCCGCCGACGCGATCTCCCAATTGGTCGGTGGTGGAGGGGACATCCAGGTGACCATCGCCGTCGTGATTTCACCCGTCAGCGCCACGCAGAGCGACTATCGCACGGAATCCATCGAGCCGCACAACGCCTGGTTGCGAAGCGAGGCAAAGAGGATTGCCGATGGCGTTGTCGAAGTGCTGCGCGCTCCCGGACTCACCTGCGCAGTCAAGATCCTGGAAGGCAAACCGGTTTCGGCTCTGTTGGCCCAGGAGGCGGCCGCCGGACAATATGACCTGGTCGTGATGAGCAGTCGCGGCCTGGGGCAGCAGCACGACCAGCTCCGCTATCTGGGGAGCGTGACGGAACACGTGATCCGCCGCGTCTCGATTCCTGTTTTGGTCGTGCCCGTTCAGGATGACGACGACGACTGAAGTGTCGTTAAGTCTGGGAATGTGCTCGGCCGTCGCGGGAGCAGGGAATTCTGCTGGCCCTTACGCCTCAACCTGCCGCAGATACTCCGCGGCGTCTTCGGGCAATACCGTGTTGATCGACATACCGCTCCCCAGTTCGAATCCTGCAGGGGTCGTCAGTCGGGGCAGAATGCGAATGTGCCAGGAAAAAAACGGCTTATCCTCGTCGCCGCGCCCGGCCGTATCGATCGTCAGGTTGAAATCGGGATTGTCCAGGCCGCTGTGGAGCTTGAGGAGCACCGTTTTCAGAATGTCAGCCAGGGCGTGAAACCGCGCGGGCTCGACATGGCCGAACGACGCCTGGTGCTGGAGAGGCAGGATCCACGTCTCGAACGGCAGGTGCGACGCAAAGGGGTGCAGAGCGACGAACTGGTCGTTGACCACCAGAATCCGCTTTTGGTCGCGCATTTCCTGCTGTACTTTGTCGCGATACAGGCAGGCTCCCGTCATGTCGAAGTAGTCGGTGGCCAACGTGTATTTCAACCGCAACATCCGCGGGACGACTGGTGTCGCAATGATTTGCCAGTGGGGATGCTTGAGCGAGGTGCCGGCCGACTCCCCGTGATTCTTGAAGATGACCACCGTCTGAAACCGCGCATCGCGCATCAGGTCGACGTACCGCGATTGTGCAGTGCGCAACACCCGTTCAATCTGGTCGACCGGTTGCTCAGCCAGCGCCAGGCTGTGGTTCGGGGATTCGATGATGACCTCGTGCGCACCGCATCCGCCCAGATACCGAAACCCGTCGCCGTAGTGCTTGTTCTCCTCTTCAATACGCAGCGCCGGGAATTTGTTGGGAATCACCCGCACCGACCACTGCGCCGGGTCGCCGGACGCACCAGGCATCCGGAAGATCTCGCGCGGCGTGCCGACTTCGTTGCCCGGGCAGAACGGGCAATTCTTTTCAAATTGCGACTCGACAGCCGGGGCGCTCGCGGCGCCTTTGCGGAGTTCATGCGGACGCTGCGCCCTCGATGGGGCAAAGATCACCCAATCGGAAATGGTCTGATCAAAGCACAAAACCGACATGCGCGAATGCTCCGAAATGAGATGAGATTGATCCGGCCCTGGTCCACTATTGTATCGCCTGCCGGTCCGCGGCGAACTCGACAAACTGCTTGACAATCAATTCATGCAGTGTTATCTAAATGGACGATAAAGGGAGCGCACCCCTGAAGGGCGCACCGTGATGAGTGATGACGGCCTGCAGCGCCGCGAAGGTGTTGAAGGCTTGTTTGGGCTATGGCAGCCCCGACCGTGCGAGACCGCACTGCCGGGGCTTTTTTTTTGACAATTCCCGTTGGCTTCAAGGAGGCTCGATCATGTTGCGTCGCTCTGGCGTGCTGTTGACAATGTGCGGCGGGTTACTGGTTGCGGCATGGTCGTTCCACGCGGCGGCCTCGGGCGGCGACGACGAAAAGAAGCCGGCGCCGAAAAAGAACGAGGCGGCGGACAAGCCGACAGTCAAAAAGGTTGCCATGAAGGCTTTCATGCGCAAGAAACTCGAAGCCTCGCAAAGCGTGCTCGAAGGATTGGCCGTCGAAGACTTCGATCTGATCGCCGGTGGCGCCAGGCAGCTCAAGACGATGACCGCCGCAGCCGAGTTCATCGTCTTCCACGATCCGATCTATACCCAGCAGGCCGACGAATTCCGCCGGATCATCGACAAGCTGGAAAAGGCCGCGAAGGAAAAGCGGCTCGACGGAGCGACGCTGGCCTATGTCGACATGACGATGAGCTGCGTCGAATGCCACAAGTACGTCAGGAACGTGCAGATCGCGAAGGAATAGCGGCAGGCAGCGGACCCCTCAAGGCCGACTGCCTGCCGGGAGAGATGCGGGCTACCGTTGGAGCCGCGCCAGCGCCCGCATCATCCCTTCCGCAGCATCGTATTCGACTTCGAAACCGCATTGCTCGAAGATGGCGATCATTCGTGAGTTGCTGAGTGCGGCGACGGCTTCCACCCGGCGGATCCCCCATTGCTCGGCAACCTTCAGGCAGCGCCCCGTGACGCACACGCCGATCCCCTGTCCCTGCCAGGCGTCTGTCACCAGGAGCGCGAATTCGGCCGTTTCATGATCGACGTCGGCCACCAGCCGGCCGACTGCGATGAGTTCGCCGGTCGATGGGAGTTCTGCGACCATCGCCAGTTCGCGATCGTAATCGGTGACACAGAAGCGAATCGCCATCTCGTGCGTGGCTTCTTTGAACAGGTATTGAAACCTCGCGTGCAACGACTCGCTCGAACAATTGGCGACCAGTTGCAGCCAGGCCGGCTCGTCTTCCGGACGAATCGGCCGCAGCGTGACCGACGTTCCGTTCGCCAGTGTCACCTGCTGGATGTATTCCACCGGATAGGGCCGGATGGCCAGGTGCGAATACGGCCGGTTCGTCTGATTCTCCGGGAGCCGGGCGCAGACGATTCTCGCATCCAGCGCCACGGCGCCGGCCCCAGTCACCAGCAGCGGATTGATGTCGAGTTCCGTGATCTCCGGATGTTCGGCGACCAGATACGAAACCCGCATCAGCACCGCGATCAGCGAGTCGACGTCGACCCCCGCACGACCGCGATAGCCCGCCAGGAGTGGCCAGTTCCGCAGCGATTCGAGCATCCGCCGCGCCAGGCGTTCATTCAGCGGGGGCAGTCCCAAAGCGCGGTCGCGGTACAGTTCAGCCGTGATTCCTCCGGCTCCCACCATCTGGACGGCGCCGAAGGTGGCGTCCCGCTTGGCGCCGATGATGAGCTCGATTCCTTCATAGGTGGGAAGCATTTTCTGCACCGTGACGCCTTCGATCTGGGCGCCAGGGCACTTCGATCGGACGGTCGCCACGATTCGCCCGAAAGCGGCGCGCACGCCGTCGCCGGCTTGCAGGCCGACGGCGACACCGCCGACGTCGGTCTTGTGCGTAATCTGAGGCGACAGGATTTTGAGCACGACGGGGTAGCCGATTTCATCAGCAGCCTGTACCGCTGCCTCGACCGTCGCTGCCACGTAAGTCTTCGTGATCGGAATGCCGTAGATTTCGAGGAGCGACTTGGAATCGGCCTCCGACAGGATCTCGACGTTCTTTCGCAGCAGTTCGTCGAACCGCGCGCGGAGTTGCGGGCGATCGAGCGAGAACGTGACGTTCACGTCGCGAGGCGTTTCGTACAGCGTCATCTGATTGCTGGCGTACGAGACCAGGTGCAGAAACGCATTCACCGCATGTTCAGGGGCTGAATAGGTCGGGAATCCGGCCTCCGCCAGGCGCTGGCGCCCCTCCTGCACGCGCAATCCCCCCATCCAGACGGCGAGCACCGGTTTGCGGAAGTCTCCTCGCAATCTGCACAATCGCTCGGCCGTCGCTGTCGGATCGGTCATCGCCTGAGGGGTGAGGATGACGGTGATGGCATCGACCTGCGGATCGTCGTGAACCAGCGTAACGGCCCCGGCGAATCGCTCGGCGGTCGCGTCGCCAAGGACGTCGATGGGGTTACCGTGCGACCAGGACGCCGGCAGGATCCCATCCAGCGCATGCCGCGTGCCTTCCCCGATCAATGCCAGTTTTCCACCGCCGGCGATCAGTGCGTCGGTCGCCATGACCCCCGGTCCGCCGGCGTTGGTCACGATCGCCAGCCGGGGACCGCGCGGGATCTGCCGGCGGGCCAGAAGCTGCGCGCAATCGAACAGGTCGTCGATGCTGAACACCCGCTCAATGCCAGCTCGCTGGAACGCCGCGTCGCAGACGGCGTCTTCACCCGCCATGGCTCCGGTGTGCGAGGCTGCGGCTTTGGCCGATTCGCCGAACCGGCCCGCCTTGTAAGCCACGATCGGCTTCGTTCGCGAAAAGGCCCGCGACGCTGAGATAAATCCGCGGGGGTCGCTGATCGATTCGAGATACAGCATCATGGCCCGCGTCGCCGGATCGGCTCCGAAGTAGTCGATCAGGTCGCCAAAGCCCACATCCAGCATGTTGCCGACCGAGACGAAGTGCGAAAATCCGATTCGCTGCTGGACAGCCCAGTCGAGCAGCGAAGTGCACAGCGCGCCCGACTGCGAGACCAGGGCCAGATCGCCCGGTTCGGGGAAATCGGCGGCAAAGCTGACGTTGAGCCTGGCGACGGGCGAGATGATCCCCAGGCAATTCGGCCCGATGATCCGCATTCCGTCGTGCCGGCGCCAGACTTCGCGCACCTGCCGCTCGAGGACCGCCCCTTCGGCCCCGGTCTCCCGGAAGCCAGCGGAGATAATGACGACACCCCGGACTCCCGCGGCCCCGCACTCATCGAGGATCGAGGCGACCCCAGCTGCCGGAGTACAGATCACTGCCAGGTCGGGCGCAGCAGGAAGATCTTTGACCGAACGAAAGGCCGGCAGATCCTGCACGACGGCCGATCTGGCATTGATCGGAAAAATCGGTCCGACGAAACCTCCCTGCACCAGGTTTTTGAGAACGATGGCTCCAACCTTTGTGCCGTCGTTGCTCGCCCCGATCACGGCAACTGAGGCCGGGTTGAAGATCTTATCGAGATTGCGAATCCCCATCATTCTGCTCCAATGAGGCAAGTATAACAGGCCAAAGTTCAGAAAGGTCGTGCAGATCGGCTTGCCACAAATGCAGCCAGATAGCGAACTCCTGGAAGCAGCACGTGAACTGTGATCGACCTGTTCGCCGTCACAGCGATGACAATCGAATCCATCGTGTGGCATTCTGTTCCAGAATATGCCTGCTGCGTCCAGTCGTGTGTCGCAGCCACGGTGTGCCGGCGAAAACCCGCCCCTTCCCGATCACGTGAAAATGCCTGAGCAACTCTCCAGCGCTGAAATCGCCGATTTGCGGCACACGAGCTATAACGCCACGCTGACGGCGATGCGGGAGGTGCACGACCAGTTGCGGGTGATCCGCGTGACCCCCGATGGCGATGTACCCGAGTATCAGGCAGGGCAGTTTACGACGCTGGGACTGGGATTCTGGGAACCGCGTGCTCCCGGCACGCAGGAGGAACATCCTGGTGCAACCAGTCTCCGGAAAATGATCAAGCGGGCCTACTCGATTTCGTTTCCAATCTTTGACGAATCGGGATCCCTGCTGAAAATTGCTGATTGCCAATTCCTCGAGTTCTACGTGGCCCTGATCCGCAATTCGCCGGGACCGCCCCCGGCTCTCACGCCGCGCCTGTTCTGCCTGCAACCGGGCGACCGCCTGTTTGTCGGGCCGAAAATCACGGGGCAGTACACGCTCGCCCCGGTGACGTCGGCCGACGATGTCATTTTTCTGGCAACCGGAACGGGCGAAGCCCCGCACAACGCCATGATCGCTGATCTGCTGTCCCGCGGGCATTCCGGGCGCGTCATCAGTGCCGTCGGCGTGCGCCGCCGGGCCGACCTGGCTTACGAGGCCCCCCACCGCGCTCTCGAACGGCGGTTTCCAAACTACCGGTATCTCCCCTGCACCACGCGCGAACCGCCTGACGTCGAACAGGGGCAATTCAACCATGTCGGTCGAGGGCACCTGCAGACGTTGATCGAATCCGGTCGGCTCGAATTGGAACTCGGACATCCGCTGGACCCTGGCCGGACACAGGTCTTTCTGTGCGGCAATCCGGGAATGATTGGCATTCCCCGGCTGGACGACAGCGGCAACCGCATTTATCCGGAACCGCCGGGGGTCATCGAGTTGCTTGAACAGCGTGGCTTTCACGCCGACCTGCACGGTCGGGCGGGAAACGTGCACTTCGAGAAGTACTGGTGAAAACGCCAGCGCGTGCGCACGCGCCCGTCCGGGAGGAAACCTCCAGCGCGAGCCTGAGAGGCACAGAGCAATTCTCACCATTTGGCCAGAGTCTCCGGGACTCACGCACGCCGGAGAATCCGGTCGATGGAGGACGCACTCGTCAATCACTCACGTGGTCGATCCCAGACTGCCGACCGTCTCAGTTCTCACTTCACGAGCAGCACAGCGCAGGGGCAGAGAACTGATACCTGGTAGCTCACGGTCGACCAGGTTTGGGCCGGCCGGTGCAGATCGGGTTTGTGCGAACTCATGATGACGAGGTCGGCCACGTGATCGATGCAGACGCTGATGATTTCAGGAACCCGCTTCCCAAATCGCGTTTTGCGGAGGGCCGTTATTCCGGCGCCGCTGAACCGCTGGGCGATCCGCTCGAGTTCCGATTCTGCCCGTTTCCCCAGCCGATCGTAGAATTGTTCGAGTTCGGCGTCACTTTCGACTTCGAGCAACTCGACCACGTGCAACAGCGTGACTCGAGCGCGATTCGCGACCGCCAGCTCGAACGCGATGTCGAGAGCTGCGACGTTTTTCTGCGTGAAATCGACAGGGACGAGAATATCCTGAAAGCGAGGCAACATGATCGGTTGATCATACCAGAGAGAGTTCAACGCTCAACTCCCCGGCATATGAATCTCACGGCTCCCACTGCCGCGAATTCGACGTATAATCCAGCGGCCCGGACAGCCGCTGTTGGGCCCCAGCAGATGACTCTCTCACGATGGCGATTCTCGCAGGCAGTTTGACATTCGAGCAGCCGGCGTTCCTGACGATCTTGCGAAACCGTCACCGATGAGGCACCGCGATGCGCGCCATGACTCTGTCCGGCAATGCCGAAATCCATGCCAGCCCGTCTAACCGCTGACAGAAGCAAACAGGGCACTTCAGGACTTGAAGGACGATCGGATCAGCGGCACCGGTATTTTGACTGTCGCGGATTGAGCGCCGCATCGGCTCAGGGCCACGATTCGATTCGGGCAAGCTAGGTTCTTTCGAGCGACAACCGGTCGGCGAAAATCGTGGTACGCCCGAGCCCATCGATCGTCGGACTTTTTTTCAATTTCGTTCTTGACATTTCGTGGCAGGCGCAGTACAAGCCAGACAGATGAAATGTGCTCGTGACGGGCACATCCAGATTGGCTATGAGAGCCTTCGGCACTGTTCGGTGCCGAAGGCTTTTTTCATTGGGCTACGACAGCCCCGGCCGTGCTGACCGCACGCGACCGGGGCTTTTTTATTTCGCAGCGGTCGCATGGAGACTTGGCTCATGCTCGAAGCCGTGCTCGAAAACGCTGTCTGTCATCAAGCCCTCCGGCCTGCCCGTAAAGTCGATTCGGCGACGGTTAGTGATTTGAGACTGTCCCCGGTGCATACCGACCGCGCTTTACTCGAGGCGGTTGCCCAGGCCCTGGAGAGCACCGGCCACCCGTCCCTCCGCAAACTCGACATCGAAATCAACGGCGGCATCGTCGTGCTGTGGGGAGAGGTCACGAGCTACTACCAGAAGCAACTGGCCCAGGAAACGGCTCAAAAGGTGAATGGCGCCGGTCGGGTGGCCAACGGAATTGAAGTGGTCTGCGTCCGTTCGCGCGAACGAACGCACAATGGCCGTTGAGGGATGAGTAACCTCTGGAAAAGGAGACGATCATGACAATTCACAACCGCATCTTGTTCCATTGCCTGTGCTGCGGAAACGTCGTTCACGCCGAACCGAAAGACGCGGCCCCGACCTGCTGCGGCAAGCGCATGGTGAACGCTGCGGCCGAAACGGTCGTCGAAGCCGGTGACGACAACCAGTTGATGGTTGTGGAGCACGGCGAACCCGAGCCGCGTCGGCCCGCTGTTCAGCCGCTGGCTCGCTGATCGGTTCGTCGCTGCGTGGCAGACAGGATTCAGCGCAGCAATCACACGTCCCCTGCAGGCTGCCACCGGCAGCGAAAGGATTCGATCATGAGTTCCACGACGGCAGGAAGTCCTCAAGCTGACCAGGCACGAGAGGTCATCTGCCACCAGATCAGCCGAAGCCTGAATGCTGGCCGATTCGCAATCCGCGTGCGGATTAACACACGCAACGGGCAGGCGTCCGAAGCGAGATTCTATTCTCACGGCGAACAGGGCTGGCAGGGCGAATCGGAACCAGTCACCAGCGTACCGCTGGTGCGGGGGATCGAAGAGACGCTGGCCATGCTCGCTTCGAAAGGGCACGGCGACGAATGGAGCCTCCGCCACAACGTGCACGCCGACGGTCACGAAACCGATCTTCGGTTCCATCGCGAAAAGCTGGCCTCCAGTCTCGGAGACGGGCTGGCAAAGGTCCTGGACCGCATGCTGTTCCGCGACCAGCACGATTCCCGGAAGGATTCCCGGCGATCGATTCGCACGCCCCAGGCGGCGAGCGGAAACAGTTGATCCTGGCAGCGACTTGCGGCTTGATCGGGCGCCGGTTCAGACCATCTGCAGCCGGCCCGACATGACGAAATGAAAGAGAGTCTGAAATGGTTTCCAAGCGAGTCCGGCGCACGTTCATGGTGCTGATGCTGCTAGGCGGCCCGATCTGCGGCTGGCTGATCAACGGCGACCGCGGAATCATGTTCGGACTGGCTGTCAGCATTCTGGCGATCGGCTGGTTCCTGCTCGAACAGTGGAAGATCGTCTAAACGCCGTCGCCCGAGGACATTGGCAGGATTGCGGATCACGAGAAATTCTGATCGATTCATCCTGTGGTTCAAACAGATCTCGCTGGAAGACGTACCGCTGGTGAGACGTAAGAACACCTCGCTCGGCGAAATGTTCCAGCAGCTCGCCTCCCGCGGCGACGCTGCAGGAGCGGTCGGTCGTCCCGCCTCACCACGGCGAGTCTTCGACACAGCGCGAGCAGGCAGCCGCGGCGACCCGCGCCAGAACCCTTCCTGGGCACCTAGTGTAACTTCGACGTGTCGTCGGCGACAGGGCAGCGGAGGCTCTTGTCATACATCCCTGACCGATCGAAGCAGCACGTGCGTCGCTTGCCTTTGGCGAGCATGTCGCAGGCAGTTCTGATCCGACGCGCGCGCGTTTCTGCTTGTTTGGCCGACACGATCCAGTGAATCCAGTCTCGGCGCGCGATGGGCGTGATGTCCGACCACACCTTCCGCGCCCCCGGCGGGGCAGCCGCGAGAGCCTTCCGCAGATCGGTCGGCACCCTGGGTTCCGGCTCCTCTGCCACCGGCGCGATTTCCAGCTTGACGACGTCGCCCGCCTCCGCGCCCGCCTCTTCGCGCATCTTCCGATCCACTTTGAGCCAGTGGCCTCCTTGACCGTCAGGTTCGAGCGTGGCTTGAAACGCCATGCCATTGAACGTGCCATCCACCGACGTCATGCTCCGCGAGGGGAGCTTCGCACTGGCTGCCTTTGGCAGGGTCAGAAAGGTCCACGCGACGGCCTTCGCGGTCGCCTTCGGCCGCAAGAGTGTCGCACTGAAACGGATCCTGGACGCGGCTTTGGAATCGCCGCGCTCTCCTGGCGCGGCGAGCTTTGCCTCCTTGCTGGACGTCTTGCTAGCCATTGCGTTTACTCCAATTGATCAACTTGTCTTCTTTCGCCCCGCTTTTCTTCAGCCCGTATCGCCTCCTCCTGGCCCGGTGGGATGAGGGTGACGGCGGGTCAGCGCGCGTCGGTCACATCGACCGCAGTGTGTCAGGAGGCGATTGGACTGTGCAATCGTTCCGCGAACGATTTCGACAAGCAGGACTTCGCGGCGGGAATCGGCCGCCGCTACAATCGGGGATGGACGAGCCCACACCGAAAAAAGCGGCGATTTGGCTATATCTGATTGCGATCCTCCTGATACTTTTCGTGCTGGGGATCGCATTCCTGATTCGGTTCGCGCCCAAGCTCCTATTTCTCTGGTCTGACGTCAAGTCCCCCGCGCCCAGCCCAAAGTGCGATCCTAACGCAAAAGTGACCACTGCCGATCAGCCGTCGGTTAATGACGGTGTGAATATCAGAGCCGATTTCTGGTAGTCACTGAATTCGCCAGAATTCATGTTCGCTGACGGTGCAAATTCACACAAATCCGGCTACGGCACCGGGATTTGTTATCTGCCGCCAGCCCTCTCAGTAACGTTGAAAAA